>Ga0256846_1000316_pt1 | contig 20578 bp, 16 predicted proteins | sample TevniametaG_FD_189098 | JGI IMG/M metagenome (GOLD analysis project Ga0256846, IMG submission 189098) | Tube worm associated microbial communities from hydrothermal vent at the East Pacific Rise, Pacific Ocean - Tevnia | ecosystem: Host-associated > Annelida > Integument > Unclassified ...
AGTCGAGTATGTGCCACTCTATTATTCCCCTTCTGCTAAACATCTCGGTGTGGATATTGCTACTCAATACAGTATGAAATATCTCGAAGAAGCAGGTCTGCTGAAAATGGATTTTCTCGGACTGAAAACTCTATCTATCATTGATAATATTCTTGATATGATAAAGCTGAACTACGATGAGGATATTGATGTAGATAAATTAGAATTAAATGATGAAGCGACATTCAATCTCTTTGGCGAGGGTAGGACTCTTGGGGTGTTCCAGTTTGAATCGGACGGAATGCGGGATTATCTTATGAAGTTGAAACCGAAAAATATCGAAGAAATTACGGCTATGAATGCTCTCTATCGTCCTGGTCCTATGGAAAACATTCCGGATTTTATTGCTCGGAAATTCGGTGAGAAAGAAATTGAATACTTACATCCGATTATGGAAAAATCCTTGAAGACAACTTATGGTATAATTGTTTATCAGGAGCAGGTTATGCAACTGGCGAGGGATATAGGTGGCTTTTCGCTTGGGCAGGCTGATATTCTGCGGCGTGCTATGGGTAAGAAGGATTTGTCATTAATGGCTGAACAAAAGACTATTTTCTCTGACGGTGCAAAAAAGAACGGAATAGATAAAAAGACTGCTGATGCTATTTTTGAATTAATCAATAAGTTTGCAAATTATGGTTTTAATAAATCACATTCATTGGCTTATTCTTTCCTTGCTTATCAGATAGCATACCTAAAAGCTCATTATCCCGCTGAATTTATTGCGGCTAATATGACGGCTGAAATGAACGATAGACCTAAGATTGTACAGTTTATGCAGGAGGCGGAAGCAATGGGTATTAAGGTATTGCCGCCCGATGTAAACAACTCCACAAGTAAATTTATTGCAAAAGATAATGTGATTTATTTCAGCTTAGCGGCTATTAAAAATGTGGGCGTGCTTGCCGCCGCCGGTATTGCGGAAGCTCGTTCGGAAGGCAAATTTGTTTCCTTATTCGACTTTGTAACAAGGGTGGATATGAAGTTTGTCAATCGAAAGTTAATGGAAGCCTTAATTTATTCCGGTGCTTTTGATTCGCTGAATGCCGGTAATCGTGCTTCACTCTTTACTTCTGTGGATACCGCTTTGAATTTTGCCAAGTTTACTAACTCGGAAAGCAATAATAATATGGATTCCCTGTTCTCGGGCGAGGAAGTGGAAAAAACTGTTGCTGAGCCGAAATTAACTATCTGTGATGACTGGGACGATAAATATAAATTTGCAAAAGAAAAGGAGTTGCTTGATTTCTATGTGTCAGGTCATCCTATGGATAGATTTAAAAATTTAATTATTGGTCTTGCTACTCTTAAACTTGATGATGTAAACAATTCCTTAATAACCGAAGACAATTATGGGAATTCGGGCGGCGGATATAATAGATTTGCAAAGAATGATAATGTTGCAAAAGTTAGAGTGTGCGGCATAGTCGAGGATTTAAGAACAAGAATGACAAAGAGAAAGCAAACTGTTGCTTTTGCAAATTTAACGGATTTCAAGGGAAAAGGGGAACTTGTTTTTGGCTCAAAATCTTGGGAAGCAAATAAAGAGAAAGTAAAAGATAATGAGATTTCATTGTGTATTGGGACTGCAAAACGTGATAAGGATAGCATCAAAATAATTGTTCAGGATTATTATAATTTGTACGATGCAATTGATAAATTTACACGTGGTTTTGAAATTCGTATTGATTTAAACAAGCATAAAAGTGAGGATATTGAAGAACTGTCAAAATTATGTACGGGACTGAGTAACAAAAAAGAGTTTTTATTCGTCATTAATGATGAGAGTGAAAATGAAAAAAGAAAATATATTTGCGAAGATATAAATTTCTCGGTTGATGAAAATTCAGTTAATAAATTAATTGATATTTTCGGAAGTGAAAATATCAATTTGTTGCTTTCTATGTAGTAATTTTTTATATTATCTTATGAGTAAAACAGAAAATATCGTAAAGTCCACTGCTTCGTGGATTATTGGCTTGGTAATATCGTTCATATTTGTTTCCGTGCTGTTTGCCGCTGTCGGTCAAAAAGTAACCGACCACTTGACTTTGAGCGTCATTGCTTTGATTTTATTTATGTCATTACCCTTTTATGTAATAATAAGAAAGAAACTGTTGAGGTAATATGAGAAAATTAATAATATCGTTGTTGATTGTTTTTTCTTTTGTAAATACAAATGCACAAGATAAAAAACAGCCTGCCGATAAAATTACAATTGAGTTAGCAAGAATGTTCAGCAGGGATATTTTCGAGTTGAACGGTGTACCGTATTTGCAACCTTTAGTCGAAGGTATGAATGCTACTTCAAATTCCGGTTTTTTTAATACGGCTTATGTACCACCGGAGGTTGATAAACCATATTATAAAATATCATTAGTCGGTATGATGGGGATTGTCCCGCAGAATAAAAAAACATATACTCCTAAACTGCCGTCAGCCGAATTTGACATCAGTGAATTAAGTAAGTATGTTACTTTCTCTCTCACTCCACCCGGTATTTCAAGTATCAAAGATACAGTCGGCTTGATTGCTTATGCTTTCAAAGTATATACAAATCAAGGCGTAGTATCAGGTGGCATTCAACCCCCGAAGACAGCGCCGACTGTTTTGGGTAACGGTAAAAGCGTATTTGTTTTGCCCCGAAGTGTTTATGACAGCTTGGTAAAATCCTATCCGGTTGTATTGGGTAAACCGCTTATCGAATATATGGGCGATACATTGAAGAATAAACTATTGTCAGTTATTAAACAGTTCCCCGAGTACTATACATTACCCGAAGGTGCAAATCTTAATTTTTTATCTGTGGCTGTTCCTCAATTTGAAATAGGTTCGCTCTATGGGACGGAATTGCTTCTTCGTTTTATTCCGCCGATAAATTGGGGAGAGACTGTGGGTGATTTTGGATTTTGGGGTATTGGTTTAAAGCATAGTATTTCCCAATATTTCTCTGAACCTTGGTTCGACCTTGCTTTTCAGGCTGTATATCAAGGGACATATCTGAAGAATAAAGTCGGTGTAACAAATGCGGAAATCACTGCTAACGGAACTATCCTGAGTGCCAATATTCAGTTTAGTAAGCATTTTGAAGATGCTTTTGATATGTATGCAGGGCTTTCTTATGATTATATAAAAATCAATTCAAACTATTCTTTTGTATTACCTATGGAGGTACAGCTCCAGTTGGGATTACGAGTAGCAAAAGAGGTGGGCAAGGACAAAGACGGCAATCCTATATATGAAGTACAACCGCCCAGCAAAGAATATCCGGGCGATACAAAAGTGCAAAATATTAATTTGATATTAGATGCTCATCAAATTAAAGGAACGGTTGGTGTAGCAAAAGAGTTTTCCATTTTTAAAATATTTTTGGAATATAACTTCGGCAAATTCGATGTAGTTGCCGGTGGTTTACAAGTGAATTTATAATTTTAGTTAATAAAATCTAAGAGTAGAAAAATGACACAAATTATTGATGGAAAGAAAATTTCCGCAGAAATCAAAGAAGAAATTAGAATAAAGACCGAGGCATTAAAAGCTGAGAAAGGTATAACACCGGGATTGGCATTACTGCTTGTTGGTGAAGACCCGGCTTCTAAAATCTATGTATCTTCCAAAGAAAAATCCTGCGCTATGGTTGGATTCAATTCCATTGTGAAGCGAGTACCCGAGACGACGAGTGAGGAGGAAGTACTTGCTATTGTTGCCGAATGGAATAAGGACGATAGTATTCACGGAATTTTGGTGCAATTACCATTACCAAAACATATTGATGAACAGAAAGTGATTATGGCAATTTCTCCGAGTAAAGATGTGGACGGCTTCCACCCCGAGAGTTTCGGTAGATTGGTCATTGGTTTGCCGGGATTTGTTTCCTGCACACCAGCCGGAATAATGGAGTTATTGAAACGCTCTAATATTGAAACAAAGGGCAAACATACGGTTGTTCTTGGACGTAGTAATATTGTCGGCAAACCGATAGCAAATTTACTATATCAAAAGCGTCCCGATGCAAATTCAATAGTTACGATTTGCCATACAGGTACAGATGACATAAAATATTATACAAAACAAGCCGATATTCTTATTGCCGCTGTGGGTGTACCGCAAATTATCAAGTCCGATTATATTAAAGACGGAGTTGTAATTATTGATGTCGGCATCAATAGGATTGAAGATTCAACACGTGAACGCGGTTACCGTCTTGTTGGTGATGTTGATTATAATGATGTTTTTGAGAAAGTATCTGCTATTACTCCTGTACCTGGCGGTGTAGGTCCGATGACAATTGCGATGCTGTTGTCCAATACATATAAATCTGCGGCGGGCGAAGTGTAGGCAATGAAAGAAAAGAGAAATAAAATTGAAATAATATTTGAAGATGATGCTCTAGTTGTTGTTTCCAAGCCGGCGGGTATGTTGTCTATACCCGATAGGTATAAGCACGATTTACCCAATTTAAAAGATTACTTCAAACAGATGTTCGGAAATATTTTTGTTGTTCATCGGCTTGATAGGGATACAAGCGGTGTTATGGTATTTGCTAAAAATGCTGATGCTCATCGCAATTTAAGTATGCAATTTGAAGATATGCTCGTTAAAAAAGTTTATTACTGTGTTGTTTCCGGTGTGGTGGGCAAAGATGAGATGGAAATTGATATACCGTTGATGAGCGACCCGAGTACGCCGGGTAAGTCAATCCCGAGTGTAAGAGGAAAAGATTCTTATACTGTTATCAAAGTATTAAAGAGATATAGGAATGCAACTTTAATTAAATGCTTATTGGTTACGGGCAGGCACCATCAAATCAGGGCGCACTGTTCTGCTATCGGGCATCCGCTACTTATTGACCCAATTTACGGGAATGCAGAAGAATTCCGACTTTCCTCAATAAAACGAAGAATGAAATTAAAAAAGGATACGGAAGAGCGACCCATTATCTCAAGAATAACTATGCACGCTAAGGAACTTGCATTTAGGCATCCGCTTACTAATGAGGAAGTAGGATTTACAGCAGATGAACCCAAAGACTTTGCGGCACTAATTCAAGTACTTAATAAATACTCGGCGGTAAATGATAAATTTATCTAAGTTATTAATTATTAACAATATTATTCGTCATTAAACTTTTATAATCTCTAATCGGTCTAAAAGTTAGTAACATTTTAGCTGTTTAGGTTGTTATATAAATAGAAAATAAATTTTATATATTAATTATAAGGAATATTCAAATGAGACGTTTTTTCTCACTACTATCACTAATGCTAATAATAGGAACATTAGCAGTAACTGCTCAGTATGATGGGCGGCAACTTCCTGCTTTTATGAAATATAACTATAAAGCTCCTAAGATGCTATTTGGCAAAGCAAGAGTATTAATAAGGGGAGATAGGTATATTAATGGACCAAAGCTTGATATTCCTGACCAAATTATGTCTGAAGATGGATTTAGGATTACCAATATTTCAGGAAAGCACGGCACACAAGATGAAACTTGGATAACATATAATCCTACAAATCCAAAGAATATTGTTGCTTCATCAAATAATACTCGTTATAATCACGCCGGAGTTGGTTACAAAATGGCAGCGTATTATACAACTGACGGTGGTGCTACATGGGCTGTATCGACTACGCCGAAAAATATGGGTGTTTACATTGACAAACCCGCACAAGGCGGAATGACAAATTTTGACCCGGGTATGGCTTTTGACACTCAGGGTAATTTGTATTATTCTTACGGATTTACACAAACTACTTCCGGTAATGACGAGGGCGATAACGGTATTTTTATCAATCAATCCACTGATGGTGGCAAAACTTGGTCTGAACCTATTCCTATTGTTCTTGCAACAGGCGGCTCGACCAAACAGGCATTTCATGATAGATATACTCTAACTAGTGATATAAACACTAATTCTGCATACAAAGATAGATTGTATATTACTTGGCAGAGATTCAAAGTTTCCCCGGGTGTTATGTTCTCTTATTCCGCCGATGGAAGTGATTCTTGGTCGTCTCCTATACGTTTATCAGGTACGGCTACACGTACGCAAGCACCTATGCCCACAGTTGGTCCTAATGGTGAAATTTATGTTGCCTGGCGGCAGAGTACAACCGGTCAAAAAACAAATATGGTCTTTCAAAAATCCACAGATGGTGGTGCGCACTGGATGTCAACTCCCAAAACCATTATGACAGTTACTAATCTTGGTGTTGTCAATTCGGAAAGCCATAGGAATGTTTTGCCGGATAAACAGCAGATGCGTATTTCTTCTTGTCCTTACATTACAGTTGATAGGTCGAACGGACCAAGAAAGGGTTGGATATATGTTGTAACGGCAGGTAAGGACGGTATAAGCAAACCTCATATTATGCTTACTAAATCAACTGATGGTGGTAGCACATGGTCTGCTATCCAAGTAATTGATGATAACAAAATCGGAACTGATGTATTCTTTCCTGCCATTACTGTTGACCCTGTAACCGGAATGGTTTCAGTTTTCTATTATAGTTCACAGAATGATAAAGATAATCATGGTGTTGATGCTTACATTGCTGTTTCATTCAACGGGAATGACTTTGGTAATTTCAGAATAACACCTAATACTTGGTATATAGATGATAGTCATGATGTTTCTTGGCAAGGGACAGGCAATTATTATTGGGGTGATTATGCAAGTATTACTTCTTATAATGGTACTGCATATCCCGTATTTTGGATGCCGAGTTCGCCTAATGGTTCGTATTATACAACCACTTCTTATGTGGCGGAAATCTCTGCACAACCGATGCCTCCGTCTGATGTAACATTTGTCAATACTTCGGTAGAACCGACGAAAGTTATATTAAATTGGAAAGACCCGACTAAAAACCGCCTTGGTGGTTCTATGGGTGATTTTAAGATACTAGTTTACAAAGGAAATCATAAGATTGCAGAAGTTCCAAAGGGAACTAAAACATATACCGATAATTCAGCTGTCGAAGGTGAAGTATTTACTTATAATCTAAAAACAAAAACAAGTGACGGTTTGGAAAGTGCGCTCGTTAGTGTTAGTGGTATTGCCGGTGGTTCGCCGGAACCAATGCCACCGACTGAAATCACTACTAAAATTGCAGACAACGGTATAATTGTTTCTTGGAAAAATCCATCAAAACATATTGACGGTACAAATTTAGATGATTTGAACAAAATTAAAATATTTGCCGATGACCAATTAGCCGCTACTGTAAGTTTGCCAAATATTCAAGCGGGACAGAACAGTAGTAAACTTGTAGAATTGACACCCGGCAAGTTCTATGATATTTCACTTGTTGCTGTTGCAAAGCGTCATGATAAGGACACAGACAGTAAATCTTCGGATACAGTGTTTAATTATGCAGGCGCTCCGATTGCAAACTTTAAAGATAATTTTGATGATAATAACAAACTAATTCCAACTTATGCTGTAGGTAGTACTAAGTGGGGTTTGACGAATAAGTATTCAAAATCTTCGCCAAATTCTTTGACTGATTCTCCCAATGAAAATTATCCAAATCGCGCAAATAACTTTATTATTTTTGCTCCTACAGTGATAACAAACGAAAAACCTACTCTTAGTTGGGACCATATAGCCGCTGTCCAGACAGGAGATTATGCAATTGTAAGTGTATCAAAAGATTTGAAAAATTGGTCTAATATTGCTTCTTTTGACAAAAATGCTCATACTGAATGGACGGGTAAAGTAGAAACAAGCCAATGGGTAGATGACCATAGAACATTGAAGGATTATGTTGGCGATACATTATATATTCGATTTACAATAGCAACAAATCTTTTTAAGACAGGAGATGGTTGGTTCATTGATAATGTTCAGTTAGATGACAATACGAATTCTGTGAATGAATGGAATGAACTATTAAATGGTATTAATCTATCTGTCAATCCTAATCCTGTACGCGAAGATGCTACTATTAACTTGCATTTATTGAAATCCGGTAATGTTACAATTGAGATTTATAACATTATTGGGCAAAATGTTCAGTTTATTCAGAGTTCATTTATGCCAGCCGGTGCTTACACTATTCCTTTCAATACTAACGAACTCAATAGTGGAGTATATAGTGTTCGTCTGACTATTGACGGTATTAGTAGATTTGAAAGATTTATTATTAACAGATAATATCTTAATTCAATAGTCCGAAATTTATTTTGGGTATGATTTACAATCTCCGATTGCTTTTGCGGTCGGAGATATTTTTGTCTTTTTCCCGTTAATTAAAGACATATTAAATTTTTGCAGTTAATTATTTATTTATATCTTTGCCTTTCCTTATGTATGATTAATTGATTTATTTTATGTCAGATAGAAAAAAAGACAAAGTAAAACTAAGCGACTTCCCGAAAACGTATTGGGTTGTTATTATGTTCGAGTTTTTCGAGCGCGGTTCGTATTACGGAATGATGAGTTTCCTTTCCGTATATCTAACGAATGAATTATTATTCTCCAAAGCACAAGTCGGAACAATCAAGGGTGTGATTCAGCCCTTGCTATATTTATTACCTATATTTACAGGAGCTATTGCAGATAAAATAGGATACCGCAAAACTCTGCTTGTGGCATTTTCTCTGCTTGGCGCCGGATATTTCCTGACAAGTCAGGTAAATGATTATACTTATGTGTTCGGCGCATTGCTAATTATGGCTTTCGGCGCAGGCTCTTTCAAACCTGTTGTATCCGGTACTATCGCCAAAGTAACTGACGAACGAACTAGTTCCTTAGGATTCGGTATTTTTTATTGGATAATTAATCTCGGAGCTTTTCTTTTCCCGCTTATACTCGTACCGGCTTTGAAATCAATTAACGGTTCTTATGTTATGATTGCATCGGCGATATTTACAGGTGCAATGATTTTACCAACAATTTTCCTTTTCAAAGAGCCGGCACGTGAGCAACGGAAAAAAGAACCGATTACGCAAGTTGTCAGAGATATTTTTGGAAAAATATGGCTTGTTGTTCTCGATTGGAAATTTATTATTTTCATTTTCATTTATTCGATTTTTTGGATACTATATTTCCAGATGTTCGACACGGTTCTTTGGTATGTCAATATGTTTGTTGACCCGACTGAATTAAATAATGTAATAGCCCCCGTTCTTAACAATGTATTTGGTATAAAATGGTTCTTTGATGTGGAGCATGTTACGGTTATAAATGCCGGAACGATTATCCTTTTACAACTTTTCATTTCATCGCTTGTGAAGAATACAAAAGCACTACCAACAATGATAATCGGAATATCATTCGGAATTATCGGTATGGGTATTTTGGCATTAAGTCAGAGTATATGGGTGTTTATCGGTGGCATTATTATTTTTTCAATTGGTGAAATGACTGCACACCCCAAATTTATTTCATATCTCGGTATGATTGCACCACCCGACAAAAAGGCTACTTATATGGGCTTTGGTTTCCTATATGGTGTGCCGAGTTCGCTTTTCGGTCCGATAATCGGTGCTTGGCTCTACGTCTTACTTGTAGATAATCCTATGATTGAATTTGTTAAAAGTTCTGTTGCAAGCGCAGGACATAGCAATTTGCTTAGTGGAGACCTGACGATTAATGACGCATTGAACATTGCACAGAAAGCAGGCATAGAAAAAGCTGAAGTATTGCAACATGCACATACCAGCGAATTATGGCTTATTTTCTGTGGTATTGGAATTGTTTGTATTACCGGCTTACTTATGTATGATAAGTTCATTGGGACGCGCACTGCTTCTGATGTGAAATAAGCACGCATTCTACATCTTATCACGTACTAAGGCAGGTGGCTATTCTGTCCCTCGCTCTTTGGGTGGGGGTATGGGGGTGGGTTCAAGAGTAGTAAACAGCCGCTCCTCCCGAAATTGGGCATTCGGTTTTATAAGATAAGCAATTGCTTTTTACCATTTTTCCCATACGTTAAAGCACGTGGCTATTGGACAGCCGAAAAAGCACCCGAGTAAATAAATAAATATATTATAAAAATATAATTGCGTATTTTTGTAAGTTATACTAATGAAAGTGAGTAATGAAAAATCCCGATAGAAAATCAAAAGAGGAACGCGAAAGCGAAAATACAAAACCTAAGAAAGGTTTTTTGTATATTGTATCTACACCGATTGGAAATGATGAAGATATTACATTAAGGGCTTTGCGTGTCCTAAAAAAATGTGATATTGTTGTTTGCGAAGAACCGAAAACGGGGGCGCGTTTACTGCATAAATTGAATTTGAAGCAAAGAATGGAACTGCTGAACGAGCAAAATGAATTTGACAAAGCTCAGGAACTTATTCAAATGCTGGAAGACGGGCTACATCTCTGTTTGGTCAGTGATGCAGGTACTCCGCTTTTTGCCGACCCGGGATATACTCTTGTGCGTATGGCTCTGAAACGTGATATATATATTTCTGTTGTACCGGGTGCATCAAGCATTATGACTGCTATTGTTCGCTCGGGATTCAATATCCAAAAATTTTACTATGCAGGATTCCTTAGCCGTAAATCAGAGGAACGTTTACAGGAGCTTGAGTATCTAAAAAATGTTTCTACTACTGTTGTCCTACTAGAAACTCCGTACCGTATGCTTCCGGTGCTAAAAGCCGCTGCCGAAGTTATGCCGGATAGAGAAGCGTATATCGGTTGCAATCTTACTATGCCCTATGAAACGCACCATTACGGTACATTTAAGGAATTACTTGATAAGTTCTCCGAAATGAGATTTAAGGGCGAATTTATTATCGTTCTTGAAGGTAATAAAGTTTCCGGTGGAAACGAATTTAAATCATTTAGACATTCACGCGATACTTCGTCAGGAAGGCGGTATTCAGACAGACGTTCGTCAGGCAAGCGTTATTCCGAGCGCGGCTCATCAGACAGGCGTTCGTCAGGTAAGCGTTATTCCGAGCGCGGCTCATCAGACAGGCGTTCATCAGGTAAGCGTTATTCCGAGCGCGGCTCATCAGACAGGCGTTCATCAGGCAAGCGTTATTCCGAGCGCGGCTCATCAGATAGGCGTTCATCAGGTAAACGTTATTCCGAAAAAAAGGGTGAACAAAGAAACAAATATCGGAAATAGTTTTATTTATGATATAGATTTGATTTATTATGAGTGAATTTCAAATTGAAGGTAATATTGTTGATATTGTTAGCCGAACGATTTTTAAAGGTGTGCTTACCATTGGTGATGGCTATATAAAATCAATTGAGAAAAAAAATGTTGAGGCAAACAATTTTATTTTGCCCGGATTAGTTGATGCCCATATCCATATCGAAAGTTCTATGCTTGTTCCTTCGGAATTTGCACGTATTGCAGTAAAGCATGGTACTGTGGCTACTGTATCCGACCCACACGAAATTGCAAATGTTCTTGGCATTGATGGCGTTCGATATATGATTGAAAGCGGCGAAAATGTACCTTTGAAATTCTATTTCGGAGCGCCCTCCTGCGTGCCGGCAACTCCTTTCGAGACTTCAGGCGGCAAACTTGATGTTCCTGAAATTGAAGAATTACTTGCTGATGACAAAATACACTATCTAAGCGAAATGATGAATTTCCCGGGTGTGCTGTTTGATGTACCCGATGTTATGGCTAAGCTCGAAATTGCTAAGAAACATAATAAGCCTATTGACGGGCATGCACCGGGATTGTTCGGTGATGATGCCGCCAAATATATTAATGCAGGTATCAGCACTGACCACGAATGTTTCACTATTGACGAGGCAATCGGTAAAATTGACTTGGGTATGAAAATTTTAATTCGCGAAGGCTCGGCGGCTAAGAATTTCGATGCTTTAAAGCAGTTAATCAAATCGCATAATGACAAAGTTATGCTTTGTTCCGATGACTTGCACCCAAATGACTTGCTAAAAGGGCATATTAATCTATTGGTGAAACGTGCCTTATCGGAAGGCTTTGATTTATTTGATGTGTTGGCGGCTTGTACTCTTAATCCAAAGGAACATTATAATTTGAATATCGGCTTACTGCAAGATAAAGACCCCGCAGATTTTATCGTTGTTGATAATCTGGACGAATTTAATATTGAACAAACATTTATTAATGGTAAAAAAGTTGCTGAAAACGGTCTTGCTACATTTGATACTCAACCTGCAGAAAAAGTTAATAATTTCAAAGCCGAACCGAAAACAGCAGATGATTTTCACGTTCAGTTTACCGGCGGCAAAATACGAGTGATTGAAATTGTGAAGGGACAGCTCGTAACAAACGAAGTCCCGCTTAGCCCAAATGTAGATAATGGAAATATTGTATCTGCTCTCGAGCGTGATAAACTGAAAATTACAGTTGTGAACCGCTATGAAAATGCTAAACCGGCAATTGGTTTTATCCGCGGTTTTAAAATCAAGACAGGAGCAATTGCTTCATCTGTTGCCCACGATTCTCATAATATTGTTTGTGTCGGTACGAGTGATGAAAATATTGCAAAAGCTGTTAATGCAGTAATCAAGAATAGGGGGGGGCTTGCAGTAGTTGATGATAATGAAATTCTTGAACTACCTTTGCCTATTGCCGGCATTATGACTGATGAAACCGCCGCAGATGTAGCCGCCAAATATGAGGCAATTGAAAGCAAAGTAAGGGCTATGGGTTCACGCTTGTCCGCTCCTATGATGACACTCTCTTTTATGGCATTAATCGTTATTCCGAGTTTGAAGCTTAGCGACAAAGGATTATTTGACATCAATAAATTTGATTTTGTTGATTTGGCTTGTTGATTTTGGTCTTGCTCCAATAAGTAAGCCCGCTTGACGCGCTAAAACCAAACGGGCTTGGAGGCTGCTGTATGAAAAAGTTGCTTACAGCTATATTACGGCTTCCTGTTCCAAAAGTTTCAATCTACTTGAAAATAATTCTTTGAACAGTCTGCTCACCTCGTGCCGTCTGTATTACGACTATGTACATACCTGCGACAATATCGGGGACGCTGTATTCGCGTGAATAATCACCTGCATTTAATGATATGGATTGTTCCAAATTCATTATTGTTTCGCCTTGTAAATTATGAATGGATATTGAAAGCATTCTACTTTCGCTCAGATAAAACTTCACATTGAATTTTTTATTTGCTGATGGATTGGGATACAGTAGCATATTTTCAATTGAGCCGCTACAAGCATGCCAGACATCAAAGAATGCTTTCTTCCCGACTATTGCCGAATTCTTGCAAATATTATTAACATCTTTTGCCAACTCTACTTCCATTTTTAAGTTTGTCCTATATCTTTCCGGCAATAAATTGATAAATTCTTCAGTCGGCTCATACCATAAAAATAAAGTGAAGTCATTTTCTTTATCATTATCATCAATACCTATATCAACTTTTATAGGAATGATTTTATTCAGATTTATCATACCCAATGATTTATAATCAATATTGTTTTTACCTTTATAAAAATTATCTCTTTCCTTCTTATCTACTCCTTGTTGGTCAAATATTTTTTCAATATATAGACTATCATTCTTGGTTAATACAATCGGTCTGGATATTTCTAGAAAATACTTGCTGTTGTATTCTCGTTTTTTTACAGAATAAATATGTGTATGTAAATATATCTCATCCAGTAAGCTTAGAGGAATAGTGTCTCTTTCTGCATTTAAAAATATCGTTTGTCTTGAATTATTTGGGATAAAGAGATTGTCTTGATACATTTGCTTTATCCCATTAGCATCGGTTAATAAAATAGGATGGAATGTCTTCTTTTTCAAATCATTATCAATTATAGGGTTGTATATTTCATGTATTGAATAATCTTTGTAATTATATGAAGTCATCATTGAATGTCCAAAAAACTGTTTGATTTTTAAACCCGGTTTCTTAATGCTGTCGCGGATAATTTCCAAACCTAACTTCTTTAATTCATCCTTTTTAAGTCGAATATAGTTGATACCTGACAAATTAACTCTTTCGACACGTGGGTGTATTTGCTTATTTGAGTTTTTTCGTTTATCTACAAAGTACCGGAAAATATGTCCACTATCCTTTGCATTACTTTCATTCTCATCAGCTGTTTCATCAGTTTGTTTTTTATTGCTTTCATTTGATAAAGCATTATTGGCGGCATTCATTGTTTTTGCTACTGCCAAATTGCTTGTACTCTTCTTAGTATGTTCGATTTCCTGTTTTGCAACAGTGCTTGTAGGTTCTTGGCTTTTTATTAAATATGATTTCTTGTAAATATTATGGGAATCATTTGCTTGATTGAAAACGCCAAAAGAAAAAAGCGTAAACAATAGTACTGCTGTTATAGATGTTAAGACTGTCATAATTAAAACTCCTCTTTTATTTATTAATGAAATCTTATTGTTTGGCTTTGAATGATTTTCAATTAACATTTTTGCATCTGTTTCATCAAGCAAAGGCTTTTGAATTTTTGCTTCGGAAAACATATTATCTATTTTGTTCTCGTTTTTCATTGTTTTCATCTGATTTATTTATTAATAATTTTAGCTGTATGAATAGGCGTATCTGTATTGTTAATGATATTTATATCATTTACAAGCAGAGCCTTTAATCCTTCTCTTGCTCGTCTTAGCCTTGATTTAACACCTGAGATTGTCCCGCCTTGAATTTTCCGTATTTCATTAATGGAAAATCCGTTAATCTCGAAAAGTATTATTGCTTCCTTTTGCTTATCCGGCAATTCGGATAAAAGTTTGTATAATACTTTGACGTCATATTTTTCATTGTTAATATGGTTAGTAGCAATATAACTCAATATTGTTTGCCGATTATTGCGAATAAATACGGCTCGTTTTCTATTTTTCCTGTGCAGTCTTGAAGCAATAGTAAATAAATAACTCAGGAATGCTTGTTCATCTTTCAATTTATTGAAGTTATTATAAGCATTGATTATTGTGTCCTGCACCAAATCTTTTGCATCTTCATCATTGCGGCAAATAGCCCTTGCGTAATTTGATAGATTATTAAGCATTGGATTTAGCAACTCAAAGAATTGAACCGAATATTTATTTTTGTTTTTCATTTGCTTTCATAGTGTAGGTGCAGTTCAAGTTAAAAAAGTTTCACAATAATCAAAAATTTTTTCTGCTTGTCTATCGTCTTGCATATTTTTAAAATATAGTAGTTATTATGAAGAACAAATATAATTTGTCGGTTTTACTTAGTATAGTTCTATTTCTCTTTCCGATTATTACGGCACGTGCGGAATCGGATAGGCATATTATGTGGGAAGTATGTGGCGATTCCGCAACGGTTTATCTGCTGGGTTCAATCCATGTAGGGCAGAAGAGTTTGTACCCTTTGGACGATGTTATTTCAGATGCTTTCGCTCGAAGTGATTATCTCGTTGTCGAGGTTGATATGAACAAAATAAATCCTATGGAGTTGATGAAGCGTGCATATTATAAGGGGGGCGATAGTCTGAAAAATCATATCAGCAAACAGGTATATGTTAAACTAAAGGCGGAATTTGATAAATCGAATATACGGGAATCTTTCTATGCAAAGATGAAACCTTGGTTTGCCGTCCTTACTATTATGAATATGAAAATGGCGGCTGAAGGCTTTGATGCCGCTTCCGGTATTGATATTCATTTTCTAAACAAAGCAAAGGGAGTGTTCAAAGATATAATTGAATTGGAAACTCCTGATTTCCAAATTTCTTTGTTGGATTCTATTTTGGGTGATATGCAAGATGACTTTGTACTGTATTCTATGGAGGACATTGAAGACAGTGATACACAAGTCGATGATATGTATAATGCTTGGAAAAAGGGAGATGATGCCGCTCTTGATAGCATTGCTTTCGCTCAATATAAAAGTATGCCGAATTCCGAAGCGTTTAAAAAGGCTTTTGTTTTCGATAGGAATATTGCTATGGCAGACAAAATTGTTCAATTTCTAAAAACATCAAAAACATATTTTGTTGTTGTTGGTGCCGCTCATTTAACCGGTGAAAAAGGTGTAGTGAAATTATTACAAAAAAGAAATAAATATAAAATCATTCATAGATAGGAATTATTATGCTGTTGAAAGGGAAAATTGCATTAATTACAGGAGCATCTGCCGGTATAGGCAAAGCCATTGCAGAATATTTTGCGGCGGAGGGTGCATCATTAATATTGGTAGCAAGACGAATTGAAAAAATCGAAGAACTTGCTGCCCAACTGGCAAGTAAATATAATACAGATGCGAAGCTGTTGGAGATTGATGTTAGAGATTATTCTAAGATTGTTAATGCTTTCGAGACACTTGATAGCAAATGGAAGAGTATAGACATTCTGGTAAACAATGCCGGCAAAGCAAGAGGCTTTAATAAAATTCACGAAGGGCTAATTGATGATTGGGAAGAAATGATTGATACGAATATCAAAGGTCTGCTATATTTTTCACGTGTAATAATACCCGAAATGCTCAAACGAAACAGCGGACATATCGTTAATATCGGTTCGATTGCCGGCGAAGAAGTTTATCCGAACGGCAATGTCTATTGCGGGACTAAATTCGCTGTTCATGCCCTAAGCAAAGCTATGGCTATTGACCTGAACGGAACTAATGTGCGTATTTCCAATATTGCACCCGGACTGGTAGAAACCGAATTTGCGGAAGTGAGATTCCACGGTGATAAGGAAAAGGCTGAAACAGTTTATCAGGGCTACAAACCGCTCGAAGCCGATGATATTGCAGATATTGCCTTATTCTGTGTAACTCGTAAACCTCACGTTATGCTACAAAATATATTGGTAACACCGACTGCTCAGGCAAGTGCAACAATAGTGCATAAGGAATTGGATAAATAATAGACAAAAAATAAATTTTATTAATATAAAAAATAGTGTTAATTTTGAAATCCTGAAATATACAAACGGAGAGGTGGCAGAGTGGCTGAATGCACCGGTTTGCTAAACCGACGTAGGGTTTATGGCTCTACCGGGGGTTCGAATCCCCCCCTCTCCGCATAGTTATTATAATAACTAATTGCAATACAAAGACTTATCAATAATTGCAAATCATTCCGGTACATATATGGGACACTTTTTGAATTTTACTACTGTTTCAATATAGATTTTTTTTGTATTTTTGTAATGTCATACGATTGCCAAAGTAAGACACAAAAAAAAGGATTGAGTATATTTTCTGCTCAATCCTTTTTCTATTTTTAGCTATTTTAGAAAAGCCAACTGTTCGGCTCTCCCCATTCACTCATTACGGGTTGTGATTTTGGTACTATGTAAGGTAAGATTTTTATAATGAAATATACTCTTTCACTATCTTTAAGTTTTTCTAATCTGTTCGGTAAATGTTCAATCTCATTAGCAAGAACATCTTGCAAGGCAATTTTTAATTCTACTGTTAGTTTGTTCGGAGTGCCTTTTTGTCTCCCGCCTGTTTTCTCTCTTTTCATTTGTTACCTCAATAATTTTATATTAAATCTGTATTGACTTTTATTATGCTGTTATATTCTTTCATTTGTTTTTTGCCTGTATAGAAATTTAATGTATTGCCAATAGAATGTGTGCTTCAAGGCATAAAAGCCGCTTAAAATCAATTTATGAGGGAATTTCCGCAAGTTTAAGCTTTGGTTGTTCCCACGCTTTGAATAATTCTACAATCATTTAATTAATATATTCCAATGCTTCAACAATTTTTTTATCAAGTTCTTTTAAAGTGTCAGATTTTGTCTGCTTTTTGACTGCTTTTCTAACTGTAGCTTTGTAATTATAATATGTCCTTTTTTTCATATTGGGCTTTGATAGTTCAAGATTTTTTATTATTGTTTCTTGTGAAATAGAATAAGCATATTTATTCAAATCGGCTTTGCTCTTAATGTTTCCTGTAAGTAAATCTGTATTGACTTTTATTATGCTGTTATATTCTTTGATTAATAATTCTTTCAATTTTTCGTAAATTTCTTTATTCCATAAATCACTTAAAAGCAGTTTTTTCCCGATTATCTTTTTTAATTGACTGTTTAGCTTATTATTAAATTGCAATTCAATTCTTAAAAGGTTTTTCCCCCTGTATTGCTCCGGTAGTGCCTTTCCCTGTTCTTGCTCTTTATCGTAAAATGTAAATGCTCTTTTGTTCCCTTTCAATGAATATCTTACCGTATAATTGCCGATAGTGGTTTTCTCAAATCTGCTTTTGTCTCCAAGCATATTAAGGTAAATCATACAGGGTTGCTCCATTTCAAGTATAATTCCTATTTCTAATGTATATACGTTTGCTTCTTTCAAATCAATATTTAAACTTTGTTCTAACTGCTCAATTGCTTTTTTTGTTTCTTCAATACTCAATACTTCGGTATTGTTTCCCTTGTAGTACTTTGCAATAGAGCCGTTGATATTAATGCTTCTATCTATTAAATTGATATTTATATATAAATTCTTCAATCGGTATTTACATTTAATAATTTCACCGGAATTGTTAATTTCTTTATTCCAATCAAGTGAATTATCTAAAATGTTTAAGTCATTTTCAGATAATCTTTTCATTATTTTAATCTTATCATACATATTGCCAAATAATAGATATTTTATATATACATAGTGCATAAAACTTGCACTAAAAGAACACTATAAAGCTTGTGGGTTTTTCCCTGTTTCTTGATTTGGTATTTCTTCACTAAAATTAGTGTTCATATAATCTTTGAATAACTGTATTTTAAACGGTTTCCGATTAGGGAAAACTAATATTTCAATGTCTCCAATCTCAAAATTGGTATGAAATATTAAGCAGTCATTTTTATAGTCTCCATAAGCAAAGTCAGGATTACTTATATCAGCGTAAAACAAACCTGTAATATGTTTGTTGTTATGGGAAAGATTATAAGGGGCTTGTTTTTCGGTTTGAGCAACATAAGTATAATCCGATAAACCTATTTTTATTTTTCCCCGCCTGTTCGGTGTTGTAAGTGGTTCATACTCTCCGGTCTTTTCTACAAGTTCATATCTTGTTTTTGAAACTTGTTTGAATTTTAGATAAATCATAGTTCCCCCCGAAGCTTCTTATTAATATCACTTCTTTTAAAATAGAGCCGGTCTCCCATTTTAACAAAGGGAATTTTACCTTGCTTTTTCCATTGGTGAATAGTCGTTTGACTTACTTTAAATATCTTTGCTACATCTGATATTTTTAGCAGTTCTTCTTTTTCGGGGTCTTTCGGTTTTGCTGTTTGCTCCGGTAGTGCCTCTCTTATACTGTCTTGTATAAGGGTTCGTAGTACCTCTGGTGTTGTTATTATGATTTTTGTCATTAATTTTTACTTCTAAATAGTTTAACAAAATTTATTAGAAGCAAATTTAAGTCAGTTTAAATAAAGATTTTGTTTAGTCAATATTTAGTCAATAAAGATTTTTTATTTTTTATTTTCATCATTATAATATTTCTTTTGTTCATCTGTAAGTGTGTCCATTAATTTCTTTAAAAATTTTGAACTTTCATTTCTCTTTCTAATGTTTGTCATATTGGAGTTAATAGCAGATTTATTAATATCTAAATTGAAAAAATGAGCAAAATCGGAGATAAACTTTGCTTGTTGGTCTTTATTATTGTTCTTAATCACTCCGGTAGTTTTGAATAATGCAAATGCAATTTCAATTAATTCTATTTGATTGCCTCCCCATTCCCATTGTGATTGACTTGTTTTTAATTGAGATTGATTTGTTTTCGGGGGGTCTTGCTCCGGTTGTGATAATTTAAGTTTTATTTTTTCTTCTTCGGCAAAATAGCGTATATCTGATAAGCGTTCAAGCAAAAAATTAGCAAATAATTCTTCGCTCCCAACCTTAAACATTAATTCAAAAAAAAGTTCATCAGGTATATCTTCATCATATATTAATTGTTCATCTCTTGGGATTACTTTTAATAAATAGTCGATATATTTGCATTTGTCTTTAAATGTTAAATTTTGATAATGCTTTTTGATTTCTTCAATATCATAATCAAATTTTTGGAATATGTCTTTCATTTTTTTACCTTTCAATTTGTTTTTTTTCTTGTATTAAAACTTAAATATCAATCTATATGTTTATATGTCTTGTGTCCGAAAAGCCGCTTAAAATCAATTTATGAGGGAATTTCTGCAAGTTTAAGCTCTGGTTGTTCCCACGCTTTGAATAATTCTACTTTTTTGATTTCATTAGTGATTGTAAAGTATCCTTTAAATGTCTTGTAGTCTTTGTGTCCGGTGATTTTCATTATTGTTTCCGCACTCATTCCCTTTTCTAATGATAATGTAATAAATGTTTTCCTTGCAGTATGGAAAGAAATTGTTTCATATTTAGGAATTGTTGTTTCTCCGTGCTTTGCTCCATTGTACCGATGTATAGTAATAGGTTCGTTAATATCGGCAAACTTGCAAACCTCTTTCAAATATTTATTTGTCTTTTGATTAGAGATAACAGGTAAGGGCTTGTTTTCATTTTCATATTTTTTTAATATCCGTAATGCTTTGCTCAGTAGTGGTATTTCTAAAATATCTCTGGTTTTCTTTACTCTGATTTTTAGAAAATTATTCACAATATCTGTTCTTTT
>Ga0256846_1000318_pt1 | contig 20366 bp, 22 predicted proteins | sample TevniametaG_FD_189098 | JGI IMG/M metagenome (GOLD analysis project Ga0256846, IMG submission 189098) | Tube worm associated microbial communities from hydrothermal vent at the East Pacific Rise, Pacific Ocean - Tevnia | ecosystem: Host-associated > Annelida > Integument > Unclassified ...
CAATGCCTCAGTAGCCCATTACAGCAGTGCATATATTGATTATGTCATTACAGGATTCATGATACTGGCAGGGATCAATTTTTCACTCCATTACCAGGTTCTGCGCGGAAGGCCCCTGGCATTCTGGCGCGACACTGAATGCCGTTTCTTTCTGGGACTTACCCTGGTATTAACCCTGATTGTGGCCTTTGACACCTATGGAAGCGTTTATGACTCATTTAAAAATGCTTTCAGATTTGCAGGGTTTCAGGTGAGCTCAATTATTACCACAACAGGTTTTGCAACGGCTGACTATGAAAAATTTCCAGGCTTGAGCCAGATAGTGCTTTTCATCTGCATGTTCATAGGAGCCTGCGCAGGTTCCACAGGCGGAGGAATAAAATGCAGCCGCATCATTGTATGTTTTAAATATTGTTACAGGGAATTGTTCAAAATCATCCACCCAAGGAGTATAAGCCATATAAAACTGCATTGTTGTACCGGATGAGGTGGTGAACAGTATCATGGTTTTTCTGGCATTGTATATCGGGCTTTTTGTTGCAGGATCCATTCTTCTCGGGGCCATGGGGGTTGATATGATGACATCACTGGGAGCTGTTGCCGCCTGTCTTGGAAACATAGGCCCCGGATTCGGCAGCGTGGGTCCAAGTGAAAACTTTGCCCATCTGCCAGGCCTTGGAAAATGGCTGCTCTCCTTATGCATGCTTCTGGGCAGGCTGGAAATTTACACCATAATTATTTTATTTGTTCCTGAGTTCTGGAAAAGATAGATATGACAATCCAACAGGGCAATACAGGCTGCCTCAGGCTATAAGATTCAGATAAACCTGCTGATTTCAGGATGAGTTGTCAGAGAATGAATAAAATAACGGGTATGCTTTTCCATTCTTGATCTGAATATTTCCACTACCTTTGCCATGATAAGATGTCCTGCCAGAAAATCACTTTTAAAAAGGCTGCGCATTTCTTCACTGGATATGGTAATTATGGAACTTGTCTCAGCACATACAGCGGAAAAAGTTCCGGATGATTCCTCTATCAGTGCAGACAGCCCGAAAGTTCTTCCGGGGGTTACTTCGTCAAGGGTGATGGAATGCCCTGAAGATGATCTGCTGTTCAAAAATACTCTGCCCGATACCAGCATATATACAAGAGCAAGCTCCTGATTCTGTCTGAAAAGAATGCTTTCCTCATCAAAAGTTTCAAGCCGGGCAATTGCGCTGATTTTTTCCAGCACTGGATCAGGAAGACCCCTTAAAAAACCGATTTTTTTCAGTGTATCCTTGTCAACCATTCTAAACGGAATCCTATGAAATAAGGTTAAATTCTATAATCACGCCACCAGAGTCAGATCATTGAAATTTTTTATGCTGTCCTTAAGATCCGGATTTTCATTAACAGCCTTCATTATCATCTGAGCCCTCAGATCCATTTTGTGTTTGTACTGAGCAGCAATGCCAAGCATCATATGACAGGCAAGTTCATGATTATCCTCAAACAGACGGGCAAGATGATCTCCTGAAATTGTAATGGCCTCGCAGGGTTCCTGACAGACAGCAGTATATGATGCCTTTGAATCCTTGAAAAAAGCTGAAGTGCCAAATGTAGCACCTGACTGAAGATAATCCATTATAACTTCCAGGTTTGAAGATATCTCTTTTTTAATGGCCACCTGACCCATTATCAGCATGTAAAAGACATCAACATCCTCGTTGACGCTTATAAGTTCGGTATCAGCCCCGAAAATACTCAATTGTGCCTGTTCTGCAATAATTTCAAGCAGGTGATCAGGAACGTTCTTAAGAAGGTTGATTCGTTTTAGATCTTCTAATTTTACCATATCAGGCCTCGCAGACATTCATAATTTAGGTTAACAGATAAACAAGGACAACAAAACTTATGGCAACTGCTGCACCGATTCCGGCCGGGATGGTGCCCTGAATGACATCATCGTATAATCTGCGTTTCTTTATCTCAAGCCTTTTATCCCGGTAACCAAGGGCAAGCCAGATATTGACAGAAAAAAACAGCACAATTCCTGCTGCCATGTTCCTGAAAGCTTTGGCAATTGTTCTGACAAAAGCCATCAAGCCGGTTTCAGCAATATAGTTCAATGAGTTCAGACCCTTGTCAAGGATGCGGTATGCAAGGCTGCCAAGTTTCCTGTATGTCCAGTCAATATCCAGGTTCCTGCTTCTGACCTCTGGAACATAATATCCTGACAGGATCAGCAGGGTAAATGCAAGAGCTCCGAACAGAAGAAGCTCAAGCTGTCCGATCACATGGCCGCCTGAATATGGTGTATAGTGCACCGGAAACGGAAGCAGATTGTATAAGGGCTGATAAAATATGCCCAGCCCAACGCACAGGGCAGAGGCTATCCCCATGGCAAGCAGCATGTTTACTGGCGGTTCCTTGGCCCTTATGCCTGAGTCGTGTCCGAAAAAAGTAAAGAACGGAACCTTGATTCCTGCATGATCAACAACCCCTGTAGAGGCAAACTGCAGTATGAGCCATACCAGGAACAGCTTCTCATGGGCAGAGGCGCTTATAATCATTGACTTGGAAATAAAGCCTGAAAACAGGGGAAATGCAGATATGGATGCAGCGCCTATAATACAGAACAGGCATGTAAGAGGCATTGTCTTGTACAGTCCTCCGATTTCCGTGCATTTTATCTTTCCGGTCATCTGAAGCACTGATCCTGCCGCCATGAACAAAAGCGCCTTGTAGATGATATGGCAGAATGCATGAGCCACGGCTCCGTTAATTGCAAGCTCGGTTCCTATGCCGACCCCGACCAGCATGAAGCCGACCTGGTTCATAAGGCTGTAGGACAGCACTCTTCTTATATCATTTTCAAGAACTGCATAAAATATGGGTAAAGATACCATAAGCCCGCCTATGATGATCAGAAGATGTGCTCCGGGAAAGGTGCGGATCAGAAGATAAACCGCTGATTTGGTAGTAAAAGCACTTAAAAAGACTGTGCTTGTGGGAGTTCCCATGGGATATGCATCAGGCAGCCATGCATGAAGCGGAATTGCTGCTGCATTCAGGGCAATACCGAAAAAAATCAGATAGGATTCAATCCCTGAAAGACCTATATAATTGAACTGTGCTGTCCCGTTCTTGGTGATATAAATAAGTATTCCTGCAAGCAGCAGAAGACCGCCGAACAGGTGAAATAGAATATACCTGAAACCTGCCCTGCGGGATTCATCAGTTCTGGATGCAATAATCAGAAAGGTGGAACTTACAGCCATGATTTCCCAGAACAGATAAAGGGATATAAAATCACCTGCAAGCACAACCCCAAGGGTTGAACCCACGTAAACAAGCCCGGAAACATGCTGAAGGTCATCTTTTACATTAAGGGCAAATAAAACCCCTAAAAAAGCCATGATGGTAAATACATAGGAAAAAACAAGAGAAAGCCTGTCAATACGGCCAAGGATCAGCTCATAACCCCAGAAATTCACTGTCCAGATATTACCGTATGAAAGATTCAAGAGCCCTGTAAATACCACAACAGGAAGGGCAAGCATATAAACTGATTTTGCCTTGCCCCTTAAAAATGGAATCAAAAGGGAACCCAGTATGAATACAGCCGCAGGAGGCACAAAACTATTCATCATAATAATCCTCTTTACGCATGACAATTTTTCTGAGCAGTTTGGCTGCAAATATCAAAAACACATAGGAAATAAATCCATAGACAGCAAAAAAGCCATAAAAGTGTTCAACTTCAAATTCACCATGCATTTCCACAAAGCTCTCGGCAATAAGAACCAATACCAGAACTATGAAAAAACCCATGCGGAAACGCTTGATATTTCTAGGGTTGTCAAAAATTGTCAGTTCTTTTTTCATATCTTTAACTTACTCCTTCAAAATAGGATAAAACTGCCAAACCTAGCCATGTGATACATGTGAAAAAATATAAATAAAATAAACAACGGCAAAGGTAATAATAATATAAAATGCTGTTCTGAACCCAGGCACCTCGTCATGATCCAGGATTTCAAATTCCTGGCCGTTGAATTTCTTTTTTTTAAGTCCCATATCCATATTCTCCTGAATTTATTTTATATGCCAAGCCATGTTTTTATCAGATTGATAAAAAGGGTGGGGTAAAAAAACAGCACTATTGAAACACATGCTGTAATGACCAGGGGAACAAGCATGCACATATTGGCCTCTTCAATTTTTACAGGCCCCTGGTGATCTTCCCCGGTTTTTCCGAAAAAGCCCTTGTAAACAATGGGCAGAAAATAAAAGGCATTAAGAAATGATGACACAAGAAGCACAATCATGAAACCTGTATGATGAGCCTCAATTGTGCCAAGAAGAAGATTCCATTTGCTGTAGAACCCCCCGCTCGGCGGAAGCCCTATGACTCCTAAAGCTCCAATGAAAAATGCGGCAAAGGTTATGGGCATTTTTTTACCAAGCCCTGTCATCTGGCTTATATATTTCTTGCCGGTTGCCACATATATTGCACCTGCACAAAAAAACAGGGTAATCTTGCCAAAGGCATGCATTACTATATGAATTATCCCTCCAATAAGCCCCTTAGGAGATAAAAGTGCAACACCGAATACAATATATGACAGCTGGCTTATGGTAGAATACGCAAGGCGCCTTTTAAGCTCGTCCTGGGACAGGGCAATACAGGAGGCCACAAGGATTGTAACCGATGCAATAATCATCACCATGATACCAAGATGAAAATGTGCAAGCAGGTCTATTCCGAAAATTCCAGTCATCACCCTGACAATTGAGAACACACCTACCTTGACCACGGCAACGGCATGTAAGAGAGCACTCACCGGAGTAGGCGCAACCATTGCGGCAGGAAGCCATGAGTGAACCGGCATTATACCTGCCTTGGCAAAACCGAAAACAAACATCAAAAGAAGCACAACAGCAGCAGGGCGGCTCAGATGGCCTGCAAAAATGCCTCCAGGTGCAAATTCAAGTGTTCCTGTGACATGATAGCAGTAAATCATGGCCGGAAGCACAATTCCTATGGATGTACCAAGAATAAAGGTCAGATATCTTCTGCCTGAAATTTTTGATTCAGCATTCTGATGATGCGTGACAAGAGGATATGTTGCAAGGGACAATACCTCGTAAAAAAGATAGAGAGTAAGAAGGTTTGCAGAAAAAGCAGCACCTATGGTGGCTGAAATTGCAAGGGCAAAAAAGCATACAAATCTTGTCTGACCGTGCTCATTTAGCCCTCTCATATAACCTATGGAATATATGGAGGTAATTATATAAAGAGAAGATGCAACCAGGGCAAACAGCATGCCAAGGCCGTCAACCCTGAAAGCAATATCAGCGCCGGGCACAATCTTAAAAAGGGTAAGAGTGATCTGTTTTCCCTGCAGTACTGCCGGAAGCATGGAAATGACAATTAAAAATTTTATTATTCCGGCAATGAATATCCATGATTCTCTTGCATTGGGTTTTTCCGAAGAAGAGATCAGAATAGGGATCACAAGAAGCGAAACTAAAACTGCCAAAAGAGGTTTAATTGAAATGATGGTTTCCATTTATTGGTTTGCCTTTTTTATAATAATCCTGTTCATCTTTATTTTCTGTTCATCTTCACTTCAGGAAAGGAACAATAATGGTATTTACAATGGTTCCTGAAAACAGTCCCGCTACAATCAGGGACAGGCCGGCAAGCCCTGAGATGACCAGCATGGATACCGGAGCTTCCTCGATAACAGGACACGAATATCCCTCTCCATGTCCGTGGCCATGCATCTCCTGATCTTCTGACGGAAAAAAACATATCTCAAACACCCTGAAAAACAGAACAGCACAGACAAGGCTTGAAAACAGCAGGGCAGCAGCAAAATGATATGCCCCCTTTTCAAATGCACCCATGATCAGATACCATTTACTGAAAAATCCACAGGTGGGCGGAACCCCTATTATGCTGAAGGCAGCAAGCACAAAGGCTGCCATGGTCCATGGCATTTTGGCAAAAAGGCCCTTAAGATCCTCAAGCTCAACCCTGTGCAGCCTGTACACCATATTGCCAACTGCAAGAAAAACTGCAAAGGTCATGAGAGCATCATTCAAGATATGCAGGATTGCCCCTGTCATTCCGGCCTGATTGCCCATCCATGCTCCTCCAACCATGTATCCTATTTCAGAAACAATTATATAGGTCAGCATTTTTTTCAGGTTTTTCTGGGCAAGTGCCATTACCCCGCCTGCCACGATGGCGATTGTGGCAAGCCAGACAACGGCTCCTGAAAGATTGAGGGTTGTGAAAATATATTCAAACCCGAACACCGAGATCATAAGCCGTATCATCACGTAAATCATGACCTTTGTCATCAAAGGAGCAACAACCCTTGAAAATGCCACAGGCGAGTATGCATATGCATTGGGCAGCCATACATGCAAAGGGAAAAATGCCATTTTTATCCACAGGCCCACCATACACAGAATAAATGCAGTCAATACTATGGACGATCCATGATGGGAGTGCAGTATCATGGCTGTATCAGCCATATTGAGCGAGCCTGTCTGCATGTAAAGATAGCCCACTCCAAGCAGATAGAAACTTGCTCCTATGACACCTACAAAAATATAGTTCATTCCTGCAATGGGTCCTCTGTCCCTGTCTCCCAGGGCAACCATTGTATAACTTGTCAAAGAGGTTATCTCCACAAGCACATAAAGGTTGAAAAGATCGCCCGTGGCAGTGACGCCTAAAAGCCCTGTGCAGAAAAGACAATAAACAGTATAGAAGAAACCTGTCCTGTCATGGGTTTCCTGCTCAACACTTCTGTAGCTTGCAACAAGATTTAAAAATGCAATTGCCGAAACAACCATGAGCACCATGGCATTGAGCAGATCGATTCTGTATTCGATCCCTATGGGAGGGGCCCAGCCTGCAAGCTTGTACTGGATGGTTCCAGTGGACATGACTTTCATAAGCACATGAAAGGCAGAAAAACAGGAAATGCCAAGTCCCAGCAAAGCAATGACATATGACAGTTTCTGCTCTATCCAGGCGGCAATTCCGGCAAAAAGGGCAGCTAAAAGCGGAGCAACAACAATTAGTACTGGGTAATTATCCATAATTTATTCTTCCGATAAACGCATTCTTAACTCATCTTCCTCCAGGGTCTGATACCGCTGATAAATCCTGAGGGCTATGGCCATTGCAACTCCAAATGTCGCAACAGACACAACAATTGCGGTCAGCATGAGGACATGGGGAAGAGGGTTGATATAATCAATGGCATGAACAGCAGGCCCATGCCCTCCTTCGTGTGCAAGTTCAATAATGGGCAGGGTTGCATCCTTCTTATAGCCTATGGACAGATAAAACAGGATAATGGCTGTCTGAAAGATATTCATGCCAACCACCTTTTTAATGAAATTGTTTTTTGCAATCATGGCATAAAGCCCTATCATCATCAGAATCACATAGAGCCAGTAATTATATTTTGCCACGATCAGGGGTAATAAATCTGTCATAATTCTTACCTATAATCCTTCATCATGTCTGCCTTCAGAGACTATGTTGATATAAATGATACACATGACCGCCATTACAGCAATGCCTACTCCTATCTCGATTCCAAGCATTCCAAGCGCCCTTACATGATCAGGGTCGCCAGGCACCAGAGGAGCAAGCTTGCCATAGTTTAAGAACCTGCCTCCCATTGGCATGCAGATGGCTGCAATGCCTGCATAGATCAGCACTCCCACGGCAGCACAGATTCCAAAGATTTTCTCTTTTATTCTTTGAACCAGAGTTTTAAGATTATAGGCTATGGCAATGAGAATAAGGCTGGCTCCAAAGATAACCCCGCCCTGAAATCCTCCTCCCGGCGAAAAATCGCCGTGTGCAACCACATAAAAGGCATAGATCTGGATAAAGGGGATAAGGATCCTGCACACGGTTTTAATAATGAGGTCAGGAGGAACCCATTCCCTGTCCATGTATTCAAATTCCTTTCCAACGGACAGGGTTTCTTCGGTATTTTTCACATGAAGTATGACTCCAGTGGGAACATGGCGGTAAAAATGCTCTTTTTTCTTTCTGAAATCCCTCAGAAGCAGAAAGCATGCAAGCCCTGCACAGAAAATAACCGAAGTTTCAAACATGGTGTCATATCCACGATAGTCAGCCAGAACAGCCGTGACAATATTGGGGACATGGGTCTGTTCAAAGGTCTTTTCAATATATACATTTGACACATGAGTGGCAGCAGGGCAGGCAGGATCTCCCCAGGCAGGAAAATCAGCCGTGCCGTACAAAAGCAAGACACCTGTCATACAGGCGACAATAAATCCGAGAATTTTCAATCTTTTGTCCTCCTGCTTGTTCTGAAAATAGCCGCAACAAAGAAAACCGTACTCACGCCGGCTCCGACAGAAGCCTCGGTAAATGCCACGTCAACTGCTCCCATGATTGCCCACAAAAGGCACATCATAAAGGAATAAGCACCAAACAATATGGCAGTACCCAGCAGATCCTTCACGGAAATTGCAGCAATAGCACAGAAAATCACAAAGGTTAACACAATAAAATCAATAGGCCAGTGCATGATTAACCCTTCCGTTTCTTTTTTGTCCAGTGCCGCAGGCCTGCTCTCATTCCCGCATCCACAATGGAATGCGTGGCAGTGGGACTGGCAAGAAACACAAAAAATACGATTAAAAACATCTTAAGGGATACCAGAAAGGATTCCAGGGAAAAATGATGAAGGTTATAAAGGGCAAGGCCCATAACCATGGCAAGGCTTCCCAGGGTATCCAGTTTTCCTGCCGGGTGAAGCCGGCTGTAGAAATCCGGCATGCGGATAATTCCGACAGCACCTCCCAGGAAAAAAATCAGACCAAAAACCAGTAAGGCAATAACAATTATATCCATGATTACTCCGGGTAAATGATCATTCCATAAAAGATTCCTCGTACAGGCCTTTTCTCTTGTGAAAATATCGTGAAGCAGCCAGCACGGCAATAAAGTTCAAAAAAGCATAGGCAAGTGCGATATCAACAAACATGTCAACACGTTCATAAAGATATCCGATAAGAAGCAGAAGAATAACAGTCTTGCTGCCTATGGCGTTTACCCCTATGAGCCTGTCAAGAACTGTGGGACCGAAAAGGGTACGATACATTGAAAACAGCATCATAAAGCACAGTCCCAGCGCAACACTTAAAAAAAATGTAGTCATATTTTCTCTCCAAAAACTTTTGCAACCTTTTCCAGCATGACTCCAGGCAAAGCTTCTGCTGATTCATTGTCAATGGCATGTACCTGAAACACACCGTCACTGTCTGCGGTCACCGTTATTGTTCCCGGCGTCAGGGTGATTGAATTGGCAAGGGTTGCAATGGCAATATCAGATTTAAGTCCGGTTTCAAAAGTGATGATCTGAGGTTCAATGAGCTCGTTCATACGGGGATGAAAAGAAAGATACAGAAGATGGAAATTTGCCTTTACAATTTCCCAGATAAGCCAGGGACAATATTTAACAAACCTTAAAAAGATTATAATATATTCAGGTTTAAGATCAGGAAAAAGCAGGTCATGGAAAAAATAGGAAACAATAAAACAGGAAACTGCACCTAGAAACAGGAGCAGGGGTTCAAATTTTCCTGACAATACAAGCCAGGATACTGCCATCAGAACAAATGTAATGGAAAAAGAAAAAAAAGATTTCAAAAATGTGGATGAAGACCTGCTGTCTGTTGCAGCAGTATCATTACCTTCTGAACTCACTGGATCCTCCTTATCCTTGTTGATTCATTGCGGGCAAAGTCTATAAGATTCAGATGCTATTTATCGACCCCGTAAAGCTTGCGGAATTTACCATACAATTTTGTGATGGGGCCCTGTTTTGCAGAATCTGTACGCCCGTCTCCGGATGCGGAGGTCTGTTTTTCCTTTTCCATTCTGTGATCATAAGCCGCATTGATGGTTTCAATGAGAGTATCCATGTCAACGGGCTTTGATAAAAATTTAAATGCATTGTATTTGCCGCTTTCAAGGGCATTTTCAACACTGCCGTGACCGGTGAGGACAATACATGGCAAGGTGGGCTGCAGATCCTTGAGCCTTTTCTGAACCTCGATACCATCAATACCCGGCATCTGCAGGTCAACAACTGCAACATCAAAATTTTCCTTTGCAGCGGCATCAACCCCTTCCTCACCGGAAAAAGTCGTTTTTACTGTGTATCCGTCCAGCACAAGGCGTTTGGCAAGATATTTTAAAAATGTCTGTTCATCGTCTATGAATAGAAGTTTCATAATATATCCTTAACAATTTAAGCTGTATTTTAAGCTTTGTTCCAGGCCAGTTTTTGCATATAACAGACCTGAAATAACCAGTCAACAACTAATATATCCGCCAGAAAAGCTGTTAACTAAGCGAAATTTCTATACCCTGTCACAGGAAAATGCAAGCATTAAATTTCTTTTGCACCTGGAATCAGAAGACAGGGAAAAATGGTTTTCACCGCGATATTTTTCGATACAGAACCCATCCAGCGTTCCAGAATGGCTGCCTTGTCACTTGAGCCCAATATGATCATGGTTGCCTGATATTCCTTTGCAGCCTTTTGAATTTCCTTTTGCGGATCACCCACATAGACATGTGCCCTTGCCCGGATGCCTTCCTGCTCAAGTTCATCGCACAGGGCATCAAGACGTTTTCTCTCAGCCTTGCGGACTTTCTGGACTTCGTGAGTATCAGGGCTTTTCAGTGCGTTTTCCTTTACCACGTGCATCACATGCACTTCTCCGATGACATTTTTCATGGCCTTTATATATGCCACAGCCTTTTCACCGGTCTGCGACCAGTTGGTGGCAAAAAGGGGGCGTTCAAATAATTTTTCAGGGACAATATTATCTTCAAGTATGTGTTTGAATACAAGAGTAGGGATGCTTGTGCGCCGTATCAATTCTGTCACGTCTGTGCCGGAATAAAGCTGTTCAAGAGTCCCTTTATGGGAATGGCCTATGACAATAAGATCCGGAGATTCTTTTTTTACAACCTTTAAAATTTCAGGTATAAGCGTGGACACCTCAATATATGCTCCCACTTCAAGACCCATCTCAAACAGGTTCTCAGCCCAGTCGATGAAACGGATATTGGCTGTCTCCTTTAATTTTACCTCCTCCTCCTTTAAATATCCGGTTCCCCTTTTCATGGCGACCTTGTCTCTTTCAATGACATTCAAAAAGACAACATGTTCCAGAGCTGCTTTCCTCAGTACCAGAAGCGAATTTAAAGCATCATAGCAAAGGTCTTCAAATTTTGTCACAAAAAGCAATTTTCTTATTTTCATAATCTCTCCAATCCGGATTTTACCTGATTTCCATTATCCCAGCTGATTTTTCACGGCCTCTGCCAGCTCTTCGGGTTCAACCGGTTTTTCAAGATATACCTCGGGTTCAGGCACCTTGCTTCCCTTGAATTCATCAAGCACTTTCTGGGATTTTAAAAAAGATCTCAGGGCAATGCCTGTAAACATTATAATCGGTATTTTCTTTAAATTTTCATCCATTTTCAGCTTGCGGTACAGACGGATACCGCTGCCCCTTGGCATCAGTACATCAAGGATTACCAGGTCAGGCTGATGTTCTTCAATCATTTCCAGGCCTTCAACTCCATCTGCCGCTACCAGAGGCGTATACTGGTTTTCCTCCAGAACTGTGACTACAAATGATCTGACATCAGGATCATCATCCACCACAAGAACCTTTTTACTCATATTTCATCCTCCATGGTCGTTTTTTCTTCACATAGTTTTTCATAGGGCAGTTTAATTGTAAAGGCACTTCCTTTTCCTTTCTGCGTTTCAACATCAATTACACCATTGTGTTCCTCAATGAGCTTGCCTGTGACAAGAAGCCCCAGGCCTGTTCCTTTGCCTCCCTTGGAGCTGAACATTGGGTCAAACAGATGTTTTCTTGTTTCCTCATCCATGCCGCATCCATTATCCTCAACCCTGAAACAAAGATATGAATCAGGGCCTTCAGGATTTTCCACAAAACTTTTTATAATCACTTCATGGTCCTTATCAATGTCTTCATCTTCAATGCAGGCATCCATGGCATTGGTCACAAGATTTAGCAGGGAACGATGAAGGGTATGGGGATCAACCCTTGCCCTGCCTATGTTCTTATCCAGGGATTCTGAAATATTTATGCCCTTTGATAATGCTGAATCACGCACCAGTTCAATGACCTCTTCTGCAATATCATTGGGCGAACATATTTCAATGGAAGGCTCCCGCGGCTTTGAATAGGTCAGAAGATCCTGGGTAAGATCTCCAACCCTTTTGATATTCTTTTTTATGGTTTCCCAGCCTGTCTTGAATTTTTCCATGTCATTTTTTGCAATTCCGACATCAACCACATAACTGCCTCCCTTAAGACCTATCAGGATATTTTTCACATAATGTGCAAGCCCGCTGACAGTCTGCCCCACGGCAGCCATCCGCTCAGATTCCACAAGTTCCTTTTCAAGGCGCTTGATTTCTGTAAGATCCTGGAAAAAATTCACTGTGCCCACAAATTCCCCGTTTTCATGGAGAACATTTGCAGTATAACGCACTGGTATCGTCTTACCCTGTCTTGTGGCAAACTGCATTTCATTCCATGGAAGCGTATTGTCATTTTTGATTTTCATGGCCTGTTTCTTAAATTTTTCTGCCATATCAGGAGGATAGAGTTCATCAATGGTAAGCTTATTTCTGATCTCCTTTGCCTTTCTGCCGAACATTCTTGCTGCTTCCGGGTTATACACCACAACCTTCCATTCACTGTCAAAGGCAATTATGGCATCTGTTGAGCTTTTGATCAGAAGGCGCTGAAAATTTGATTTTCTCCTGATTTCCTCTGTGGCCTGGGCAATTTTAAGCTCAAGATTTTCCGTATATTCTGCAAGCTGTTCTCTTATGGCAATCTTGGATTTTGCCCTTTCAAGGGCAATGGCAAGAGCTTCATCCCTTACGGGCTTGTTGATGAAATCACTTGCCCCGTACTGAAGAGCTGTTATGGTGGAATCTATATCACCATGGCCTGTGACAATAATAACTTCCTTGTCAGAATCCAGTTCCTTGATTTTCTTCAGAAGCTCAAGCCCGTCCATTCCAGGCATTTTAATATCAGTTACAACGATATCAGGGGACTTTGTTCTGAACACCTCGAGACCCTCCTCACCGCTGCATGCGGTCAGAGTTTCATAGCCGTCGCTTTTAAGCGACATGGAAAGCAGTCTGACAATCGCCTCCTCGTCATCAACTATCAAAATTGTGTTTGCCGGCATATCATTTTCCTCATTCTATGGCCGGGAACCTTACGATGAATGTGGCACCCTTGCCGAACTTACTCTGTATATCAATGGAACCGCCATAGTCCTTGATTATCCCGAAACTTATGCTAGTGCCAAGACCTGTTCCCTTGCCTGTTTCCTTGGTTGTGAAAAACGGCTCAAATATTTTTCTTTTTACTTCATCTGTCATGCCCATACCGGTATCAGACACCTTTGCCACAACCCATCCATCTTCGGCAAAAGTTGATATCTCAAGTATTTTTTCCACCTTGCCTTCGGTTTTTTCTTCCTTTTCATCCATTGAATCGATTGCATTTGTAACAAGATTGATAAACACCTGCTCAAGACGATTGTGCTCAGCCCTTATTTCAGGCAGTTCAGGATCAAGGGCCAGCCTGACCTGTATGGAATGCACTGCCAGCTGATGGCCGAGTACCTTGAATACATCATTTATAGGGTCGTTAAGAACAAGTTTTTTAAGATCTCTTTCCGACTGCCTTGCAAAATCACGCACATGCTTTATCACTCCTGCCGCCCTTGCCACATTGTCGATAATGTCGGTCGCCATGCTCGCAAGATCTTCCTCAGAAATTGCAACACCTTTTTTAATCATCTTCAATATGAGATCTGCGCATATCTGGATAACATTCAAAGGCTGGTTGATCTCATGGGCCATGCCTGCCGCCATGGTTCCAAGGGTTGCAAGCTTGCCTGCCTGAATCAGCTGGGTTTCCTTTTCAACACTTTCTGTTATATCTGTGGCAGATGCGATAAAAACCTGCCTGTTATGATAGGTGGCTCCGGCAACCTTAAGGTTTACAAAAAAGGAGGTTCTGTCCTTTTTATAGTGTTTTTTCTTTGTAAAAAGAATTGACTGGCCTTCTCCCAGTTTTTCAAGCCCTGCCCTGACAGTTTCATCGTCTTTGTCTCCGATATCCAGAAAAGACATGCCGAACAATTCTGATTTTGAGTATCCATAGTCTTCCTCAACCCTGTGATTTACATCCAGGATTTCCCATGTTTCGCGGTCAACGATGAAAATGGGATTGGGATTGTTGTTGAAAAGGGATCTGTATTTTTCTTCTGATGCCTTGTATTTTTCATAAAGCGCAGCAAGCTCTTTGTCCTGAAGTTCAAGCTCTTCCTGGGCCTTTTTATCTTCTGTAATATCCCTTAATGTTTCAATTGCTCCTATGATCCTGCCATCCGGAGATTTAATGGGTGCAGCTGTGAAAAAAATCCATTTCCCGTCTTTTCCAAGGTGCGGGAAAAATTCTTCTGCCTCATATGCCTCCTTTATCAGGCCTGATTTTCTCCATGTAGATCCATAATATTGATTAACCTCTTCTTCTGACATCTGCCCCACAATCACATCGGCCATTGTGGGCCTTTTGGCAGACCTGAACGGAACCCATTGCTTGTCTGTTCCCACAAGCTCATATGCCTTGTACCCGGTAAGATCCTCACATGCACGGTTCCAATGTGTCAGTATATGCTCATTATTCACGATAAAAGTAGGAATCATGCTTCCCTGAATGATCTGGGACAATTCTTTTTCCATTTCAATCAGATCTTCACGCTCTGCTTTTAAAAACCTGGTTTCTCTGGCTGCATTATCCTGAATGCGCCCTGCAAATCTGTCAAACAGGGATATGATTTCATTCTGATCCAGTCTGTTTTTTTCAAGTTTTTCCCTTATCTTGATTTTTTCTTCCTCCGCAGAAAGATAATTAAGCAATGATGCGGCCTTGAATGAATCAAGATTGATAATGCTCATATTCTCACGGTTGACCCTGTCAAGAATACAGCTCAGTATTTCATCGTTTTTCAGCTTCAGCACAACATCAATATCCTTCATGGAGCACAGTTCCTGATAATCAGTGGTGGTAAAAATTAAATTTTCTTTTGCATAGACAACACCCTCAACCCTGGTCAATGTATCTGCAACAGCAACCACCCTGATACCAAAAGATTTCATGGCAGGGCTCAACAGCCTTTCCAATATCTGCCTGCAGGGGCTGTTCCCTCCTATCACGGCAATGTTCAGGCCTTTAAGATCAATGTCCATTATGTTATGCCCCTCCTGTTATTGCAGTTCCTTCCATGTGGTAAATATATTAAAAGAAAACAAGGCTTACAACGATAAAGGTCGGGATTAAAAATACCAGGGAATATTTCAGAATATAACCAAAAAAGCTCGGCATATCTGTTCCTGATTCCGTTGCAATGGAACGGACCATGAAATTGGGAGCATTTCCTATATAGCTGCATGCTCCGAAAAAAACAGCTCCTGCTGAAATCGCCTCAAGATAAAGCGTTTTATCCGCCATGAGATGGGGGACAGATATCGCCTCTGCAACACCTGGATAAAAACTGCCAAGGGCTGTATTGAAAAATGTAAGATAGGTCGGTGCATTGTCCAGAAAGCTTGACAGGGCCCCTGTTACCCAAAAATAATGGACAGGCTCTTTCACTGCATTGATGAGAAATGCAAAAGCTCCGTTGGGGCCTGCCTTGAGAAGCAGCAGACATGGAATCATGGTAATGAAAATTCCAATAAAAAGATAGGCAACCTCAATAATGGGAAACCAGGAAAATTCGTTTTCTTCCCGAAGTTCAGTCGGAGTCGCCACAAGAGAGGCAATGCCGAGTGCGATGAGAAGACCGTCCCTTACCCAATCCTGAACTGCACGGTGCACAGACAGAACCGATATTTCACCCATGTCTGCAACTCCGCTCATGAGAACTGCACCAATAATACCGGCAAGAAAAATAAAATTGCATTTTCCGGCAAGGCCAAGAGGTGCTTTTTCTCCGTCATCAGGCGGGGTTGCCCCTTCTTTTTTGTAATAATATAAATCCATTACAAAATATACAACAAGGAGTATCGCAGCAGCAATAAGCATATGAGGCAGAACATGCATTGTCCAGAAAAAGCTCACCCCATGAAGAAAACCCAGGAACAGGGGCGGATCACCAAGCGGGGTCAGGGCACCTCCTATGTTGGCGACAAGAAATATAAAGAATACAACCATGAAAGTTTTGTTTTTTCTATATGCATTGGCCCTTAAAAAAGGGCGGATCATGAGCATGGCAGCGCCTGTGGTTCCCATCCATGAGGCAAGAAGTGTTCCGATGAGAATTATTATTGTATTTATAAACGGAGTGCCGCGAAGAGTTCCCTTGAGCAGGATCCCGCCTGAAACGGTGAACAGCGCCCATAAAAGTATGATAAAAGGAACATAATCTGCAAGAATGATGTGCATGATTTCATGCACAGCTTCTCCTCTGTATGCATAGATAAAGGGCAAAGCAAGGCTGGCTGCCCAGAAAGCTGAAATCTTGCCGAAATGATGATGCCATATATTGCCGGCAATAAGGGGCAGAAGTGCGATGGACAGCAGCATGCATGCAAACGGGATACATGAATAAAGGGGAAGCACTTCCCCAAGTTCAGGGCCTTCATGACCCTGCTCTGCTGTACCTGCAGCATCAATTCCGGAATCATGATCTGCCGCCCTGGTGGCAGAAAAACCGGGCTCAGAACTGCTGCCTGCCGCAGAGTGCGTATTTGCAATGCTTAAACTGAAACATCCTGACAAGAAAAGAAAAAATACAACCAGTGCCAGCCTTTTGAATTTCATCGATTCGTTCCCTCCTGAGAGTGTTGGGTGCAACGTAACCTTTGAATATCTGCAGGGTTAACCAATGGTTAAAAATTGAAGGGTACTGGTCGGGACGGCTGGATTTGAACCAGCGACCACTTGTCCCCCAGACAAGTGCGCTACCAGACTGCGCTACGCCCCGACTGCTTTTAAACAGGAGTAATGTCTATCATTCTTTGAAAAATGTGTCAAGAAGTTTCACCCAAAAAAAACTGCACAAAAAAGGTTGACTTCATCAACTTTGCCTGCTAATGATTTAGCTTTTTTTTGAAGGTAAAAGAGATATATATAATAAATCTCAATTATTTTATAATGTTAAAATATAAAATAATTGAGATTTAATAAAGAAACAGCAAAGGTATTTAAAGGCAGGTACAGGAACATGGAAACCCTGATTTATGAAAAAAGAATTCTGGTCTTTGGATGCGGCAATACCCTGTTCGGAGATGACGGGTTCGGGCCGGAAGTTATTGCACATCTTAACACTGCCCACAAATTCACTGGAGATGTCCTGGTTCTGGATGCAGGAACCGGAATCAGGGATTTTGTTTTTGACCTGCTTTTGATGGAAAACAAACCGGACCAGATCTTCATCATTGATGCTGTCACTGTTGACGGCAGAAAAAAAGGTGAGCTTTTTGAAATCAGCCTTGAGGACGTGCCAAGGGAGAAATTAAGTGATTTTTCCCTTCACCAGTCCCCTTCATCAAATCTTCTTGCTGAGTTGAAACACCAGGGTGTCAAGGTGAGAATTCTTTGTGCACACACGGACAATGTGCCTGATTTCATATGCCCGGGACTTTCAGATGAACTTAAAAACGCAGTGCCCAAGGCATGCGAATGGATAATAGAACAGATCGGAAAATAATCAAACAAAGGAAGGTGCAAATGACAGACAAAACAATTGGTTCCGTCCTGATTGCAGGCGGTGGTATTGCCGGAATTCAGGCTGCCCTGGATCTTGCGGATTCAGGGTATTATGTTTATCTGGTTGAAAAAAGTTCCGGGATAGGCGGGGCAATGGCCCAGCTTGACAAGACTTTCCCCACCAATGACTGTGCAATGTGAATTATTTCGCCCAAGCTGGTTGAGTGCGGTCGGCACTTGAATATCAAATTATTGACTTTGAGCGAGATTGAAAACGTAACAGGAGAACAGGGTAATTTTACAATCACCATCAGAAAAAACCCGCGTTTTGTTGACGAGGACAAGTGCATTGCCTGTGGATTATGTGCTGAAAAATGCCCTAAAAAAGTTGCAGATGAATACAATGCAGGCCTGAACACAAGAAAGGCCGCCTATATCAAATACGGGCAGACAGTTCCGCTGAAATATGCCATTGATCCTGAAAACTGCATATACCATGTCAAGGGAAGGTGCAGGGCATGTGAAAAGATCTGCCCTGCAAATGCCATTGACCTTGACATGAAGCCTGAGACCATCGAGCTTAATGTGGGATCTGTTATCCTGGCTCCTGGATTTGAGCCTTTCTCTCCGGCAGGAATTGACTATTACGGGTATGATGAAATTGCAGATGTTGTCACGAGTCTTGAATTTGAACGCATGCTTTCTGCTTCAGGGCCAAGCATGGGACACCTGTCAAGGCCGTCTGACGGAGGAACTCCAGAAAAAATTGCATGGATCCAGTGTGTGGGTTCAAGAAACACCAACTGTGCTGACAATGGATACTGCTCAAGCATCTGCTGCATGTATTCCATCAAACAGGCTGTAATGACAGGAAGCCACATTGACGGCGGCGGAGAACAGGCTGTGTTCTACATGGACATAAGGGCAGCCGGAAAGGAATATGAAAAATATTTCCAGGATTCAAAGCGCAAGGGAGTAAGGTATGTAAAGGCCCGCCCCCATACGCTTGTTAAAGGCCCTGATGGTGTCGGGGTTGTCATGAACTGGACAGATGAACAGGGCAGAACCACAGAGGAATATTTTGACATGGTTGTCCTTGCCATAGGCCTTCAGGCACCTTCTGATGCAGCGGCTCTGGCGGAAAAATTCAAGATTGAGCTTGGTGAATACAATTTTGCAAAAACTGACAGTTTCAGCCCTGTTTCCTCCACAAGAGATGGAATATTTGTCACAGGAGCTTTTCATTCACCAAAATCCATTCCAAAATCCGTCACCTATGCCTCATCTGCTGCCGCAGAAGTTGAGGCCCTGCTGTCCGATGCAAAAGGCAGCCTTACACAGGAAAAAACCTGGCCTGAAGAACAGGATATAGCAGGACAGGAGCCAAGGGTCGGGGTTTTTGTATGTTCATGCGGAACAAACATTGCAGGCGTCATTGATGTAAAAGCCCTTGCACAATATGCTGAAACCCTTGATTCTGTTGTCTATGTTGAAAACAACATGTTCACCTGTTCCACTGATACCCAGAACCTGATTGCCGAAAAAATAAAAGAAAACAATCTCAACAGGGTTGTGATTGCAGCATGCACTCCAAGAACCCATGAACCTCTTTTTCAGGAAACCCTTCAGAATACAGGCCTGAACAAATACATGATTGAAATGGCCAATATAAGAAACCAGAACTCATGGGTTCATCCCAATGAGCCTGAAAAAGCCCTTGAAAAGGCAAAGGATCAGGTAAGAATGGCAGTGTCCAAGGTAATACAGAATTATCCTCTTCAGGATATAAAAGTGAATGTAACTCCGCGTGCCATCGTGATAGGAGGCGGACTTGCAGGCATGAGTGCAGGCCTTAATCTTGCAGACCAGGGATATGAAACCATTATCGTGGAAAAGCAGGACAGGCTGGGAGGAACAGCACACAAGCTTCATGAAACCTGGAAAAACGAAGATATAAGCGCATGCATGGAAAAGATGCTGTCCAGGATCATGACCAACCCGCTTATCAAGGTATATACCAATGCCACTCTTGACCGTGTTTCAGGATCAGTGGGAAATTTCATGGGCAGAATAAAACTGAATTCCAATAACGGAAATGAAAAACAGACCCTGCCCATTGAATTCGGAGTCTGTATAATTGCCACAGGCGCCATGCCGTACACTCCTGATGAATATCTTTACGGCAAGGACAGCCGCGTTGTGACCGGGCTTGAATTTGACAGGCTCATGTCTGAAAACAAAGACGAGGCAGCACATGCTTCCACCACGGTTTTTATCCAGTGTGTGGGTTCGCGTGATGACAGCAGGCCCTATTGCAGCCGTGTCTGCTGCACTGCAAGCATTTCTTCTGCAATCGCACTGAAAAAGATAAATCCTGACATGGAAATCTTTATCCTTTACAGGGATATAAGAACCTATGGAGAAAGGGAACTTCTTTACAGACAGGCAAGGGATCTTGGCATTATCTTCATCCGCTACACCACTGATTCAAAGCCTGTGGTATC
>Ga0256846_1000319_pt1 | contig 20343 bp, 20 predicted proteins | sample TevniametaG_FD_189098 | JGI IMG/M metagenome (GOLD analysis project Ga0256846, IMG submission 189098) | Tube worm associated microbial communities from hydrothermal vent at the East Pacific Rise, Pacific Ocean - Tevnia | ecosystem: Host-associated > Annelida > Integument > Unclassified ...
GATATCCGTAGCGCCGACGCCTGTTTTTATTCCACATCCCGGGCCGTGGAAACCGCCCGAAAACATGGCACGCGGCTGCACGTACTGCATCTGTCCACCCGGGAAGAGATCTCTCTGTTTTCATCCGGGCCGGTCAGCGGGAAAACCATCACCGCCGAAGCCTGCGTGCATCATCTTTTTTTCGATGCCGATGATTACAGAGAAAAAGGCGCCCGGATAAAATGCAACCCGGCCATCAAATCGTCCCGCCACCGAAAAGCACTGATCCGCGCTGTTTCAGACAACCGGATCGATGTCATCGCCACCGATCATGCGCCCCATACCCTTTTTGAAAAGGAGAATACCTACTTTCATGCACCGTCCGGCCTGCCGCTGGTCCAGCATGCCCTGGTATCGTTGCTGGAACTCTATCACCGGGGAATTTTTCCGCTGGAATTAATCGTTGCAAAAACGGCACACGCACCGGCGACGATCTTTCAGATTGAAAAGCGGGGGTTTATCCGGGAAGGTTACTGGGCCGATCTGGTCCTGGTGGATCTTCACCGGCCCTGGACCGTTTCGCCAGGAAATATCCATTTCAGGTGCGGCTGGTCGCCGTTTGACGGATACCGGTTCCGTGCTTCCGTTGTGGCCACCATCGTTTCAGGGCACCTGGCCTGGCATGCGGGGCAGATGGGTGCAATGAAAGCCGGCCGTCCCCTGCGGTTTTGTCCATAGCGGTTCCGTGCTATAATCAGCTTTTTTGCCGGTAAAAAACAGATAGAAAGATACCACCGGTCTTGTAAAACCAGAATATCTTTCGGCGGCATATCGCCGGAAACGAAAGGATCAATGGACCAATGACTACCGACACCTCCTCCCGACAAACGCAACACACCCAGACCCTCGTCGCCGTGGCCATGGGGCGCGAACCTGCCGATATCGTCATCCGGAACGGCCGCTGGGTCTGCGTCCAGTCCGGTGAAATAATTCCGCAGACGGATATCGCCGTTAAAGGAGAGCGGATTGCTTATGTGGGGGAAGACGCGTCGCATACCATTGGCAGCGCCACAAAAGTTATCGACGCCGGAGGACGCTGCCTGGTGCCGGGGCTTCTTGATGCGCACATGCATATCGAATCCAGCATGGTCACGGTTACCGAGTTCGTGAGGGCCGTGGCCGGCCGGGGAACAACGGGGATCTATGTTGATCCCCACGAAATTGCCAATGTCTTCGGCCTAGAGGGCGTTCGTTTGATGGTCGACGAAGCTGCCGCCCAGCCGATCCATGTGTGGGTGCAGATGCCGTCGTGCGTGCCGTCGGCACCGGGCCTGGAAACCCCGGGAGCCGATATCGGCCCGGATGAAGTGGCCGAGGCCATGTCCTGGGACGGTATCGTGGGGCTGGGGGAAATGATGAATTTTCCCGGAGTGGCTGCCGGCGATACGAAGATGCACGCCGAAATGGCGGCCACGCGCCGGGCCGGGAAAGTGATCGGCGGGCATTACGCCGCCCCGGATCTGGGCCGGGATTTTCATGGATACGTGGCCGGCGGTCCCGAGGATGACCACGAAGGCACCTGCATGGAAGACGCCATTGCCCGGGTTCGCCAGGGGATGAAACCGATGCTCCGCCTGGGTTCCGGCTGGCACGATGTGGCCGCGCAGGTAACAGCCGTTACCGAGCAGGGTCTGGATTCGCGGCATTTTATCTTGTGTACCGATGACAGCCACGCCGAAACGCTGGTGGCCGAAGGACATATGGACCGGGTCGTCCGCCATGCCATTTCCCGGGGGCTCAAACCGGTGACGGCCATTCAGATGGCCACGCTGAATACAGCGGCCCACTTCGGGATGACCCGGGATGTGGGCATGATCGCCCCGGGACGCGTGGCCGATATTCTTCTGGTCCCTGATCTGGCGGACTTTCACGCGGAGACGGTTATCGCCCGGGGGAAAGTCATTGCCGCCGAAGGCCGGTTGACCATCGATCTGCCCCGGTACACCTATCCGGACTGGGCCACCCATTCGGTTCACTTAGGGCGGGAAATGGCGGCCGCCGATTTTTCCCTGCCCGCAGCGGACGGACGTTACCTGGCTCATGTGATCGGGGTGGTGGAAAACCAGGCGCCGACCCGTCATCTGCAGATTGAAGTCGTTGCCCGGAAGGGAGGCGTGCCTGTGGATATGAAGCAGGATCTGGCCCGGATCGCTGTGGTCCCGCGGCACGCAGGGTCCGGCGGAACGGTACGGGTGGGACTGGTGCAGGGGTTCGGGTTGACTGCGCCGTGCGCCATCGGTACCACCGTGGCCCATGACTGCCATCACATGATCGTGGTGGGGACCCGTGAAGCCGATATGGCCCGTGTGGCCAATACACTGGCAGCCGCCGGGGGCGGCCAGGCGGTATGCCGGGACGGAGAAATGATCGGCCGGGTGGATCTGCCCATTGCCGGCCTGATGTCCAGCGAACCGGCAGCGGTGGTGGCGAAAAAAGCACAGACGATTCTGAAGGGGTTTCGGGCCTGCGGATGCCGGCTGAACAATCCCAACATGCAGTTGAGCCTGCTGGCGCTGGTGGTGATTCCCGCACTGCGCATGTCGGACAAAGGTCTGGTGGACGTGGCCACGTTTGATTTTATCCCGGTCCTGGAACCGATGCCCCAGGCGGTTAAACCGGAAAAGGCCGCGCGCGTCGCGTCACAAAAACGTCATGTCGCCCCGTAGCAGCTGCCGGATCCGTTCGCTGAGGAACATGATTGATTCGACGTCCAGGTGCTCGGAGATGGTTTCGTCGAAGAGGAGTTTGATCTCGGCGCCGAACCCGTCATCCGGGTCGGCGTCCCAGAAGAGAAGCATGACGGGCAGTCGGGGCAGGGGGGTAAAGCGGACCGCCACGTCGGCCGTGGGGAATTCGGCCAGACAGTCCTCGCCGCCGATCGCCAGGGCCGCTTTTTTCAATTCGTCCGGATGTCCGGCAAACCGGTTGAGCAGCGGTACCTCCACATGGGCTTTCATCGATTTCATCTTGGAGATGGTGTTGGGAATGGCCTCCAGGCCTTTCCAGGTACCGGTGGGAGGCGCGCTGCCCCCCTGGGCCATATGATTCAGGATGAAGACCTGCTCCCAGCGGTTCAGCGCCGAGCCATCTTTCTTCTGGATCTTTTCCGGCCGAATGATGATATAATCATTAAAATAGGGCAGCTCCAGATATTTTCCTTTATCATCTTTTTTCACCGCACCGCCGATCCGGTCGGGCAGGGCCTCGATATCCATGGCGGCGGCCCGCTCTTTGGCCCAGACGAGGGCGTCGGCGGCCAGGTCCCGCTTGGTCCATTTTCCAGCCGCATACTGTTCGTTCAGCTCGGCCTGGGCTTTTTCCAGAACATCGCGCGCAATGTGCGGACAATTATCGAGGGAGAGCTGTTCGGATACGACCATGCCGGCAAAGGCCAGACAGGACGGGTAGCCGCACTCCCGGCAATTGGTTTTGGGCAGGATTTTCTGGTACAGATCGACAACGGATAGCGCCATGCGTATGTGCTTTCTGTGCGGCCGCCGAAATGATTGAAAGCGACGGAAAAATTAAAGCCGGATCCTCCGGCCGCCGCCTGCGCAGATGATCACGACGCGGGTGCGGCCGGGCAATCGCGGGCCGGGAGAAAGACCGCCCCGCCCGTATTCAAATGGTAACCAGTGGCATCTCCCGGGAGTTAAAACGGGATGTCGTCGTCCGGTTCGCCGGCGTCTGATGGCGGGCCCGACATCCCCGGCGGCTGATAGGCGTCGGCATCCCGGTTGCCCCGCCCCGATTCTCTGGAACCGAGCATCTGCATTTCCCGGGCGACAACTTCGGTGGTCCAGCGGCGGTTGCCATCTTTATCTTCCCACTCGCGGGTCTGCAGGTACCCTTCAATATAAACCTGTTTGCCTTTGGAGAGATATTCGCCGCAGATTTCGCCCAGGCGTCTGAACGCGACGATCCGGTGCCACTCGGTCTGGGATTTATCGTCGCCGGTGGTGCGGTCTTTCCATTTCCGCGTTGTAGCCACGCTGAAATTGGCTACCGCCGTGCCATCCTGAAGGTAACGAATCTCAGGATCCTTGCCCAAATTGCCTACCAGAATCACCTTGTTAACGGCCGCCATGGTTTCCCTCCTTGTCACTTGATCGGTTTGGGTTGATCGGTCTGAGTTTGTCAGTACTGCTGCATCCGGACTGCCCCAGAGACCGGACACGGTCATGCGCGAACCGATCCGGATAATACGGATGACCCGCGGACGATGGTATTTTATAATATAACCCCGATTGTTACAAAATCATCCCGAAGGTGTCAATCGGTTTCACTGTCGGGCAGGATCTGCCCCCCGCTCCAGCGAAGCTTGGTTTTCAGGACATCGAAATAGGATCGATCCGGCACACTGATCATCCGGACCGGGTGGGCGCTTCTGGTAATGACGATGGTGTCTCGCTGGTCGATGGCCAGCCCGAGCTGGCCGTCAAGCGTCAGCGCAATTCCTTCAGCACTTTTTTCCAGCCGGATCTTGATGGCGGCCTGGTCGGGGACAATGAGCGGCCGGTTGGTCAGGGTAAACGGGCAGATAGGGGTGATGATGGTTCCCTGGACGCTGGGATGAATAATCGGACCGCCGGCGGCCAGGGAATAGGCGGTGGAGCCGGTGGGCGTGGCCACGATCAGGCCGTCGGCCCGATAAGTGGTCAGGTATTGATCGTCGATGTAGGTGATAATATCGGCCAGCCGCGCCAGAGCGCCCCGGTTGATGACGACATCGTTGAGGACGGTTTCGTTGAGGATTTCTTTTCCATCCCGCCACACCTGTACGACCAGCCGCATTCGGGGCTGAATGGCGAGCCGGTTTTCCAGAACGGCGGCAGCTGTCGGGTAGAGGTTTTCGGCCGTAGTCTCGGCCAGAAAGCCGAGATCGCCGAATTTGACGCCGATCACGGCAATGGGTTGATCCCCGATCCATCGAACGGCGCTTAAAAACGTGCCGTCCCCGCCCAGCACAAATACGCAGAACAGATCGGCCGGGGCCTGGCCGGCCAGCGGATCCCGTCGCTCAACGGTGGCTGTTATGCCCGGACGAAACGGTTTCTTGCGGACAATCCGCATCGCATGGTCCGCCAGCCACGCGGCAAATGTATCGGCCGTTTTTTCTGCCTGGCAATCCGGTTTGACAACCAGCCCGACTTTTTTCACGGTAAAACCCCGTAACTGTATGGCTCCATGCAGTGAAAAAGAGGGGAATTCCCGCATTCTCGCATGGGCGTGTTATTTTTCCCCAGATCGTTCAAATCCGTGGCGGTTCGAACCGGGGCCGTGTCCCGGCGGCCGCCGCAGTCATTCCCGTCTGTTTTTCAGGTCGGGGATGGCCGATGTCTGAACCTGATTATGCCAAAGGTTTCACTGGACGGCAAGGAATTAAATTGCCCCCCCCGTACACCGGAGTCCGATGGGAGACTGTTCGACGAAATGGCTTTTTCTTGACAAGCCCATGGAATATTTATAGGATTTTTTTGCCGATATTGCCTGGCTACTGATGCGGTCAGTCGAATCGGCATGTGTCATCACCATTTCTGTCTATTCATCTAAAAAGGGGGAACAAATGAAAAATAAGTGGACAGCCGTTCTGATTATAACCGGCATGGTTGCGCTTCTGATGCCCGGCGTCACGCTGGCCAAACAGTTTAAAATCGGGGTCACGACAATTGTCACGCATCCGGCGCTGGAAGCCGATCAGAAAGGGTTTGAAAAAGCACTGGCCGATGCGGGGGTGGATGCCACCTACGACTACCAGAATGCCCAGGGAGAAATGGCCAATGCCCAGGCAATTGCGCAGAAGTTTGATGCCGAAAAAGTTGATCTGGTACACGCCATTGCCACGCCCACGGCCCAGGCGGCCTGCAAAGTGATCAAGACGATTCCCGTGGTCTACTCGTCGGTCACCGATCCGGTCGATGCCGGACTCGTCACAACCATGGGACCCGCCGGTGGGAATGTCACCGGTGTTTCCGATGCCTGGCCGGTTGATCGCCAGATTGAACTGTATCACGAAATGCTGCCGGCGGCCAAAAAATGGGGAACCATTTACAACGCCGGGGATGCCAATTCGGTGAAAAGCATTGGATGGACCCGGGATGCCATGAAAAAACGGGGGCTGACGCTGGTTGAGGTAACGATATCCAATTCCAGTGAAGTCTACACTGCTGCCCAGTCGCTGATCGGGCGCGTGGACGCCGTTTATATCACCTCGGACAACATGGTTGCATCGGCATTTGGCTCGGTAACCAAGGTCTGCAACGGCAGCAAAATTCCGCTTTTTGTGGGCAATACGGATCAGGTTCCCACTGGCGCCATTGCCGCGCTTGGCTTTGACTATTTTGCCGTTGGCTATGCCGCTGGAAAAAGAGCGGCGATGATTCTCAAGGACGGGAAAGCACCGGGCAGTATCGCCTCCGGTCTGGCCGAGGATTTGAAACTGCATATTAATCTCAAGGCGGCGGCCAAACAGGGGCTGACGCTGGATAAAAAATACATCGACAGGGCAAACAAGGTGATCAAATAGCCCGGTCGTGTCAACCTGGCGCCCGCGGCGTATTTCAGCTGCGGGCGCAACTATTTTAAGATAGATACCCATGGTTGTTCTCAGCATTTTACCGATCGGTCTGCAGCAGGGGCTGGCGTATGCACTGGTCGCCCTTGGCATTGCCATCACATTTCGGGTGCTCGCTTTTCCGGATTTGACCGTTGACGGCAGCTTCCCGCTGGGGGGCGCGGTGGCGGCCCGTCTTATTTTTCAGGGGGTTGACCCGGCCCTGGCGACCCTGGCAGCGCTTGCGGCCGGTTTTGTCGCGGGCTGCCTGACCGGTATTTTGAATACGCGCCTGAAAATCAACAGCCTGCTGGCCGGTATTCTGATGATGACGATTCTCTATTCGGTAAACCTGAGAATCATGGGCCGCGCCAATATTCAGCTGTTGTTCAAACCCACCGTCTTTACGTTCATGGAAAATATGAACGTGGTCCGCTATGTCCCGGTGATCATTTTTTTCTTTGTCATCACCGCGGTCATCAAAATTATCGTCGACCTTTTTCTGCATACCGAATACGGCATGGCCCTTCGCGCCACAGGAGACAACGAGGATATGATCCGCTCGCTGGGCGTTAATACGGACAATGCCACTGTCTTCGGCCTGGGACTGTCCAATGCGCTGGTGTCCCTGTCCGGCGCGCTCGTGGCCCAGGACCAGGGATTTGCCGATGTGGGCATGGGGATCGGGATGATTGTCGCCGGGCTGGCGTCTATTATTATCGGCGAAGCCGTCATCAAACCGAAAACCGTTTTTCGGCTGACGCTGGCCGCCATTTTCGGCTCTGTTCTTTACCGGTTTATCATCTCCCTGGGGTTGCGCCTCGGGCTGGCCCCGACCGATTTAAAAATGGCCACGGGGTTTATGGTTATTCTCGCGCTGGGGATCCCGGCGTTTAAAAAAACGCGTGAGGGGAAAATCCACCTGAGAGGGGTGTAGGCGTGACTGAAAAAATGCTCGTTTTTGAAGGCATTACCAAAATATTCAACCCCGGTACCCAGGACGAAAAACGGGCCCTGAATCAGATCGATCTGGATGTCAATGCAGGTGATTTCATCACCATCATCGGCTCCAACGGCGCTGGAAAATCGACCCTCCTCAATGTGATTGCCGGTACCTATCAACCGGATGAGGGCCGTCTGACCATCGATCGGAAAGATGTAACCCGGACACCGGATTATAAGATGGCCGCGTATATTTCGCGGGTTTTTCAGAGCCCCACCATGGGAACGGCCGGGGAAATGACCATTGCGGAAAACCTGAGTCTGGCCGATTGTCGGGGAAAACGGCGGGGACTCAAATGGGGCGTTACCCGTGCCCGGAAAAAGCGCTATCGTGAACTGCTCAAGGTATTGGAACTGGGGCTGGAAGACCGGCTCAACCAGTCGGTCGGGCTGCTTTCCGGCGGTCAGCGCCAGTCCCTGACGTTGTTGATGGCCACGTTGTCGCTGCCCAGGCTCCTGCTTTTAGACGAGCATACCGCGGCTCTGGATCCCCGTACGGCGGCCAAGGTGCTGGAATTGACCAACCGGATGGTCGAAGAAAATCATTTAACCGCCCTGATGGTCACCCATAATATGAATCAGGCCATTCGCAGCGGCAATCGGATGATCATGCTGCACGAAGGGCGGGTCCGTTTTGATGTGCGGGGCCGGGAAAAGCAAAAACTGACGGTGGAAGAAGTGGTCAAGCGTTTTGGCGCCACACTCAAGGATGAATCCCTGCTGTCCTGATGCCGTCCGCGTCAACCGCCCTTTCCCCTTCACCCTGTTTTCCCGGCAGAAGCCCGCAGGCAACACTTTTGACTTGACGGTCGGGCTCAAAACTTATACATGAATATATTCCATACGGTAGTGGGAGCGGCCGTTGCGTAAACGGAAAAAACGGTTCTCAACTCTTCGGGAAAAATATCTATGACAATTTGCTGCCGGGGATCGGATGCAGGCAACCGCCCCAGCCATCCGGTTTGTCTGAGAACCGGACTTTGCCGGCGCGACCACCGGCTTTAGACTGGACTATCAAAACCATTCACAATAAAAACAGGAGAAGGCAGATGAAAATGGGAACGCGCGTATTTCTATTGACGGCAATTGTTGGCGTATTGGCGATATTTACCCTGGCGGGCAGCGGCCTGGCGGCCGATACCATCAAAATCGGAGTGGCCGGCCCCCACAGTGGTGACCTGGCTTCTTACGGCCTGCCCACGGTTAATGCCGCCAAGATGGTGGTAAAGGAAATCAACGCCAAGGGCGGGGTATTGGGTAAAAAGGTGGAGCTGATTATTGAAGACGATGTCTGCAAACCGGAAGTGGCTACCAATACGGCGACCAAACTGGTTGGCGAAAAGGTCAACGTGGTATTGGGTCATATCTGCAGCGGGGCCACCAAGGCGGCGCTGGGTATCTACAAAGAGGCTCATATTGTTGTCATGTCGCCGTCGGCCACCAACCCGGCCCTGACCCAGAGCGGTGACTACCCGAACTTTTTCCGCACCATCGCATCCGACGACGCCCAGGCCAAGCTGGAAGTTGAATTTGCCCTAAACACGTTAAAAGTCAAAAAGGTCGCCGTGCTGCACGACAAAGGGGATTACGGCAAGGGCCTGGCAGAGTTTGCCAAAACTTTTCTGGAAAAAGACAAAAATGCCGAGGTGGTGCTTTTTGAGGGAGTGACGCCGGGGGCGGTCGACTACTCGGCCATCGTGCAGAAAATCAAACGCAAGGGCGCCGAGGCCGTGATCTTCGGCGGCTATCATCCGGAAGCTTCCAAAATAGTGACGCAGATGCGCAAAAAAGGCATGAAGACCTACTTCATTTCTGATGACGGCGTCAAGGATGATACCTTCATCAAGGTTGCCAAAAAATATGCCGAAGATGTTTACGCCACCGGCCCCAAGGATGTCAGCAAAAACCCCCTGACGATTGCGGCCCGGGCGGAACACAAAAAGGTATATGGCGCGGACGCGGGCGCTTTCTTTGAAAATGCCTATGCGGCGACACTGGCCTTGTGCAATGCGATCGAGAAAGCCGGATCGACTGATTATGACGCCATCGTCAAGGCGCTGCGGACCTCCGATGTGGACACGCCGCTGGGTAAGATCCATTTTGATAACCGTGGAGACGCCACAGGTGTTGGATTTGCCATTTACCAGGTGCAGCAGGGAAAATATGTTGAACTGAAGTAAGACTTTTCCGCACGTAAATTCCGGGGCAGGCAGACCGTCTGCCCCGATTTGTATGCGGTGACACCCGGTGGCTGTGCCGGGGTGCGGCGGCGAGGGCGCACCTGTCCTGGGTATTCCCGGTCGGCCGGCACCGGATGCGGAACATCTCGGCAACGACAGCTTGAAAAGGAGCAAATCGCGGCATATGGACTATTTCATGGAACTTTTCCTGGGCGGACTTACCCGGGGAAGCATCTATGCCCTTATCGCTCTGGGCTACACCATGGTTTACGGTATCATTGAGCTGATTAATTTTGCCCATGGTGAGATCTACATGATCGGCGCATTTACCGCTTTGATCGCGATCAGTGTTTTGACGATGCTCGGCGTGAATCCGGTTGCCACCCTGCTGATTGCCGCGGTGGCGGCCATTGTGTATTCCTCGGCCTATGGTTATACGGTTGAAAAAGTGGCCTATAAGCCGCTGCGCTCGGCCCCGCGCCTGTCGCCGTTGATCAGCGCCATCGGGGTTTCTCTGTTTCTTCAAAATTATGTACTTCTCGCCCAGACATCTGATTTCCTGCCCTTTCCCAACCTGATTCCCGAATTTAAATTTTTAGAAGCCTACGGCGGGATTGTGCAATCTTCTGAAGTCGTCATTTATATCACCACCGCTGTCGTGCTGGTGATCTTGACCATTTTAATTAAATTTACCAAACTGGGCAAGGCCATGCGCGCCACCGCCCAGGATCGCGACATGGCCATGCTGGTGGGCGTGAATGTTGACCGCGTGATCTCTTTCACCTTTGTGGTGGGATCGGCCACGGCGGCACTGGGCGGCGTGCTGATCGCATCGCATATCGGGCAGATCAATTTTTACATTGGATTTATTGCCGGCATCAAGGCCTTTGTGGCCGCCGTGCTGGGCGGTATCGGCAGCATGCCGGGCGCGGTGCTGGGCAGCCTGGTGCTGGGCTGGACCGAGAGCTTTTTTACCGGATACATCTCCAGCGACTACGAAGATGTTTTTGCTTTTTTGTTTCTGGTGCTGATTCTGATATTCCGGCCTTCGGGTATCCTGGGGCGGACAAACTCGGACAAGGTATAGCGCCGGAAACAGCGCGATATGTCGGGCCGATGGCGCCGATGATCTGGAGTAAAATAATACTGCCCTGAAAATCGATAAACGTGATAAAAAATTGAAATGACAGCATTCAACGAAATCAAAAAATCATTTCTGGTCTCTTTGTGGTTCATGTTCCTGACCTTTCCCATTATGGTCATCAAGGTCAATACCGTCGAACAGACCATCCAGTGGCGCTGGGACCGGCTGGTGGCCGTGGGGATTGGCAGCTTTTTCTTCTCTTTCGCCTGGCGGTACATGCTCAGGCGGAAGGAAGCCGGCGCCCGGAGAGCCGCCTCTGGTGAAGGCAGGGAGCTTTCAGGTCTCCAGCGCCTGCTGCAAAATCCCCGTTTCGCCACCCCGGCGCTGGCGGTTATTGCCGTATTCGCGCTGATCTATCCTTTCTATTTTTCCATGTACCAGGTCAACATCATGACCACGGCGTTGATCTATGTCATCCTCGGCCTCGGGCTGAATATCGTAGTCGGTCTGGCCGGGCTGCTGGATCTTGGATATGTGGCCTTTTACGCGGTGGGGGCCTACAGCTATGCGCTGCTGCATATCCATTTCGGACTCGGTTTCTGGCTCTGCCTGCCCATCGGGGCCGGTCTGGCGATGATGTTCGGCATCGTGCTCGGATTTCCGGTTCTGCGCCTGCGGGGGGACTATCTGGCCATTGTGACGCTGGGCTTTGGCGAAATTATCCGGCTGGTCCTGGAAAACTGGAATGACTTTTCCTATGGCCCCAGCGGCATCGCCAACATTCCGCGGCCGGGGTTGTTCGGCATTCACCTGACGCTTCATCAGTCGTTGATCTATATTTATTTCATCATGCTGGCCATGGTGGTTTTTACAATTTTTGTCGTGCGGCGTCTCCAGAATTCCAGAATGGGGCGGGCGTGGATTGCCCTGCGCGAAGATGAAGTGGCCTGTCAGGCCACGGGAATCGATAAAACGAGAACCAAGCTGAGCGCATTTGCCCTGGGGGCCACCTGGGCCGGTATGGGGGGCGTCGTGTTTGCCGCCAAAACGACTTTTATCAACCCGGCCAGCTTCACCATCTGGGAATCAATCATGATCCTGTGCGTCGTGGTCCTGGGCGGCATGGGGTCTATCCTGGGCGTTATCCTGGGCGCTCTGATCCTGATGCTTCTGCCCGAGTACATGCGTGCCTTTTCCGAATACCGCATGCTGCTTTTTGCGGCCGCCCTGGTGGCAATGATGGTTTTTCGTCCCAATGGCATTATCAGTGCCGTGCGCCGCAACTATGAGTTTGAGGGGACAGCCGAAGAAGAGGTTGCCTGAAATGGAACGGATAATGGACCCATTACTTGATATCAAGCAGCTGACCATGGATTTTGGCGGGTTGCGTGCCCTCGACCATATCGACCTGGACGTAACGGCCGGTGAAATTGCCGCCCTGATCGGGCCCAATGGTGCCGGGAAAACGACTTTTTTCAACTGCATTACCGGCATTTATAAGCCGACCAAAGGCGATATGTTTATTTATCCCGCCGGTCAAAAAGAGGTGCGCCTGAACGGATTGAAACCCAACCAGGTCACCGAGAAAGGCATGGCGCGGACTTTCCAGAATATCCGTCTTTTTCAAAATATGACCGTGCTTGAGAATGTGATGATGGGCTGGCATTGCCGCATGCATGCCGGTATCCCGGGGGCTGTGTTGAGGAACAGGGCCACCCGCGAGGAAGAAAAGCGGATCGTACAGGGGAGCTACGAAATTCTGAAAAATTTCGGCCTGGAGAAATATGTCAACGAGTTTGCCAAAAACCTGCCCTATGGCGCCCAGCGGCGGCTGGAAATCGCGCGTGCCATGGCCACGGAGCCGTACATTCTGCTGCTGGACGAACCGGCGGCCGGGATGAACAATCAGGAAACCGACGAGCTCAACCAGCTGGTTTTAAAAATACGGGAAGAGGCGCACATCTCGATCCTTCTGATCGAACATGACATGAAATTTGTCATGAGCCTTTCGGACCGGATCTTCGTCATGGACTACGGCAAAAAAATCGCACAGGGAACGCCGGAAGAAATCAAAAGCAATCCTGCGGTCATTCGGGCCTACCTGGGAGAAGATATCGATGCTTGAGCTTGATAACATCAAAACCTATTACGGGAATATCCAGGCCCTGAAAGGCGTCAGTATCGAAATATCTGAAGGCGAAATCATTACGCTGATTGGCGCCAACGGGGCCGGTAAATCAACCACCCTGATGTCCATTTGCGGCATTGCGCCGCCGCGGTCGGGTGAAATCCGATTCATGGGAAAGGCGATCAATGCCATGAAGCCGGACCGCATCGTCTCTCTGGGGATTTGCCAGGTACCTGAAGGCCGGCGTATTTTCCCCTATCTCACCGTGCTGGAAAATCTCGACATGGGGGCTTTTCTGCGCAATGACCGGGAAAACATCAAACGCGATATGGACTATATTCTCGAGCTGTTTCCCATTCTTGCCGAACGGCGAAACCAGTCCGGCGGCACGCTGAGTGGCGGCGAACAGCAGATGCTGGCCATCTCCAGGGCGTTGATGGCCCGGCCGAAGCTGCTCCTGCTCGACGAGCCCTCCCTGGGCCTGGCACCGCTCATCGTCAAACAGATTTTCGAAATCATCCATAAAATCAACGAAGAACAGCATACCACCATCTTTCTGGTCGAACAGAACGCCAACCTGGCGCTGAAAGTCGCCCATCGCGGCTATGTCATGGAAAACGGCCGGATTACACTGGCAGACGAAGCGCACAAGCTGCTGGCCAATGAGGATGTCAAAAAAGCCTACCTGGGCCTGTAAGCGTATCCGAGCGGTTTTTCTTACCGGAAAAGCATGTCTTAAGTATAGAAAAAATCAAGGCATAGAACAGTCACTATTTCTGGATTATTTTATTGGTACCCCATGCAAGTGTTCCGTAGTTTAGCCTGATAACAAGAGACAGGGCCAAATATTAAAATGGATGGATGTCAATCAGGTCACCGGGGAAAACGAGGATAAATTTTTTGCGGTCATTATTTTGAGCTTTGCAATGTGTTACCCCCCTATAAAGGGTAACAGGACGATAATCGTCTCTCACGCAGCCCACTTTTGACCTGCATGGGCATGTCTGTTTACGGGTACTTTTAAAAAAAACTGTATACCAGAGCGCGTTCAGCTCCTTTTCGATACGCTCGGCCAGAAAAATCTTCAGGAGCGATTGATACGGAACATCCTTTTTATTGGCCAACAGCTTCAATTCGTTGAGCATTGATTCGGGCAGACGCAGGGATATTTTTTTGACCGATGGTTTCAGATTGGCAAAAGTGATTTTTTTCGCCCTGCGCCAGTCAATCAAGTCTGCGGAATCATGGGTGGCCCAGAATTCCCGATCCTCGTCCTCATTTCGGAATTTTGGTATCTGCCTGGACATTGTCGTATATCTCCATTTCTTAGCGGCTCATAGCCCGGGCTGAAATAGCACGGACAAGATTGTCCCGGAGAGGAAATACGATAAACAGGAGTCTTTTCAGATCGGTTTTCCCCAGCGCATAGAACCGTTTTTCGGTTTGTGAATGTTGTTCATCGCCATGGATCATCAGGGGATGATTGAAAAATATCTGTTCACATTCCGATGGACTGACGTTATGTTTTGTCCAGTTTTTATCAATAGTTCCCGCATTCCAGTCAAAACCGGCACAGCGCTTCAACATCTCCAAGTATCTCTTATCCATACTTTATATATATTCATACCATGCACTTGTCAAAATACCGGCCCTCAGAAATGGGCGTATCCGTGGAAAACACGTCCTGGCAGACAGATTTGATCTTTTTCCCTTAAAAAGCCTTGCCTTAAAATGAAAGTATTACTATAATGGTATTACATCAAAAGTGTATGCGATTATATGGAGGAATAATTATGAGAGTGACAACCAAAGGACAGGTCACCATACCTCGGGATGTCAGGGAAAAGCTGGGGATTGTCCCGGAAACAGATATCGATTTTCAGGAAGATAACGGAAAATTTTATATTGTTAAAACGACGGGTCCAAAGCCAACAAAAAAATTTAAAAAATTCCGAGGTATTGCCACATCGGACATGACAACGGATGAAATCATGCGCTTAACCAGAGAAATCCGATGAACGGGGTTCTTGTTGATTCCTGTGTTCTTCTCGATTTGTTTACCAATGACCCTGTATGGGCAGATTGGTCTGAAAGTGTTTTGGCAAGATTCAGCCAAACGAATACATTATTTATAAATTCCATTATTTACACGGAGGTTTCTATCGGCTTTAACAAAATAGAGGAAATTGAAAAAGCGATTTCCCAAATGGAAATAAGGGTATTGGAGATTCCTCGGGAAGCGCTCTTTCTTACCGGAAAAGTATTTCTCAAATATAGAAGAAATAAAGGCACAAAAAAATCACCATTACCGGATTTTTTTATTGGTGCTCACGCAAGTGTTTCGCAGTTTAGCCTGATAACAAGAGATATCGCCAAATATAAATCTTATTTCCCTCAGATAAAACTAATTACGCCCGATTCAGGGTTTGGACCCGACCAGTTTGATTAGAAAAACCTGTTGAGAAGGATATAAAAGCGAGGGGTAAGATCTACGATGGCAGAATCACAAAACACAGAATACAAAAAAGTCCTGGAGAAACGAACATCTCAAATAGATTTGCGGGCTTGCCAATGCCCGGGGCGGTAAATTATTTATCGGTATTGATAATGACGGCAATGTGACGGGAATTTGGCAATCACCGCTCAAAATATCAGAAAATAACAAATGTATACAAAGCTACAGCAACCAGAGACCGATATAACACCAAGATCCACGGAGGAGATTTAACACTAAAATCATGGTTTGGTTTCAAAAAGAATATTGCCATTAACTGTACGGGCTTTGTGAGAGAGGGGACTTATCCAGCTGAATGATATTAATTTTGCAGGGCGCCTGTTTATGATGAGAAAATGAAAAATGGGTTTGTTATATGAAATATTTTTTTAATTGTTTCACCTCCAATAGCCTCATAAACTAGGCTGTTCGTTGTGTCCAGTATTTTGGGGAAAGATCAAGCCTATCGCAGAGTCTGAACGAAAGAAATTGGTGCAAGAATTAGTCTCCCACGGGTTTTGGTAAGTATTTTTGATATTAAAGAATATAATTACCGATAGATCTCGTGGTTAAAAACGAAAAAGAATTATCGAGAAAATTGTCTTAACAATATAATGAATGCTTAACATATTAAATTATCTGATTATTTTACGCTTATTCTCGCATGGCCATATCGCAGAATAATCATAGATGGCGGTAAACAGTAGCTACGCTACTTTTACCCTGAATAGGGCGATGGAGCGATTCTGGAGACACGAACAGGCTGGCTGATGTTACTCATTTCAATACATCCCAATGGCCACCCTTGGCAGGACCCACCCGTTTCAGATATCCATGGGTTTTCAGATACTGAATGTTTTTGTCAACCGCCGTGGCGCTGATACCTAAGATGCCGGCCAATTTCTTGGTCGTGATTTTTGGCTCGTTCCGCATGGCTTTGATAATGGTAGCGCGGGTTTCACCCAACTTTTCACCCAATCCGGTTTGATCATGCAGCTTGGTCGATTCCTTCGGAAATGGAAACGCCACCCAGAGACCGCTGGGTGCGTAGCGAAGTTGGGGGTTGGGCGTTCCCCAACGCAAAAAGACGCGCGGATGATTGGCGTTGTTATAAATTTCTTAGAAAGAACTATACTGATATGCAGGGCTACTATGTAAAAGAAGCAGGTAACCAGATATATAGTATAGTGAGGAGTGAGTAAGTTGATAAAAATTAGAAATGCTGATCCAAATGAGTATCCTGAAATTGAACAAATCTTTGAAGCGCAAGGATTAGAGAACAATAAAAGTGGCGTTGCCATTTTAAAAGGATTTGTGGTTGAAAAGGGAGACCAGCTAATAGGTGGCGCAGAAGTAATACTTCAAGATGAAGAATATACTTTTTCAGTTGCTGTAGATGATGATTTTAAAATGTTAGGAATCGGAACAGATTTATTTCAGATGGTTGCAAAAGAAATTCGGAGTTTAGGAGCTGAGAGGATAATGATTCAAGCAAAAACCCCAGAATATTGGTCAAAATTTGGATTTGTAGAAATCGCTGATCTTAAAAATGTTCCAAAAACGTTTCGGTGTGATAATTGCCCACAATACGGAAAAGATTGTTTTCCCAAGATAATGACTTTGAACTTATAACCAATCACTGGACGGGACCGCGAGCATCGCAGTCACCTTTTTCAAGTGGTATAGCGCGGCCCGTCAGCTCAACCGTTCGGGCACCTGATAAAACACGACATTTAAAATATAAATATTACAATATGTTATGTATGATAAGATAGATTATGTAAACTTTTAGATGATTTTATTCTTTACCGACCCCACACCCTCAAAACCCGATTTTTCTTTTGGGTTTTTCATCAATGGCGATAAGCCTGTCCAGGGTTTCGAAAACAATCTGAAAACGATTCTCCGTTTGCTGTTTCAATTCTTCAAGCTCTCTTCGAAGCGCTTCATTATCAAGGACAAACCGACGAAGTTTAATAAATGCCCGCATGATCTGAATATTGACCTGGACAGCTCTTTTGCTATTCAGAATACCGGATAGCATGGCTACCCCTTGTTCGGTAAAGGCCATGGGAGAATACCTCAACCCCATTTTGTCGCCTTTGGAGGTGCCAAATTGGCTCCTCCAATTTTTAAGCTCTTCTTTGGACAATTCAAACATGAAATCATCTGGAAACCGGTCGATATGCCGCCGGACATTTCTTTTTAAAACCTTGGTTTCGACCTCATATAAATCAGCCAAGTCCCGATCAAGCATAACTTTGGCGCCCCGGATGAAGTAAATTTTACCGGCAATCTGTTCAATGGGTACAATGTCTGTCATAGAATATTTTCATCCCTCCATATCATATGACGATATTTTACCAGTAACTTAGTAAGATTTCAATTGAGATCTCGCCAAATACAGCCTCTGAGCGAGTCTGGCCTTTGGTGATATTATTTTAGCGTACAGCGTTTAGTTTTCGCATCGTGTCTAAATACGTCAATAATAAATATACGACATTATTTCCCTTTGAATTCAGGTTTTCTTTTCTCTAAAAAAGCATTCATCCCCTCTGTGGCATCGGGGCTCACCTTGCATAGACCGAAATAATTGGCCTCCATGGCACATGCCGATCGCAGGTCCTGATTAAAACCCTGGTCAATACACCGTTTTACCGCCGTTATGGAAACCCTTCCCTTGGATGCCAACGCCCTGGCTGTCTTCATTGTCTCATCCCACAGTTCATCAGCAGGAAAGACTTTGTTTACCAGGCCGATCTCCTTTGCCTTCTGAGCGTTTATCATTTCCCCTGTCATGCATAGTTCCTTGGCCCTGGCCTTTCCCACCAACCGTGGAAGTCGCTGTGTTCCGCCCATGCCCGGGATGATCCCAAGACAGATTTCCGGCTGACCAAACATGGCCTTTTCCGAGGCATAGATAAAGTCACAGGCCATTGCAATCTCTGCCCCTCCGCCCAAGGCAAACCCATTTACACACGCGATTATAGGAATAGGAAGACCCTCCATTTTGAATCCGACGTTATGAAGATCCAGAGAAAACCTTCTTAGTTGAAGTGGTTCAAAATTGACCATCACTGAGATGTCGGCCCCTGCCACAAAAGCCTTTTCCCCTTCACCTGTCAATATGAGGACCTTGATGGCTGGATTGCCCTTCACCTCATCTATGGCTTGATTGAGCTCTTTGGTCACATCGGGCGTGATGGTATTCAACGCCTTAGGCCTGTTGAACTTGATAATCGCCACATTCTCATATGCTTCAAAAATTATTGCATCGTAGGCCATGCTTTTCACCTTTATTAGAAACTACGCGGGTTATCAGGTTCATGGTTGGCGCCATATCGCCCTTAATAGGCCCAAAATCAACTTTCTTTACTATTCAATTGCCACGGCGAGCCAGTGCAAGACCGACCCCTGCTATGATCATCAATCCACCAGCTGTCCGCAAAACTGATTTAAAAACTCGCTGGCTCTGCAAAAGCCCTCTTACGTTGCCTGCAACCAAGGCCCAAACCGATGTTACGGTAAAAGTGATCACTAAAAATGTCGGAACAATAAAAGTTAATTGTAATCCAAGAGGGCGTGCTACATCGATAAATTGAGGCAGAAATGCTGCAATAAAAATCAAGCTCTTGGGATTAGGAATCGTGATAACTAACCCTTGAACAAATAGATTCTTTTTGGATACTGATGAGGTATCAACCGCCAACGATTCACTTGCGCTTCGCCACTGCTTAATACCGAGAAAAACAAGATATGCCGCTCCGGCCCAGCGGATCCATTCAAACGCCCCTGCAACAACATTTAATAATGAAGTTAGACCGATTGCGGCGACGATAAGCTGAACGGCAATTCCCATTGTCTCTCCGGCAACAGTGGCTATGGCACGTTGCCAACCAAATGAAATACTATGAGCAACTGTCAAAAGTACGCTTGGTCCGGGCAATGCGATCATGATTGTAGTGGCAACAACGAATGCAAGATATACGTGTAATTCCATATTGGATGGCCCCTCCTTATTTTGGGCTGATTATGCCCCAGGGAAAAGGGCCTGCATTGTAAAAAATTGCAAAAAAGAAGGATCTGAGAAATGGGCTATCGAAAATCTACCGGTTTTACACCGACAAATTTTCTAAAGGTCTTGATAAAGTGACTCTGATCAAAAAAACCACAATCCACCGCGGTCCGGGCAATGGTATGGCCTTTTCGAATCAACTGTTTGGCGTGATTGATCCGTTTATTAAGGATATAGGTATGGGGGGTTATTTTGTATTTGGCATTGAACTTTCGAAGCAGGTCATATTTGCTTCGACCGCAGATTCTTACCAAATCATCCAGTTTAATGGGGGCGATAAAATGGGTGTCGATATACTCCTTAACTTTCTGAAGATCATGATGGGTTTCAGTGCTTTCGTCGGTGCATCCCACATGAAACGTTTCGAAAATGACTTTCCCCAGGAACAAAATTGCAAGGCTTTCAGCTTTTATGGGATCATTGAGTTGAGGGAATAGGGAGAAAAAATACTGTTTTTCGAAAATCAATCCGCCATCCATATGACGGATTTTAGGTTTCAAATGGGTCGGGTCCAATTGAAATACGTTCTTGAACCAATTCAGTTCCATATGAATAACACTGAAGTTGAAGCGGCTTTTTGTATCCGGTTCACATAGGTGAATGGTATCCGGAGGGAAAAGAACGGCATCATGGATCCGCATCCGGAAACCGAGAGCTTTGCATGTGACGGTGCTACTGCCACTGTCTACAATTCCAATGGTCACCTCTTCGTGGGAGTGTCTTTTTATGGCATAATCTCCGCCTACTCCCTGCTTAATCTGAATAAAGGCAAAATTGTGTATTCCGCT
>Ga0256846_1000320_pt1 | contig 20336 bp, 21 predicted proteins | sample TevniametaG_FD_189098 | JGI IMG/M metagenome (GOLD analysis project Ga0256846, IMG submission 189098) | Tube worm associated microbial communities from hydrothermal vent at the East Pacific Rise, Pacific Ocean - Tevnia | ecosystem: Host-associated > Annelida > Integument > Unclassified ...
GTCAATTTTCCCGAAAACAGCATCAACAGGCTTAAAAACAAAAAACCGTAGAACAATTGAAAAAATGAAAGCTGAACCGCATCATCTTTTTCTATAAAGATGCCGTTTATCACCGAAAATAGTCCGGATAGAAATGCAGCAATCAATGCATAATATACGCCTTTAAAATCAATATGTTCAACTTTCAGCAAAATATAAAAACCGACCAAGATCAATAGCCCTAAAAATATTTCATACAGGTATATCTTTCTCTTGAAAAATAGTGGTTCTAACAGAGATGTGAAAAAAGCGCCGCTAGAGAGTGTCACCAATGTGATGGATACATTTGACAGCTTGATGGCATAGAAAAAAGCAATCCAATGCAAAGCAATGATAATGCCTCCGACAATAAATCTGAGCTGACTTTTATAATCAATTGATTGCAACTGTTTTCTCGGGGAAGATTTAGACAAGATAAAAAGCAACAAAATTATAGATGCCAGCCCCATTCTATACCAAGTCAACACCAAATAGTCCAATTGAATCAAGGCTCCGAGAACAGCCGTAAAGCCCCAAATGAATATAATGAAATGCAATTTTGCAAGACTGCCTAAGTTGTTTTGTTGCATACTCAATCAATATAGACCGCTAAGATAATAAATTAGGAAGATGAGAGAGATAAATTTAACAAATAGCTTGAATCTATTCGTTGTTTCAGTAGTAAATATTGTAGCGCAACAGAATATAAATTATCCTGAACAGGAATTAAAAAAAATTATTTCTTTGCGTGCCTAATCAAATAGATTGCCAATATGCCGAATATCACATTGGGCAACCAAGCAGCCCAAAAAGGACTGAATCCCGACTTAATGGACAAGACGCCAAAAACTCTGTCAAAGAATATATATAGCAACGAAACAAAAATTCCGAAAGCCAAATTATAGCCTATTCCACTGCGTTTTTTTTGCGAAGCAACCGCAACTGCAATAAATGTCAATATGAATGCCGATATGGGCAATGTGGTTCTTTTGTGTTTTTCCAAAATATATTGATTGATATTTTTTGAACCTCTGAGCTTTTCCTTTTCGATAAATTTATTCAACTCAAAATAGTTTAAACCTTCTGCTATGTATGATAAAGGAGTTAAATCGTCAAAAGTGAACGGCAAAATGGTATCAACCACATTTCTGGTAGAAATTTTTTCTTTGTTTTTCAAGTAGAATCTTTCTTTCACGTTATGCAATCTGTATTTTTTTTCTTTTTTCAGCCATACGATTCTGTCTGCAAACAATCTATATTTCAGCTTATGGTTTTTGATTTCCTCAATGATAAAGTTATATGCCGTGTTGTTGGCATGATTCATATTGCTTGAATAAATATAATGTGTGCTATCAATTTGCCTATATACATCGTTGGTTTCTCTCACTTTTTTATATTTGGAAATATAGGTTACCCAAAACTCGTTATAGCCGATTCTGGCCTTCGGAATTACGGAAAAATTCAACACCAATACAACTACTGCAATAATCGATGCTCCGATTAGATAGGGTTTTAATAATCTCATAAAAGAAACACCTGAATTCAAGATGGCTATGATTTCTGTGTTCTGTGCCAATCTGGAGGTAAACCAAATCACAGACAGAAATAGGAAAATAGGAAAAAGAATATTGAAAAAATACAAAAGAAAATCTTGATAATAACCCAAGATTGCACTCAACGGAACCTTATTTTCTATGAATTTATCCATCCGTTCCGCCAAATCAATCACAATTGAAATAGGCACAAAAAGCAACATCAGCCCCAGAAAGGTTCCAAAGTATTTTTTTAGGATATATTTATCGGTTATTTTCATCTGTTTTACGTCTTTGTAATCTGCTGTTATTCAATTATTTATTTTACTTCTATTTAAAATTCTTATAGTCGCTTGTTCATTTGCTTGACCATTTTTTGTTTCCACGATTTGAAATCGCCGTCAATGATATGTTTTCTCGCTTCGCGAACCAGCCACAGATAGAATCCCAAATTGTGTATAGATGCAATTTGTTTTCCTAAAAACTCATTGGCAGCAAACAAATGCCTTAGATAGGCTTTTGAATATTCCGTATCCACAAAAGTTATGCCCATTTCATCAATCGGGCTATAATCATCTTTCCACTTGGCATTTTTAATATTGATGGTTCCATGAGCCGTAAACAGCATTCCGTTTCGGGCATTTCTTGTCGGCATCACGCAATCAAACATATCTACTCCCAAGGCTATATTTTCCAAAATATTAATAGGGGTGCCCACGCCCATCAAATATCTGGGCTTATCGGTTGGTAATATATCACAAACCAATTCTGTCATTTCATACATCATTTCTGCAGGTTCTCCAACGGACAAGCCCCCGATGGCATTTCCATCGGCTTCTTTTGATGCAATATATTCTGCAGATTGGATGCGCAGATCTTTAAAAGTGCTACCTTGAACAATAGGAAACAAACTCTGCTCATAGCCGTATTTAGGCGGAACCTTATCCAGATGCGTAAAACATCTGTCCAACCAGCGATGTGTCATTTCCATGGATGATTTGGCATATTTATATTCAACCGGATAATCTGTACACTCGTCAAAAGCCATGATAATATCGGCACCTATGCTGCGCTGAATTTCCATTACCTTTTCAGGAGAAAAAACATGATAAGAGCCGTCGATATGCGACTTAAACTTCACGCCTTCTTCCGTAATTTTTCTTCTGTCTGCTAAAGAATATACCTGAAACCCGCCACTATCCGTGAGAATATTTCTGTCCCAACCCATAAATTTATGTAAACCTCCTGCTTTTTCAAGAATATCGGTTCCCGGGCGTAGATATAAATGATAAGTATTTCCTAAGATGATATCGGGCTTGATATCATTTTTTAATTCTCTTTGGTGTACGGTTTTCACGGTTCCCACGGTTCCCACGGGCATAAAAATCGGAGTTTCAATCTTTCCATGTGCCAGAGAAATGCTTCCGGCTCTTGCTTTGGTTTGAGTATCTTTGCTTAGTATTTCAAAATCCATTCATCACATTTTTGGCAAAGATAAGAAATTGCATTTACTAAACGGCTTTGATAAAATCCAGTGTTTTTCGCAAAAATTGTTCGGGTTGTTCAGCATGAAGCCAGTGTCCGGCATTTCTAATGGTTTCAAGCTTGCTATTTGGAAAATGCGCTCTGATTAACTTGCTGTCTTCAGGTTGAATATAAGGGGACTTTTCTCCCTTTATAAAGATGGTTTCTCCTTTGAATGTTGAATGTGCCGGCAGAGCTTCTCCCAGTTCATCCAGTGATTCTCTCAATACATCAATATTTGCTTTCCATTGAAATTTTTGTTGAGTATTGCGTTTTAAATTTTTCATCAAAAATTGTCTAATCGGCAGAGAGTCTATCTTTTGAGATAGTTGCATTTCAATATCTTTTCGCGTTTTAGCTTTTTCAAATGAAACGAGGGCTAAAGCATCAAAAAGAAAATTATGATGCGGCGCATAAAATTTAGGGGAAATATCCACCACAATCAGTTTTTTGATTAGATCCGGGTGCTTTACAGAAAAATCCATAGCGGTTTTTCCTCCCATGGAATGTCCCAACAATATAATGTCAACCAAATTATAGTGTTGTATATATTCAAACAAATCTGCAGACATCTCTTCATAGTTCATTTCATCGGCATGGAAACTTTTTCCGTGATTTCTTTGGTCTATTAAATGAACCTTCAGTCCATGCTCCGCATATTTTTTTGCCAAACTGATCCAATTGTCTCCCATGCCAAGAAAACCGTGTAAAACCAATAGTGGATTACCACTTCCAACAAGTTTTGCATGCAATAGTTTCTGCATCATTACTTCAATTTATTTTGATACATCTGAATCACGTTTTCCATTCCGTAGAGCAGAGATTCAACCACCAAAGCATGCCCGATGGAAACTTCGTCAAGAAAAGGCAAATTGTTTTTGAAATAGGCTATATTTTGGAGATTCAAATCATGCCCCGCATTGATTCCCAAACCCAAACTATGTCCCAATTTTGAAGCTTGACTGAAAGCTCCAATCAGCTTGGCTGCATTTCCCTTGGCATATTCAGCGGCATAGGATTCCGTATAGAGTTCTATCCTATCTGTTCCCGTTTGAACAGCGCCTTCGAGCATTTCTGGAATAGGATCAACAAAAATGGATGTTCTGATGCCATTTTTTTTAAATTCTTGAATAATCTCAACCAAATAGTCTCTATGCTTAACGGTATCCCAACCATGATCTGAAGTCAGTTGGTTCGGATCATCCGGAACCAAAGTTACTTGTTCCGGTTTCACCTCCAAAACCAAGTCAATAAATTTCGGAATAGGATTTCCTTCGATATTCAGTTCCGTATGTACTAATGATCGGAGTATTTTGGCGTCATTATATTTAATGTGTCTTTCATCGGGTCTTGGATGAATCGTGACACCGTCGGCACCAAATTCCTGAACTAATTTTCCAAATTCAGCTACACTCGGATAATCTGCCCCTCTAGCATTTCTCAGAGTTGCTATTTTGTTTATGTTTACACTTAATTTTGTTTTCATATTTTACTGTTAATCAATTTATTACGTTTTGTTTCATCATCATGTTTTGTCATGCCGAGTGATGAAGCTCCGCTTTATTGTATTGAAACGCTTTTTTGCTTACACCTGCTAACAAAGATACGCTATCAAAATTATCTATTTCAATTCATTCAATTTATCCACAAAAAACTTAGGCGGACGAATCGGTCTTCCGGCAACATCTGCAAAAACCAAAACAACTTCTGCTTCCGTGGATTTTTCATTTTTTTCATTGAATATTTCATATCCAAAAGACAAACGAGCTCCTTTGAGATATTTTACAAAAGTATGCAAACGAATTTCTTCGTCAAAAGTCAGCGGAACAAAATATTTAACCGACAGGGTATATACCGGTAAAATAATACCGTTTTTTTCCATTTCTTTGTATGAAATTCCAATTTTGTTCATCCAATCTATGCGTCCCATTTCAAAATATTGAGCATAAATACTGTGATGAATGTAACCCATCTGGTCAGTTTCGGCATATCTGGTTCGAAATTTAATTTCGTGATATTTATTTTTCATTTTTTCTTTACAATTTTTTTACATTAACAAACAAATCTAATACTATTTTTCTGAAAAAAATCACTTTTTTCGACTCCCATATAATAAGACAAAAAAAATTAAAAAACAAGTCAAAAAAAATTTTTTTTATTCAAATTTTTGTCTCACTTTTGCATATAAGTTTAGCGCACAACACTGAGCAATTTAACCGGAATACCTTACTAAATAACTATGAATCAAGCTGTTAAGTTATGGAATAACTGTCTCTCCTTTATAAAGGACAACATTGACGATGTGGCTTATGAAACTTGGTTCAAACCGCTCACTCCTATTGAATTAAAAGGAAAAAAATTAAAGATTCAAGTTCCAAGCAAGTTCTATTATGAGTGGATTGAAGAACATTATCTGCAATTGCTAAAAATTGCGCTTACAAAGAATTTAGGCAACGATGCAAAATTGGTTTACAGCATCAAAATGAGCAATAATAGCAAGAAAAATGAAGAGCATCTGATTGATTATCCAAGTTCAAACAGACCTCGTGTTGAAACCAAAAACAAAAAAGCGGCCAATCGGTTCACTTCAGATATTAAAAATCCCTTTGCGGTTCCCGGAATTAAAAAAATTCAAATCGATTCTCAGTTAAACCCTCACTATAGTTTTGATAATTTTGTAGAAGGAAGCTCAAACAGATTGGCAAGAAATGCCGCTATGGCTGTTGCAAATAAGCCCGGTGGAACATCTTTCAATCCTTTACTGATTTACGGGGATGTCGGATTGGGAAAAACACATTTGGCAAATGCTGTAGGGATTGAAGTGCGCAGCAAATTTCCCGACAAAACGGTTTTATATGTTTCTACGGAGAAATTTATCCAACAATATACCACATCCATACAAAGAAACAACAGAAATGATTTTATTCATTTCTATCAAATGATTGATGTTTTGATTATTGACGATATTCAATTTTTATCGGGAAAACCCGGCACGCAAGATGTTTTCTTCCATATTTTTAATCATTTACATCAAAATAAAAAACAGATTATTCTGACAGCGGATAAGACTCCGGTAGATATGCAAGACATTGAACGCCGACTACTTTCTCGATTCAAATGGGGATTGTCTGCCGAATTGCAAAAACCAACATATGAAACCCGTAAGAAAATAATTGAAAACAAATTATATCACGACGGTGTGAAGATTCCCGAAGAAGTGATTGATTTTATCGCCAAAAAAATCCAAACCAATATTCGTGAGTTGGAAGGCATTATCATTTCTCTTATTGCGCATGCTTCTTTTGACCATAGAGAAATTAATTTGGAGCTTGCCAAAGAAATTATTCAGAACTATGTGAAGCAAAACAAACCTTCGCTCTCAATTGCCATGATTCAAGAAATCGTTTCTAAACATTTTGGCGTTGATATTGACGATATCAAATCAAAATCCAGAAAAAGAGAAATTGTTCAAGCGCGTCATTTTGCTATGTATTTTGCTAAAAAAATCACCAATAAACCTTATGCCGAAATCGGCAAGCAAATTGGCGACCGAAATCATGCAACGGTATTATATGCCTATAAGACAATTGATGATCTGAAAAGAATCGATAAAGAATTTAAAAAAATCTATTCTGATTTAGAAACCAAGTTTTCTCTATAGCTCATGTCAAAAATTAATATTTTAATGGTTTGCTTGGGAAACATTTGCAGATCTCCCTTAGCTGAAGGACTTCTTAAATCAAAAGTCTCGACGGAGAAAGTATTTGTTGATTCTGCCGGACTGGACGATTGGCATATTGGCGAAGCGCCCTGTGACAGTTCTCAAGAAATTGCCCGAAAAAACGATTTGGATATCTCCGGTTTACGTGCCAGAAAATTCAAAATGCAAGATTTTGATCGCTTTGATAAAATCTATATCATGGACAGCTATAATATGCAGCTAATCAGAAAGCTTACAAAAGACAAACAAAAATTGCAGAAAGTCGATTTTATCTTGAATGAAGTTTTTCCTGATGAAAACCTTGATGTCCCCGACTCTTACCAAAAAGGCAGAAGCGCTGCACAAATGATTTATAAAATGCTGGACATGGCAACCGACAAAATTGCTAATAACCTAAATCATGAGTAAAGCCACGCTCTATTTGCTTCCTACAACCTTGGGAGAGATGAATTATCAGGAGGTATTGCCTGAAACTATCAAGCAACAAATCGAAAAACTGACTTATTTTATTGTAGAAAATGAAAAAACGGCACGTAGGTTTATCAAATTGGTCGCTCCTGAAAAAAAACAATCCGAACTTATCATTTTTCAATTAAACAAACACAACAAATTCTCAAATCTTCACGAGTTCATTCAACCTCTGTTACAAGGCAATGATATGGGTTTGCTCTCTGAAGCCGGTTTGCCCGCCATTGCAGATCCCGGATCTTTGGTGATTGACTTAGCGCACAAAAACAAAATCATCGTTAAACCTTTTGTCGGACCATCTTCTCTCCTATTGGCTTTAATGGCTTCAGGGCTAAACGGTCAACATTTTTCTTTTCACGGTTATTTGCCTATAGACTCATCTGAGTTAAAACAGAAACTCAAGATTATGGAACAAAAATCCATGCGGAGTCAAAGCGCAGAAATTTTTATCGAAACACCCTATCGCAACCAAAAAATGTTTGAACAACTTGTCAAAACCCTGCATAATAATACAAAACTCTGTATAGCCACGGATTTGACACTTCCAACTGAAACCATTCAAACACTGTCTGTCAAAAATTGGAAAAATAAAAAAGTCGATCTCCATAAAAGACCGACTGTATTTATTTTTCAAGCTTAGAAGATAACTTTTATTCCAAACTTGGATTTTTGCTCGGAGTGATATCGCTTAAATCATAATCCGAAAACTTTCTTAAATAATAAGCAACCGTAGCACCATAAGCATCTGAACTTCCTTTTTTTCCATAAGAATACAAAAACTTTTTCACCGCTCCTACTCCGCCCAAATGCGCAGCCGCTAAAATACCGGATTCCGTGATTTTGATTCCTTTAATTCTCTTTCCTGAAAATCTTTTTATTTCCTTTCTTAAATGCCATTTATTTCTTTTTACATTTGCCAAAAAGACTTTCTCTTGAAGTATGGGGTCTTTTAAAAACTTATTGGGGTTAATGTGTAAACTTCTTAAAGTTGACCTTCCGAATTGATATTTTCCCATATATCCAAGCGTGTTTACCCTTGAATATTTTCCTTGAGACTCTTTAAATGCCAATGCTTCTTTGAAACCTACGAAATCCTCGGATACGAAAGGAATTTTTGCAACTTTCTTTTGCATCTCATGCATTTGCTCTTGTGTAGGCACATAAGACCAAGCATGAGCAGGTCTTGAGATTTCTATAATTTCGATTTCATTGGCATCAAATATATAGTTTGCAAATCCCAAGAGCACAACAATCAGGCCTATGATATATATGTCTCTTATTTTTAGATTCATTTTTTTCTTTTTATTAGAATTTGTCAACAACCGAAATTTAATTATCGACAGAAATTCGGCTGCAAATATAATACCAAATATGAAACTTGCAATTTTTTTTACAAAAAGTTATCAAAACTTAATTGTTAATAAATCAGATGCTTAAAAATAAGGAGATTAGAACTAGTGATAGATTCCTTGCCTATTCAAAGACCTGTGATAGGTATTTGCATGCCTATTGTGCTCAGACAAGCTTTTGGAAAATGTGTGATAACCGGGTTTGTCAAAGTCTGCCACAAAATAATAAAAACTGTGCTTTTCAGGATTGAGAACAGCATCTATACTCACAATATCGGGCATGCAGATTGGTCCCGGAGGTAATCCTGTATATTTATATGTATTATAAGGAGAATCCATTTCTTTATGTTTATTCAAGACTCTTTTAATCACCAAATCCTTTCCGTACTGTTGTTGATAGGCATATTTCACGGTAGGATCCGCCTGCAGCAACCAATTGTCTTTCAATCTGTTTAAGTAAACCCCTGCAATTCTCGGACGTTCTTTTTGAATATTCGATTCTTGCTGCACAATGGATGCCAAAATGCCTACTTCTAACGGCGTTAGCCCTAAATCCTTCGCTTTCTGCATTCTTTCTTTGTTCCAAAAGAGTTTGTATTCATTCAACATTTTCTTGCGAAATTTTTCGGCAGAAATACTATAAAAGACCCTGTAAGTATTCGGAACATACATCAACAAAGCATTGTTTGGGTTGAATCCGTTTTTTCTGATAAAATCCTTATTCAACATTGTTTCTAACAAATGAACCGAATCCGGTGCAATTTGTCTGCTCAAGGCACCGGCCAAATCTTCAAGAGAATTTTGGTTGTTAAAAGTGACTTTGATTTCCACTTGTTTGCCAATACGAAGCATATTGATTAATTCGTTGTTGCTCATACCGTTTTTGATCAAATATCTGCCCGGATGCACTCTGCTGAATCTTTTGATTTTTGAAGCTGTTTTAAATTTTGTAACGCTTTTTAGATAAGGAGTCAACTTGACCAGCAGAGAATCATAATTTGCGTGTTTTGCCAAGTCTACAAAAGCTTTTTCTTCACTAAATTGAATATTGGATTGATATAATGCAGTATAGACAAAATAACCTGATGCAATTCCGAAAACAACAAGCAACATAAATAAATATTTTATAAATCTCATATATTTATATTTTCATATTTTACTGTTAATCAATTTATTATTTTATTTTTTGATACAAAAATTCATCCTTATAATTTTCCCCGTCGTAATTCCATTCTTTCTTTTTGCCAACCAATTCAAAACCAAGCTTTTCAAACAACTGCAAACTTGGCAGATTATCTGCTGAAATATTGGCATAAATTTGATGCAAATGTAAGATATTAAATGCAAAATCAATAATCAATTGCAAAGCAGCCTCACCATAACCTTGATTTCTTTCTTTCTGTTTTTTAATAATGATTCCAACTCCTGCCCTTCTGTTTTTAGGATCAAAATCAAATAAATCTATAAATCCGATGAGTGCATTATTTTTTATATTACAAATTGCCAGACGAAGCTGTTTTGCTTCATAAATATCCTTATCGGCATTTGCAATATATTGCTTCAGTAAATGCTTGGAAAAAAACTGTTGCGTATGACTCAGATGCCATAGACTCATATCATTTTCCAAATCATAGAGAAAATCGATATCTTTTGGTTCTAAAGCTCTAAGCTTGATGGTTTCAGCGTCTGATTTTAACATAATATTTCGTGTTAAATTGGCGTTAAAGATACTGACATTTTGTGGAATTGGTATAATTTTGGGGTATAAATTCTAAAAAAACAGAAGGCTATGAAAAAGATATTCAGCTTGGCGCTTGTAGCATTTGCAAGCTCTTTATTCACCATTTTAGGATATAATTATTTGAAAAAAGACAGTATTTCAAATCAAAAGATCCAAATTGAAAAAAGAAATACAGAAAACAATATTCGGTCTAATATCTATCAGGTCAAGCATGACGAAAACAGTTTGAATGCCGTTCCCAGTCCTATTCCCGATTTCAGCAAAGTGGTGAAAACCACCAAAGATGCCGTGGTTCATGTCAGGAACACCAGATATTATGTTCAATATCAGCGCTACTTTTACGGTTATAGAGAAGGTCCTGTGCAAAAACAAGAAGGAACCGGTTCCGGAGTTATCATCTCCCCCGACGGATATATTGTCACCAATAATCACGTAATCAAAGATGCGGCAGAAATTGAAGTAACCTTGGAAAATAAGAAAACCTACAAAGCAAAATTGGTTGGAACAGATATTGGCTCTGATGTTGCCGTATTAAAAATCGATGCAGAAAACCTTCCTTTTCTTCCTTTCGGAGATTCAGACAATGTCAAATTAGGAGAATGGGCGCTAGCCATCGGCAATCCTTTTAATCTGGGAACCACTGTAACGGCCGGCATCATCAGTGCAAAAGCTAGAGATATCAAAGGGACCAATCATATTGACAGTTTCATTCAAACCGACGCTGTGGTCAATCCCGGAAATAGTGGCGGAGCTTTGGTCAATACGCATGCGCAATTCATCGGAATGAACACCATGATTTATTCCAGAACAGGATCATATATCGGTTATTCTTTTGCCATTCCTTCAAACATTGTCAAAAAAATTGTGGACGATATCTTGGAGTATGGCATGATTCAAAAAGGTGTGCTGGGCATACGCGGTGCCGAGCTTAACGATAAAGTATCCAAAGAACTTCATATTTCTGAAACCGAGGGAGTTTATATTTATGGCATTGAAGCCGATACCGGAGCAGAAAAAGCCGGATTGGAAATCGGAGATATTATCGTGAAAATGGACAATACCAAAATATCTACCATGGCAGATTTATTGGGCTTTTTAAAAACAAAAAATCCGAACGATTTGGTTGATGTTGTCGTGCTGCGCAATCATAAAAAAATGAACTTTGAAGTGGCATTGAATAAAAGCGATTCAACCTATATCAAATCTTTAGGAATCACTATCAAGGATATCAATCAAAAAACATTGAAAAAATACGGATTAAAAAACGGCGTGATTATCAGCAATGTAAATAATAATTTATTGTATCAAAACGGTATTCGTCCGGGCTACATTATCACAGAAATCAATAACAATCGGGTCTATTCCATCAACGATGTCAGGGATATTCTTTCCAATAGTAATTTGAGACAAAACACCATCCAATTTGTAAGTCCGGATGGAAGAACGGAACGCTATATTTTTCAGTAGAACTCAAAAAAAAGCTGTGCGAAGTTTGCAACTTCGCACAGCTCCATAGATAAGCATAAAACTAGCGGCTTATCTCAAAAATTGCGCAGACACTTTTTCTGCTTTCCTGCTTTCGCTATAGTCATAGAAACCTTCACCCGATTTCACTCCCAGCTTGCCCGCTTCAACCATTTTCACCAATAAAGGATTAGGTGCATACTTCGGATTTTTGAAACCTTCATACATCACATCAAGAATTGCCAAACATACATCCAAACCAATGAAATCCGCCAATTGTAAAGGCCCCATAGGATGCCCCATACCCAATTTCATCACAGTATCAATTTCTTCAACACCCGCCACGCCGTTATATAGTGTTTCAATTGCTTCATTGATCATTGGCATCAAAATCCTGTTGGCAACAAAACCCGGGTAGTCATTTACTTCAACCGGAACTTTTCCCAATTTCTCAGACAATTCCATAATGGTTTTGTTGGTCTGATCAGAAGTGGAATAGCCTCTGATAATTTCAATGAGCTTCATAATCGGAACAGGATTCATGAAATGCATACCGATCACCTTATCCGGTCTTTTGGTGACAGAAGCAATGGTGGTGATTGAAATGGAAGATGTATTGGTTGCCAAAATCACATGCTCAGGCGTATTTGCATCTATTTCCTTAAAGATTTTTAGTTTCAAATCTTTATTTTCCGTAGCAGCTTCCACCACTAGATCAACACCCTGCACACCATCTTTTAGAGAATCAAAAGTGCTAATATTTTTTAAAGTAGATTCTTTGGTTGCCTCGTCAATTTTTTCTTTGGAGAGCAATCTCATCAGGTTTTTAGTGATGGTATCCATGGCTCGGTCTAAAGCGCTTTTAGACACATCGACAAGATTGACTTCATATCCTGATTGTGCAAAAACATGAGCAATTCCGTTTCCCATGGTTCCCGCACCGATAACAGCTATTTTTTTCATAATGAATATTTTATATTTTTAAACGAAACAAATTTAAGATTTTTTAGGATTTTATCCTATGAAATAAGTATTTTTATCCCATAAATATTTTGAGCCGATGCAAGACACGCCCAGACATCAAGGATTGAGAAATAAATTAATCAAAACAATTGTTTCCAAAGGGATTACGGATAAGAATGTGCTCAAGGCAATTGCCAAAGTGCCCAGACATTTGTTTTTTGAATCTGCACTTGAAAGCCATGCCTATCAAGACAAAGCTTTTCCCATTGCCGCCAATCAGACCATTTCACAACCTTATACCGTTGCTTTTCAGACGGAACTGTTAGCAATCAAACGCGGAGAAAAAATATTGGAAATCGGAACGGGCTCCGGATATCAAGCATCCGTTCTGATTGAAATGGGCGCTGAAGTATATACCATTGAAAGAATCAAAGAATTGTTTCTCAAGGCAAAAAGGAAATTGGATGAATTGGGCTATCGCCCAAAATATATAGGCTATGGCGATGGATATAAAGGATTGCAGCAATATGCGCCTTTTGACAAAATTATTGTAACCGCCGCCGCTCCCTATATTCCGGAGGCGCTTGTGGAACAACTCAAACCGGAAGGTTGTATGGTAATTCCCGTGGGAACAAATGCCCAAGTTATGCAATGCATCACCAAAGACAAAAACGGACAAATCAATATTTGCGAACACGGACAGTTCAGATTTGTTCCGTTACTCAAAAACAAAGAATAAAAAAACAATTGAATGACAGCAGAAATTATCAATATAGGCGACGAAATTCTCATCGGGCAAATCAACAATTCCAATGCGCAATGGTTGGCACAACAACTTCGAAAAATCGGTGTGGATACTATCAAAATGTTGAGTATTGCAGACAAACCCGAAGCCATTGCCGAGGCATTGGCAAACGTACAAGCAGATATCATTTTGACCACCGGCGGATTGGGACCTACCAAAGACGATTTGACCAAACAAAGCATTGCTGACTTCTTTCAAGATGAATTGATTCATCATCCCGAAATCGAGGCGCATATCAAAAAAATGTTTGCCAAAATGGACTATCCTTATACGGAAAATAATCATGGGCAATCTTATGTTCCTTCTCAGGCAAAAATACTTTGGAACCACTACGGAACAGCTCCCGGAATGTGGATTGAAAACAAAAGCAAAGTCTATATTTTCATGCCCGGTGTTCCTTTTGAGATGAAACATATTTTTGAGCAAGAAGCACTTCCGCGCATCAAGCAAAAATATCAACTTCCTATACTCTATCACAAAACTGTTACCGTTTTTGGAATTGGAGAAAGCTTGTTGGCTCATCGTATAGAAAATTGGGAGAATCAACTTCCGAAAGAAATCAGCTTGGCCTATTTGCCACATCCCGGACGCATCAGATTAAGGCTCTCCATCAAAGGGAATCATAAAGAAAAACTTATTGAAATTGTCGAGCGAGAAGTCCAAAAGCTGAAGCAAAATATTCCTGATTTAAGCATTTCTGAGGAAGTGGAAAATTTGGAACTTGCTTTGCACCAAAAACTGACAGACTCAAAACAAAGCATAGCCTTTGCAGAGAGTTGCACCGGCGGTCTTTTGGTCAGCCATTTGGCACAAATTCCGGGAGCTTCGGTTTTTCTGAAAGGCGGAATTGTTGCCTATGGCACCGATATAAAAATCAATATGCTTCAAATTCCCAAGCAATTAATCAATCGACACTCTGTGGTCAGTGAAGAAGTTGCCAAAGCCATGGCTGAAAACATCCGACGGATGATGCATGCCGATTTTGGTGTGGCTACTACCGGAAATGCAGGACCTACAAAAGGAGACAGCAATGCGGAAGTTGGCACTTGCATCATTGCCATTGCAGACAAAAACAATGTTCAAGCATATCGTTTCCTGCACGGACAGCCCAGAGAGAAAGCCGTAAACAGAACCGTTTCAAAAGCCTATGAATTGATGCTGAAATGGATTAAAAACAACAGATAAGAGGCAAACTGTGAAAAATACAAACATTTTTTTCGGTATTATATTTTTTATTAGCCTTGGGATAACTGCTCAAAAAACAGCATCCGAAACTTCAGGAGATATTTTACAATTTGCCCTACCGGCAATCGCTTTGAGTTCTACATATTTCTATCAAAGCGATGACAAACCACATTGGCAATTCTTAAAATCTTATGCCACCGCCATGATCTTTACGCATAGTGTCAAAAGGATTATTAACAAAAAGCGTCCTAACGGCAGCAATTATTCTTTTCCGTCCGGTCATACGGCATCTGCTTTCACAGGTGCATCTTTTTTACAATTACGCTACGGCTGGAAAGTCGGTATACCTGCCTATTTACTGGCTTCCTATGTTGGATATACTCGAATTAAAGCCAATAAACACGATAAATGGGATGTATTAGGTGGCGCAGTTGTCGGAATCGGCAGTTCCCTGTTATTCGTGAAGCCATATAAAAATAAAAATTTTGGAGTAGGTCTTTATAAAACGGAAAAATATTATGTCTTAAACATAAATTATCAATTTTAGTATAATTATACTTGAAATCCGTTTTAAAAATTACTAACTTGCTGTGAAAAATCATAAGCATGAAAATCACATATTTAGGACACGCATCCCTGCTGATAGAAACTGCAGGAAAAAAAGTTATCGTTGACCCTTTTGTTTCAGGGAACCCCATACTCAACGGAAAAATTAAACTTGATGAAATTCAAACGGATTATTTTTTAATCACACATGCCCATCAAGACCATGTTTTGGATGTGGAAAGCATTGCTTCGGCAAGCAACAATCCCATATTGATTTCAAACTTTGAAATTGTAACCTATTTTTCTAACAAAGGCATTCAAGGACACCCGATGAATCACGGGGGAAGTTGGAATTTTGACTTTGGAAAAATCACTATGGTCAATGCTTGGCATTCCAGCAGTTTTGCCGATGGCACCTATGGTGGAAATCCTGCCGGATTTGTATTGGAAAGCGAAGGAAAATCAATCTATATTGCCGGAGATACCGGATTGACTATGGATATGAAAATCATTCCGCTATTCACCAAGCTTGATTTGGCAATTTTACCCATCGGAGATAATTTTACTATGGGAATTGACAGTGCCGTTATTGCTGCCGACTATGTTGAAACAGAAAAGGTTCTCGGCTATCATTATGATACTTTCGGATATATCGAAATTGATAAGAATCAAGCAGTTGAAGCTTTTAACAAAGCCGGCAAAAACCTATTGCTTCCGAAAATCGGAGAGAGTTTGGAAATATAAATCTTTGTTTTATAAGAAATATTTATATATTTGCTCCATAAACAAACAAGAGATGAAATTAAATCATACTTATTTTAGTTTCTTTTTTTACTTTTATTTTTATGTAAAAGGAGGGACTTTCTGTGTATGATTTTAAGCTTAAACCATTACTAAAGTCCTGAGAAATCGGGACTTTTTTTTTATTGAAAAATTATATAAAAGATGAAGATAGGAATTCAAGGAACAATCGGCTCATTTCATTATGAAGCGGCAAAAAATATTTTCGGAACAAAACATGAGTTTGTTGAATGTATGGATTTTAACGAAATTCCAATACTTCTCAAGCAAAACAAAATCGGTAAGGGAGTCATGGCTATTGAAAACACCATTGCCGGAGCCATTTTGCCCAACTACTCTTTAATAGACGAATACGATTTGCATGTTTGCGGCGAACATTATTTGCCTATACAACATCATCTTATGGCGCTTCCCAAGCAAAATATTCAGGATATTAAAGAAGTTTGGAGTCACCCGATGGCGCTTTTACAATGTAGGAAATTTTTTAGAAAACATCCGTATATCAAATTGGTTGAAGAGAAAGATACAGCGGAAATGGCAAAAATCATCCAGCAAAAACAACTGAAAGGAATTGCTGCCATCGCCGGCTATGAAGCAGCAAAAATCTACCGACTTGAAATGATTGCCAAAAGTATTCAAACCAATCAAATCAATGCTACACGTTTTGTGGTTTTGGATAAAAACAATGGACAATCAAAACAAGATTTTAACAAGGCATCTATTCGTTTCAAACTGTCTCATGAAGCCGGAAGCTTGGTCGGTATTTTACAAATTTTTAATGATTACAAACTGAATATGAGCAAGATACAATCGCTTCCCATTGTTGATAAACCTTGGGAATATGCCTTTTTTGTAGATCTGTTGATTGAAGACCAAGAAACCTATCAAATTGCCATGTATAAAGTGGCTCAGAAAGTATTGGAATTAAAAATTCTGGGAGAGTATAAATCCGGCAGGAAAATGTAAACCAACAGTATTATGAAATCATCAAAACGATTAGAACATATCAACGAATATTATTTTTCAACCAAACTCAAAGAAATATCCGATTTGCAACAACAAGGAAAAAACATCATTAATCTTGGCATCGGCAGTCCTGATTTGCCTCCGCCAAAAGAGGTTATCGATGCGCTAAAAACCGCCATTGCACAAGATGATAAGCATTCATATCAAAACTATCGGGGTATTGCTGAATTTCGTTTGGCAATTTCTGACTTCTACTGCAAACATTATAAAGTCAGACTAAATCCTGAAACAGAAGTGCTTCCTTTAATGGGTTCTAAAGAGGGCATCATGCACATTTCCATGACTTTTTTGAACAAAGGAGACAAAGTGCTTCTTCCCGACCCCGGATATATGACTTACGCTGCTGCAAGTTTGCTTGCGGGAGGAAAACCAATCTATTATGCCCTAAATGAAAAAAATAATTGGCTACCCGATTTGGAGCAACTTGAAAAACAAGATTTATCCAAAGTCAAATTGATGTGGATTAACTATCCGCATATGCCCACAGGTGCCACTGCAAGCAAAATGCATTTTCAGGCTATTATAGACTTTGCCAAACAACACGATATTCTGATAATCAATGACAATCCATACAGTTTTATCTTGAACAAGAATTATTTGAGCATCTTAAAAGTTTCAGGAGCAAGAAATCATGCTCTTGAGCTCAACTCTTTAAGCAAATCTCATAATATGGCCGGATGGCGTGTCGGGATGTTAGTGGGCAGCAAAAAACATATAGATAGTGTGATGAAGTTCAAAAGTAATATGGACAGTGGCATGTTCTATGGCACACAACAAGCAGCAATAGCCGCATTGAATATGCCGGATAAATGGTATCAAAAAATCAATAAAATCTATAGCAGAAGAAAAAAAATCGCACTAAAAATTCTCGACAGAATCAATGCCGGAACGCAAGCCGATACCGCAGGCATGTTTGTCTGGGCAAAATTGCCGAAAGGTGTTTCATCAAAAGAAATGAGCGACAAATTGCTCTATGAAAAAAACATTTTTGTTGCTCCCGGATTTATCTTTGGAAAAAATTCAGATAATTATATCAGAATATCACTAAGCGTAAATGAAAAACTATTGACAAAAGCATTGGAAAGACTATGAAAAAAATAGGCATTATCGGAACCGGACTCATTGGCGGCTCATTTGCTTTGGCACTAAAAAAAGCATATAACAGTGAAATCTACGGACAAGACAAACAACACCTGCAGAAAGCCATGCAGCTCAAGCTCACGGATCAAACCCTTACGGATAAAAACCTAAAACAAATGGATGCGGTGATTATTGCCACACCCGTGCAAACAATTCCTGAAATTGCCAAAAATGTACTCGAACAAATATCTGAAGATTGTCTGGTATTTGATGTGGGCTCTACCAAACAAAACATAGCTCTTCAAGTAAAAAACCATCCGATGCGAAAAAATTTTTTATTGGCACATCCCATTGCCGGAACCGAATATTCAGGACCGCAAGCTGCTTTTGAAACACTTTTCAAAGGAAAAATAAACATAATCTGTGATGAGGAAATGACCGAACAAAGAATATTGAAAAAAGCAAAAAAACTGTTTAACGATTTGAAGATGACTCTCATTTCAATGAACAGCGCCGAACACGACAAGCATATTGCTTATGTCTCTCACCTGTCTCATATCAGTTCTTTTATGCTGGGAAAAACCGTTATGGATTTGGAAAAAGACGAAAAAAATATTTTTCAAATGGCGGGAAGCGGATTTGCATCGACCGTTCGTTTGGCAAAAAGCTCCCCAAACACTTGGAGTCCTATTTTTTTGGAAAACAAAAAACATATTCTTCAATCCCTGGATGAATATATCGATAATTTAAACCGATTTAAAATCATGCTGTATCGTGGGAACAAACAAAAAATCAAGGAGACTTTGCAAGAAATAAACCATATCGAAAAAATAATTGATCAGATTAAATAGACATAAATTTTATTCTTTAACCTATTGATATGAAAACAAAAAAATTCAATTCTTGGCTGAAGCAAATCACAACTGAATATCCGTTGATGATTGCTGGGCCTTGCAGTGCAGAAACCGAAGAACAAGTGCTTGAAACCGCAAAAAACATGAAAGACAAGCGCATTCAGGTTTTTCGTGCCGGCGTTTGGAAACCCCGCACACGTCCCGGAAGTTTTGAAGGCGTTGGAGAAAAAGCTCTGCCTTGGCTCAAGCGTGTGAAAGAAGAAACCGGAATGAAAATTGCCATTGAAATTGCCAATGCACAACATGCCGCCTTGGCGCTGAAATATGATATCGATCTTTTATGGATCGGTGCCAGAACTTCAGTCAATCCGTTTGCCGTTCAAGAAATTGCCGATGCCATTAAAGGTACTCACAAAACCATTCTGATAAAAAATCCCATTAATCCGGATTTATCATTGTGGATTGGTGCCGTTGAAAGATTTTATCAGGTTGGCATCGAAAATTTGGGCGTGATTCACCGTGGTTTTTCCACTTTCAGACCCGGAAGCTACCGAAATGAACCCAACTGGCAAATTGCCTTGGATTTCAAACGTCAATATCCTGATATTCCAATGATTATAGATCCTTCTCATATCTGTGGGCGCAGGGATTGTATTTATGACATTTCTCAAATGGCTCTAGACCTTCAATATCAGGGGTTTATGATTGAAACACACATCAATCCAAATGAGGCATGGAGCGATGCCAAACAACAAGTAACCCCCAAAAACCTATTGAGAATCATCGATAGACTGTGCTTGAGAAAACAAAGTTTTATCGACCCCGAAGCCATTGATAAGTTGGAATTCTACAGACAAAATATCAACCAATTGGATGAAGAGCTTCTTGAAATTTTATCGGAACGTATGAAATATGCACAAGAAATAGGACGAATTAAACAGGAAAAAAACGTTGCTGTTCTGCAAACTGCCCGTTGGGAACAAATTGTTCAAAAAGTATTGACACTCGGAAGAAAAAAAGAACTAAGTGAAAAATTTATCCACCGAATTTTTAAAGCCATCCACCAAGAAAGTATCGAAAAACAAGAAAAGATTTTGAAAAAGTAAGAAGACGTAATGAGAGTTGAAAGTTTATAAAGTTGAAAGTTTGTAAAGTTGAAAGTTTGTAAAGTTGGTACAGACGAAGCGATTTGGGAAGTTATGAGTTATGAATTATGAGTTATGGATTGTCACTTCAACGGAGCAATTCCGCATAGGCGG
>Ga0256846_1000321_pt1 | contig 20323 bp, 19 predicted proteins | sample TevniametaG_FD_189098 | JGI IMG/M metagenome (GOLD analysis project Ga0256846, IMG submission 189098) | Tube worm associated microbial communities from hydrothermal vent at the East Pacific Rise, Pacific Ocean - Tevnia | ecosystem: Host-associated > Annelida > Integument > Unclassified ...
GGATAGTTTACAAAATACAACGGGAAAATTAATACCCTTGACAAAGATGGGTTAGAAAATAATTGTAATAGATATTTATGAACAATTTTACAGAAATCAAAAAAACTAAAGCAATCTTACCTCCTATATACTACGCTCCCAAAAAATACCTCTAAAGAAGAAGGATAAAATACAAAAGTCTAGCTGTAAAAGTTCCAGTAAGAATGATGGTTTACATCTCAGTCAAATTCAAAAAGTTCAAGGATTGTCGTAAAAATTTTGACTAACTTTTCAACTAATAAGTAACAAAAGTTGGGTTTGGACTTTTCAGTCAAGCTAACAGGCATATATTATGTAACTTAAGACTAAAGCGCTCAGCAGATTGAACAGTCTATACTTACCTTGACATCCTAAAAATTCTTATATAATTATATTATAAGCTAGGTTTAGGATGAAAATTAGGAGGTCAATGTGAAACGTTTTAATATTATAACGTTTATTCTAATCCTTGGTTCCCTAACAGCAATAAAAGCCTGTCCGGTTGGTTGGCAATATTCAGACACCACCTATCCGCGCTCAGTCGGATACAGTTTTGTTGAATCATACGGTGGTTATATACTCACCGGTGCAGTTTCAGATGAATCAAGGGTACAAAATAAGCTTTTGTTTATGAAAATGGAGCCATTTTCAAGCAATTACTCTTTGCCGTCCAAGCCCTTGTGGACAAAGGTTTTTGACGATATAAAAGGACAAGGCAGATGTATTAAAGAAACACCTGACAAGTGCCTCATCACTGCAGGCTATATTCCAAAACACGATAATGCTAGACCTATGGTAATGCTTGTCAAAACCGACAGTGCGGCTAATTTAATATGGAAAAACTCTTTTCACGTTGAAGGTAAAGCTTACTCCGTAGCATTAAATGACGATGGCGGATATTTAGTTGTAGGGAACACGGACGATGGAGAAGAAGCATCCTTTGATTTATTACTTATAAAATATAACGCATCCGGTAATTTCTTATGGAACAAAGCTTATGGCAACGAGGCATTTGACGAAGCAAGATGTATTACCAAGACATCTGACGGTAATTATGTTATTGTAGGAAGCAAAGATATGGATCCTCACGGCAACAACGGTAAACTATGGTGGATTAAGGTAGACCCCAACGGTAATAAATTGTGGGAGAAAACTTTAACATCTATTGAAAATCCATCTCGAGGATTTTCAATAGCAAAAACTACTGACAGTGGCTTTGTAATTAGCGGATGCTCCATACATACTGATAGCACAACGCATCTTTCCAATTACGCATTACTGCTTCTTAAGATAAGCAAACAGGGTGAAATACAATGGACACAAGATTTTACGCCTCCAGATATTCAAACCCCAAAGGAATTTACTTCCTGGGCAGAGCAAACTAATGATGGCGGATATATTGTCACTTGGAATGAAAAACGCTTTCTTAAAACCGACAGTTTGGGTAATGCGAAATGGGGATCTGATGTTTTACCTGAAACTCAATACTATTGTGTTCATCAAACAGCTCGAGGCGGTTATGCAGCGCTAGGCAGAAAGGCGAATAAACTCTACATGATGGATGCTGATAATATGGGACGTATCTACATTGGCGGGACGAATGAAGCTTCCTACTCAGACAACACTTTAATTGTATCTAACCCCATAGGTAACAGTATTACTCTAAATTACTCTAATCTTCCTAATGGACTGCACGCCTTTATTTACAATGTATCGGGCAGCAAAGTTGATGAGCTTCATTCCAGTACACCATCAGGCTCAATAACCTGGGGCAATTCTTTTGAAACAGGCATATATTTTATAAAGGATATCACGACTTTAGAAACTAAAAAGGTTGTTTTATTAAAATAAAAACATTGGGATAACTGCAGAATCTATAATTAAGCAAACTATTCGGTATTGAAATAAAGGAATCTACTATTATTAGTTGTTTTGCCTGTAGGATGTAGTTAAGGTAATTATGTGAAATTTTGCTGCAGTTGTGAACATTTAATTCTCAAGTAAGTGCTGTGAATTCTCTTTTGAATATCCTGTAATAAATATTGACAGAGACGTTTTAGGACTTGACAACTCCTGTTTGAGGGGGAAAATAATTGTAATGATTCGCTTTTTGCCAATCTATCAAAAAGAGGATGCAATCAAGCTGAATCTTAAAATTATAAACTAGGAGAGTACATGAAACATTGGACATTATTTTTTCTAACAGTAAGCTTTTTCGTTGTTGGTCTAACAAGTTGCAGCGTAGTATTCAACTCTAAAGCAACTGAAGATTATACCGAAAAATTCCCTGTCAGTGATTATAACCGAATTACAATGAACAATAAAGCCGGTAACGTTATTGTTACTACCGGTAAAGTTGACAGTATTGCTGTATCATATACCAAAAAATGTATGGGAACCAGCGATGACGACGCAAAAAGTCATCTCAATGACATTAATGTCTACGTAGGCGGCGACAAGAATACCGGTTTAATTACTATAACCGCCGATTTTCCAAAAGTTGATATTGGCACCCGCGATTATGAAGTAACCTTTACGCTAATAATTCCAGACAGTATTGAACTTAGTATTCAAAACACCACAGGTAATATTGAGATCAACGGAATGAACAAAACACCTACTATTACAGCTACCACCGGCAATATTAAAATTCGCGACTTTAACTGTAACGTAAAAGCCGCAACAACAACCGGAAATATTGATTGCAAGATTAAAACATTACCTGACGCCGGCAATGTTTCGCTTATCACAACCAAAGGCAATCAAACACTTGCAATTGAAGCAATGGATACAAGTAGCACTATTAATCTGCAAGCAAGCACCGGAAACATTGAGGTTGAATTACCCTCAACTCTTAAATTAAAGTTTGACTTAAAGGTTTCAACAGGAGAAGTACGGATAAAAGACTATAAAACGACCACAACAGGTGAATGGAGCAATAAGCATAAAGTTGGATACATTGGTGATGTTGAAACGGGAAAATCAACTCTCAATGCCGCAACTGCCACAGGTGACGTTACTTTAAGCAAACTTAAACAAAGCAACTAAATTAAAGAAAACTAAAAAAGCGAGGCCAAGGCCTCGCTTTTTTATCACCTCTTCAAAATTCGCTCCCTTACCTTTTATTAAGGACGATACACAACGCTTATACCAAAACTATGGTTATTGAAGTGTATATCTTCCTCCGCTTGAGTATAGTTGGTAATTCCAAGGTAACGGTTCACTTCAGGACGAATCCGCCAATTTACCGTCCCCATATCCAACATCAAGGTATATCCAATGTTAAAGGTAGTAAAATTCTCGGGCGATTCAACACGTTCCCTTACATAACGGGACAGAATGCCCTTACAGGCAACTACCGGTCTTAACCATGGGAAAACTTCGTAACCGACCGAAACTGTGGGGTATGAATCAAAAAGCCAAAAGGTTACATTTCCAGGCTGAACAAACTTTGTAGCCTTCATGTAACCGAAACCAAGAGAGGCGGTAAATTCCAACTTAGATAGTTGAAATCCTCCTCTTAAATCCAAAACTATTGCTTTAGGCGATGAGTATTTTATACCCAGTTCCATATGTGGAATAAGTCCAATCCTGAACAACAGGTCAACTGTGCGTGTATCGTAGCCAGTAGTATCGTTGCTCCAAATACAGAAATTGGAAGTTCCAAAACCTATTTCTCCCTTTCCTGACTTTAAGATATCAGTGGATGCAAAATTGGTGTATGCTGGTAGAGATGTCCAGTCAAAAAATAGAAATTTGTAGTTCTTAGCTTGAGCTATTAAAGATAGGGGAAAACTTAATCCCAACGCAGTTATTATAAATATTCTTTTCATGAATTGTATGATATTCAGAAAACAAATGCGGTCAAATGTTCTTAAAAAGTTGACGATGAACGGTTTTCCTCTATAATAGATTTCCAAATGGAGGCCTGATGGAAATCTTGAACGAATTGCTTGTTCCGAATAATACAAAGATAATACAAATTGTAGTGGATGGATTGGGAGGATTAGAAAAAAACGGTAAAACAGAACTGGAGACAGCTAAAACACCGAATCTTGATTCCTTAGCGTCCTCAGCTTCTCTGGGGCTAACAACACCTATAGATACAGGGATTACCCCGGGGTCCGGACCTGCGCATATGGCGCTTTTCGGCTATGATCCTTTTGAGTTCGAAATAGGCCGAGGTGTACTTGAAGCTTTGGGAATAGACTATCCTTTGAAACGAGGGGATGTTGCTGTCAGAGGTAATTTTGCCACAGCAAGAGACGGTTTAATTATAGATAGACGTGCAGGACGCCTTGCAAGTTCTGAAAATCAACGCATCTGCAAGCTTCTAAGCGAAACCATTAACGAAATTGAGGACGTTAAAATTCGCATTATGCCAGGTAAGGGACATCGTTTTGTAGTAATTTTTGAAGGCGATGGCCTTAGTCATGAAATAACGGAATCCGACCCGCAGAAAAACGGTAAACCTCCGGTTGTGGTTCAGCCTTTGGCTAGTGATGCCGGTAAAACGGCAAGAATTGTAAACAGGTTTCTGTTGCAAGCTTTGGAAGTTATTAAAACGGAAAAACAGGCTAATTATCTTTTGCTTAGAGGTTTTGCCTCGCTTCCCGATTTGGCTCAATTCAGTGAACGCTACTCACTTGCTGCAGCAGCTATTGCAACCTATCCTATGTACCGCGGACTTGCACGTCTGGTAGGTATGAACGTTTTAGAAACCGGTTCCAGCTGGGATGATGAACTTGCAACTATTACAAACAATAAATCAAAATTCGACTACTTTTTCGTCCACTTCAAGGAAACAGATGCCGCAGGTGAGGATGGCGATTTTGAACGAAAGGTTTCTTTGATTGAAGAATTCGATAAACTAATTCCACAAATACTTGATTTCAACTTTGACGTTTTAGCAATAACAGGCGACCATTCTACACCGGCAATTCTTTCAGGCCATTCCTGGCATCCTAACCCATTTCTTTTGTATGCGCCGGGAACAACTCGAACCGAAGGTGAAACTGGTTTTAACGAACGACGTTGTGCGCGTGGAGTGCTTGGGCATATGAACAGCCTAGAGGTAATGCCGCTTCTTTTAGCGCATGCTAGGCGATTGAAAAAATTTGGAGCGTAATTTATGAAAAAAGCGTTGATTTCGGTTTCCGATAAAACTGGAATAGATAAACTTGCCAAAATTCTGGTTGAATCGGGTTATGAAATTTTATCCACTTCAGGTACTGCAGCCTTTCTTGAACGCGCAGGTATCAGCGTAATTGAGATTTCCGACTACACCGGTTTTACCGAAACAGATGATGGAAGAGTCAAAACCCTGCATCCCAAATTGTATACCGACATTCTGGGCAGACCTGCTGGAATTCAAGTAGTCGTTGTCAATCTTTATCCTTTTGAAGAGAATATCAAAAAAGGCCTCTCGCTTGATGAAATGGTCGAACTTATTGATATTGGTGGAGTAACTCTACTTCGTGGAGCAGCAAAAAACTTTCAATACGTAACAGTTGTCTCTTCGCCTACCCAGTACAATGAGCTGATTACTGAACTTAAAACAAACGCTGAAACCTCAAACGAACTTAGGAGGAAATTTGCCCGCGTGGCATTCGAACGAACCGCCATCTACGATGCTGCGGTTACCTCCTATCTCTCCGACACATCATCGGGAATAACTTCAACCCCATGGGCGGTTGGACTTTATGCAAACGAACCTATGCCCCTTCGCTATGGCGAAAATCCTCATCAAAAAGGCACTTATTATCAATTCCCAATGAGCGACTTTAGCTTCAATGAACTGTTGAATCACTCCTTATCTTACAACAACCTCATGGACCTTGAGGCTGCAATTCTCACAGTTCAGGAATTCAGTAAACCTGCCGTTGCTGTGATAAAACATGCTAATCCATGCGGAGTCGCTTCCGGCAACAATACCGGAAACTATGTAGACGTTTTGGCAAAGGCATACAACGCCGATTCCCTATCTGCATGGGGTGGTGTTATTGCCCTTAATCGACCTCTTAATGAAGAGATAGTCAGGTTTTTTTCAGGAAAGTTCGTTGAGGTTTTAGCCGCACCTGAAATTCCTAAACCACTTATGCCTTTATTTACCAAGAAGAGGAAACTTCGCCTAGTCCAGTATTCGGGAAAAATGCCTAGACTAACTATCCGCTCAACCCTTGGTGGTGTGTTGCTTCAGGATAGAGATGAGACTCTTGAAACACCTGAACAGTGGAAAGTGGTAAGCAAACGTAAGCCCTCAAACGAAGAAAAGGAGGCTCTTCTTTTTGCCTGGAAACTAGCTAAACACGCTCGTTCTAATTCGGTAGTAATTACCGGCAAGAACATAAGTCTTGGAATAGGCGGCGGTTTACCTAATAGGGTTGACTCCGCGCGTCGCGCCCTTCGACTGGCATCTGAACAGTCTTATGACGGTATCAGGGTCTGCGCTTCTGATGGCCTATTCCCATTTGCCGATTCTATTGAAGCTCTTAGAAATTCAGGAGTAAGTGCAGTTATCCAACCAGGTGGAGCTATAAGGGATAATGAAGTTATTGCAGCCGCTGATGAGATGGATTTAGCCATGGTATTCACCGAGGTAAGACATTTTGCTCATTGGTAGAAGCTCAGGGAGATAAATCAATATGCGTATCTCCTCTAATTTACATAGTTTTTAAGAACAAGTGTTTATGCGGGGACGCGATATTCTAAAGCTTCTGCCCTATCTTCCTTTCCTCATCTACGGATACTTCAGCTTTACAGGAAAGCTCGTTTCAGATATCAATCCACTATACTTAATTGCCCTTCCTGTAGTTTCGGCAATGACGCTTTTGTTATCGCGCAGTTTTTGGTTTTTTATCGCAGCCCTATGCGCTGCAAACGCCTCAGTTCAGCTCAGCGGAGGGGCCACTTCACAACTATTTTTTTTCTACTTTCTGATTCTTTTTGTTGAAGGGCTTCGTAGCAGCGCTGTTCGCTATTTTATAGCATCAGGCATTTTTCTTGTTCTTGAAACATCATCCGCTTTGTTCCACCTTTCCTCAAAACATTTTCCCCTAGGCCCATTGATTGCTCTAGCAGCTTTCTCCCTTATCGCCTACCTTTTTCTCCGCAGAGAAGAAAAACGCAGCAGGGCATTAAAATTGAATCTTGAGAAAGAAAAAGCGAAGTTTCACTGGCTTGATCCCCTAACTTCACCTCGAACTCAACGTCTTCTTGCGCTCAAAGAAGAGAATTATTCCATTGACGCTGATTCTATGTATAAGGGATATGTTAGCTTAGCTTTCCAGACCTTAAAAGTTCATTCAGCGCTCCTATTCCTTATTCATGAAAAAAATCTCTATTTAGTTGCCTTTAAATCAAAGGCCGATTATATTGTAAAAGAATGCGTTTTCAGCATGGGAGAAGGAGTTGTCGGTTATCTTGCAAGAGAAGAAAAGGCCAGCCTTCTTAATGACTTAGGCGGTGATATTACGCATCTTGGGTATTATCATAGCAAAAATCCTCCGGTTAGAAGTTTGGCAAGCGCTCCGGTTAGAAATAAAGATATAAACTACGGAATAATGCTTGTGGATTCTGAATTACCTCTTAGTGAGTACCATAAAACCTTTCTTATTAACTTGGCAGAACTTCTTGCAAGAGATATACAAATCGCAGCGGCATACGAGGAACGTCATCGTGAAGCTATGCGATTTTCAGGACTTTATGAACTTGCCGGTAACCTTTTAACAGGTTTAACCGAAGAGGAATTGATAAATCGTAGTTTTGAATTAGTCAATGAACTTTTTTCACCCGATGCAGTAGGCTTTGCCCGCCTTATAGAAAAGGAAGGCGCAGAACTTGTACGTTATGAAGGAGGCAGTGATTTTGATAAAGGATATCGTTTTGATAGACAGCGAAGTCTAATTGCTATGGCTGCAAAGCATAAAGGGTTTCTTAAACATCGTGATATGAGTAAACCTGGTTTATATCGCCTTGGCCCTGGTGAAAAAGCACCCGTTAATAAAACATTCCTTGGTATCAGTTTTTCAGAAAATGAACACACTTCCGGTATACTTTGGCTTGAAAAGAAGGAACTTGACGCCTACAGCGAACGTGAAGGTATGGTTCTTGGATTTGCCGCTACCCTGCTTTCAGCAGCTTTTATGCGTGTCAAATTCCAGCAAGAACTTGCACGCCTTGCCCGAATAGATGGTCTTACCGGTTTACTTAACCATCGTTCTTTTCAGGAAGAGCTTGAAAGTGCTATAAATAAATACGGTACTGTCGCTTTGTTTATTATAGATATCGACCACTTCAAGAAAGTAAATGACACCTACGGGCATCCGGTTGGCGATAAGGTTCTTAAAAAAGTTGCAGAGGTAATCAAGGATAAAGGCATTGCCGCCCGTTACGGAGGAGAGGAGTTCGCCTTAATTGTTCCAAACATACTTTCCCAACAGATGCTTGGTCGCGGTGAGGAAATACTTAGCGTTATCCGCAGAGCGCAGATTAAAATAAGGGAAGGTACAATCCAAGTTACTGCAAGTGTTGGTGCTGCTTTCTATCCCACAGATCGCCGCAATCGTGAGGAATTAGTTCGCGCAGCCGATACTGCTCTTTACAAAGCCAAAACTTCAGGACGCGATCGCCTGGTTTTGCTAGGTAAATAATTCCCCTCTTTGACCTCCCCCCACTTGCAAAAAAGAGTCTTTGCTACCTAAATTATTCTATTACTAAAGAGTACATACTCTTCCTTAAGTAATAAAGATTCTAGAGACCAACAAAACGTACATATTCCATACTTTATTCCCTTAAGTAAGCCCTAGAACTAATGCCTTTAACTAAACTGCTCATCTCCTATTGCGTTGAAATCGGACGTATCGTACACACAGAAAGAAAGCTTGTAAATTCTAAATAGGCTCTCCGTGATACATTGGCGAGCATTTCTCCATCCAATACTTCCCTATTTTGCTATTATAAACTATATTGGATATCGGTATTGACATTATGTGATTTTGCGTTAAAATACCTTGGGTACGAATTGAGATAGTTTATGGAGAGGCGAACTGATAATGTACCAGAACTAAGATAAGGGGTTATTATGAAGCATAAGTTGTGGTATGACGAGGAGAATGATGTTCTGCGTGAGCAGATCATTGGTAGTCTAACTGAAGAGGATATACCTGAATTTCTAGCTAAGGTTGATGAACTGTTCAAGGGCCGCGAAAAATGTCGCGCGATTATTGACCTGTCTCAAGCATCTGGTCAAATTTATGACCGCAAGGCCAGAAAAAAACTGGCCGAAGCTTCAAATAAGATGGGGTATAATGAAAAAGTGGCATTTATCGGCGCGGATTATCGTGTACGAATGCTTGCCCGTATTCTTATTGCCGGAGCTCAGGTTCTTGGAAAACCCATATCTTCACGATTTTTTAATTCAGAAGAGGAAGCCTTAGCATGGCTTAATAGCGAAGATTAAACTCTTCATAGAATTATAAAAATACAATATAAAATTTAGAGTGAAATATAGATGGTTACGAATAGAAATGGTCGTATAAGACCCGCATTACCAGCGGATGCAGAACAAGCCGCTCCGTTGATTATCGAAACTGGCTACGATACTAATCGTATAGCCTTTGGTTCTCTTGATAAGGCACATATTGTTCTTGCCAAAATGTTCTCTAAGTCTAATAACGTACATAGTTATCAACTTAGTACTGTTTATGAATTAGAAAATACCGTAGCAGGCTTACTTATAGCTTATGATTTGGAAGATGAACGTAAAACTTTTTGGCAAAGCGCCGGACTGATTTTCAAGCATATGGGCTTTAAGATGGGAAACATCTTACGAATACAAGGAATGATTGGAAAAATAGATCCTCAAGACTATTACATACACGTTCTTTCCATCTCTCCGAAACTTCGCGGCCTTGGAATTGGTGCTATTCTTATGAAAGAAGTTGAAAATGAAGCAATTAGGCGAAATAAAAAGAGGCTTTCTCTATTAGTAGAAGCGCAGAATGAAGGAGCTATAAGATTTTACAAGAGAGAAGGTTTCAAGGTAGTCGATTTAAGACAAGATAAACGCCTGTTAAAACGTTATGGTTTCAAAGGCTACGCGAAAATGCTCAAGGAACTTGTCTCTCCGAAATAAAATAACTGCCAATGGCTCCAAAAACCCACTACTAAACGTATTACTCTTTACTGCTTGTCTCTATTTTAAGATCAGCAATGAACTTGACGCGAAGATATTAGACGTTATAGTGAGGTTTAATTATGATTAGTGAAACAATACCTGAAGCAATTACAAAAATTGAAAAACATATGCGCATTGATACGCAGCGATTTGGAGTCCGATACGCAACGTTGGATGGTCAACTGTTTGAACCTTTGCAAGAAAATATTAATGCGATAGAACAAATACTTAAACCTGTTGGAATAACGCCATTCTTTGAGCTAAACAAGCAACCATTAAGTTCACCTCATCGATTGAAGCTGGCTCTATTTAAGATAAAAAAAGTACGTCAGCGCTTTTGGTTAAACTGGCTTCTTTTAGGAATAACCCTGGTTTCAACAACATTTGCCGGAGCCTTTTGGGCAGAGGCCGATTTTATTTCCAACCCTTGGGATATCCTTAAAGGATTGCCCTTTTCACTTTCTCTCATTATTATATTAGGGGCACATGAGCTTGGTCACTACCTTACCTGTCGTAAGTACGGTATTCCTGCAACCCCACCTTTCTTCATCCCATTCTTGCCGCCTTTTGGAACCATGGGAGCAGTAATTCGGATGGGACTTATAAATAACCGCCGCTCACTCATAAGGATAGGAGCAGCCGGACCTATAGCTGGCTTCATAATAGCCGTTGCAATTCTTATAATTGGTATGGTATCTGCAGAAGTTGTTCCGATTGACAGCTATATAGCTCAACTTAAACCAAATGATTCGGTATTTTTGTTTGGTGAACCGTTAATTTATAAATTTTTTCACTACATCGTTTTGTCTTTCAAGGGAAAAGCTTTTTTGCCAGATACAAGTCTGATGCTGAAAATGAATCCTTTGATAATTGCCGCCTGGATTGGTTTCCTTGTAACCTCTCTCAACTTACTTCCGCTATCTCAGTTTGACGGCGGACACATTGCCTATGGTATATTTGGCAAAAAAAGAATCTTCCTTATGATTCCTGTCTATGCCTTAATGCTCCTCGCTGCTATTTTATTAAAGGCGTGGGTATGGTTAGTTTGGGGAGCTATGAGTTTGATATTCGGTTTTAGACATCCTCCAGCAAGCGACGAAATTACTCCTCTTACGCGACTAGATTTTGTAATTGCAGTTATTGCTTTGATAATTTTAATACTCAGCGTTTCGCCAATGCCTCTTGACGTAGTGCCTGCAAAAGTAGCTATTCAACGGACTTTACTTCACTAGCTCGCAATAGATATTCATAAATTCCAGCTATAAATAATTATGACTGGCAACACTTTCGCAAGTAAAACTATTTCTGCGCAAAGAATGTAGAATATCCCTGACTTTTTGCAAAAAGTGCGTAATCTGACTTCAGGAGGAATTAAATGAAACAAATGAACACATCGAGCTTGAAAAAATATCTATTCGTAATTTTGCTTGCGCTTATTACCTTACCGGTCTTGACCTATGGGATGTCAAGCACAAAATCGAAAAAAGCCGAAGAGAGCTACGTTGCTGTTTCTAGTGCCGGAAAATTCTCCGGTTTTGAAGTCGGTAAAGATTTTATTGATGATGATATCTTGCGTTCCTGGAGTAGAATTGACTACTCTTGGGAAACTGGTTTACTGCATGTGAACAATGAAGTAGTATATGAGGCGAGTTTTCGAGACCTGTCTTTTGCGGATATTCCTAACCCCGAAAAGATAGTTTATGTAATTGCAAGTTCAACGGAAGATTTTGAAGTAGAGAATTTCCCAAATCTGAAAGTTTTGAAATTGTATAATGCTAAGGATGAAGACTTGATTCGATTAAGTTATTTGGATAACTTAAGTTTATTGGATTTAAGTCCAACATCCGTTAGTGATGCAGGCCTTAGGCATCTTAAGGATTTGACTAATCTAGAAAGGTTAGACTTAGGTTACACCTCAATCAGCGATACAGGGCTTGGCTATCTTAAGTATTTTATTAATTTAAGAGTGTTAGACCTATGGGGAACATCCGTTACTTCTGCTGGTTTAGACAAAGCCAAGCTGTATCGGGCTTTACCAAACTGTCTTATTGATCGCTACTGATTGAATTACTACCCTATCATTTAATCGATAAAACTTCTTGACTTTCAACTATTTTTCCCTAGGATTCTAGTATGTTTCCAATTTTATTTAACATAGGTAATTTTCAAATTCGTACCTACAGCGTGATACTTTTGATAACTTTTGTAGTAGGTATATTTCTTCTTAGGCGAACCCTCAAACGTCGCACCTTAATAAACCCTGACATCGTCATAGATATCGCTTTCTGGGTAATTTTAGGAGTCGTTATAGGATCGCGCCTGGCTTATGTCTTTATGCACTGGCCAGAATACTCAGCTTCACCTGAACGTATTTTCAAGATATGGGAAGGCGGAGCAGTCTATTATGGCGGTTTTATTCTAGCCTTTGTATTCGGCGGGGCATATCTGCTCATAAAGAAAATTCCAATTATACCTATGCTTGATGCAATTGCTCCAATTGTCGCTCTGGGAGAAGGAATCGGTCGCCTTGGCTGCTTCTTTAACGGTTGCTGTTATGGAAAAGCAACCGATTCATTCCTAGGAATAATCTACCCCTATGACTCTCTTTGCTACCACTATCCGGCTAATTATTCCTACGGCACACATGTATGGCCAACCCCCTTATTCCAAGTACTCGGAGGCCTACTACTATTCCTGTTCCTAACTATTCTACCAAGATTTACAAAACTCCGCAATGGTCAACTTTTTGGAGCTTTTCTTGTAGGCTTTGGCGGACTCCGCTTGCTTGTAAACTTCTTCCGTTTTTATGAAGACAGCATAAATTTGTGGACAAATAACTGGATAGCCATTGCTTTGATAACTTTTGGAATTGCTCTATTGTTGATTTTCGGCCTCACTCAGAAACAACTTCCAAGCCTTGAAGAGATTGCAAACGAACGCAAGAGGCTAGAAGCAGCAACCCACAAAAATAAGAAAAAAAGAGCATAGCAGTAAAAAACTCAAGGAAATGACAGCGAAGCCGCCTGCTTTTATTAAGCGAATTGGGCGCTCGCTTGCCGACTTCTTGTTGCCCCCTGTATGTTTAGTTTGTGGAGATGATACGGATGGCAATTTCCTGTGCGCAAAGTGTTTTTCTTTAATTCAAACAGTAGAACGGAGTTTTTGCCAGTTATGCGGTCAGCCGCTTAGAATATCAAGGCATTCGTATATTTGCCCTGAATGCGTCAAACACCCACTTGCCCTGCATCGAATAAGGACATGGGCAATTTTTACTCATCCTCTTGATAAACTTGTCTATGCCTTTAAGTACAGTAACTTCAAAAAACTCGCACTCTTTTTTTCCCGTCAGCTCGCTTTGATAATTCAAAACGATGCTAATCTTCGTGACGCTGAAATGCTAATTCCAATACCAATACATTTCTTAAAAAAGTGGTGGAGAGGTTACAATCAAACTGAAATTCTTGGAAAAGTCTTATCCGAACGTTGCGGAATTCCAATGTTTGATGCCCTAAAACGTATTAAGCTGACCCGCACTCAAACTAAGCTTTCTGTTTCCCAACGGCAATCCAACCTTGCTCACGCTTTTAAGCATAAAAAAACTATCTCTGTAAGAAACAAAAAAGTAATTGTTTTAGATGACGTAATAACCTCAGGGGCAACAATGGACGCAGCTGCAGAAGTGCTTCTTGAAGCAGGGGCTGCACAGGTTTACGGATTAAGCATAGGCGGAGCATGGATAAAACGCTCGTCTTGACAACAAGCTTCTCCACCTGTTACAATTGATTGATATGGACAGACCACATCTAAGATTTTATAAAGTAAAAAACGTAGGCGGGATTTCAATTTAGAGCAAAAACAGCACTTATAGCGGAATTTATGACATTATGCTAAATTTAGTTCAAAACTGAAAAAAGCACAATGTTTATTCCCATACGAAAGGCTAACTCCCTTACAGTATCGGGATCATTATGAGCAAGGCTCCATCCATCTGAAGGATTTGAATTGTAGGTATAAAAAATAAGCAAGCGTCCCCTGTCGAAAATTCCGTAGCCTTTTGGCGAGCCTTCAATATGCTTATGAATTTGCGGAGGTCCATTGGAAAAGTCGTAGAATATGTGATAGATAGGATGACTAAAAGGAAGCTCCACAAGTTTTGAATTCGGAAAAAGCTTTTTTATCTCTTCACGAAAACTTTTGTCCATGCCATAATCGTCATCTGCGTATAGAAATCCTCCACCTCTCAGATATTCTCGTAAAGCCTCCCTTTCCCTTTCAGAAAATTTTATTCTACCGTGTCCGGTCATAAACAGAAAAGGATAATTATTGATATCCTTATCCAGAAGGGTTATAACTTTCTGCTCGGCAAGCACTTCTATATTGGTACGTTCATTTATTTTTACGGCAAGATTAGGAAGCGCATCAGCATCGTTATACCAATCTCCGCCTCCTCCATAATGCAAACGGGCAAGTTGTATTGGGGTTGCAGGTATCAGGAGTGCCAGAAACAGAGCAATCACACACCTACAGCAACTTCAAGAAGACGGGTCACAATAGAGTAGGGAACTCGAACGCAGCCTATGTAAACCTTATTACCTACACCATGGAAGTCAGAACCGCCTGTGGGAATAAGCCTGTTACGAAGAGCTATGGCATGAAGTTCATCTTCAAATCGCTGAGAATGTTCAGGATACCAAACCTCAATTCCATCAATATCATCCAAAGTTCTTTCAACAACATCTTTGATTTGATACATTCCGGGGTGAGCAAGTACAGCAACTCCCTGATGCTCGTGAATAAGATCCACTGCCTCGCGTATCGTCAACTTGGTTTTAGGAACATATGCTACACCATTCGGCCCCAGATATCTACTAAAAGCCTCGTGGATACTGTATACCTTACGCTGCTCTATTAAAGCCTTTGCAACATGTAACCTTCCAACTGACTTTCCATTGGAAAAATATTGCACATGCTCTATTTCTAAATTAACGCCATTTTGCTTCAATTTATCTAGAATTTCATAAACTCGCTCTTCCCGCTTTTGTTGATACCACTCCAGCTTTTGTTCCAACTCATCTTCCCTTCCAGGAGCAAAATAACCAAGAATATGAATCTCACAGCCATCAATTTCACATGAGAGTTCAACACCAGATATAATTTCAACCCCAAGTTCAGTCCCACGCAATCGCGCCTTTTTAATCCCTGCAACAGTATCATGATCGGTTACAGCTATCCCTTTTAATCCAGCCTTGTAGGCCATCTCCGCTAGTTTTTCAGGAGAAAATTTTCCGTCTGAAAATACAGAATGAATATGTAAATCGGCAAAAGCCATGTTTTTTTGCTCAGAAGACGCCACTAACTAACTTCTTTGGGTATCAAATTCAAATTGTTAGCAACCCGTTGGATTATGAATTCATCAATACGCGGCTTGCGTTGGATATATCCTTCAATCATTGCATTGTCACAGATAATGTTGACAAGCCGGGGTCTTCCTCCTGAAAAGGAAGCTACCTGTTCAAGGGCTTTATCTGTAAATATCGGGTCTTCTCGCCCCGCAATGCGCAAGCGATGCTGAATATAAGCACTTACTGCATTCTTTGTTAATGGATTCAAAGTTACCCTTACTGCAATTCGTTGATACAGGGCTGCATTCTGAGCAAGATTAACCTCAAGATCAGGCAAACCAATCATTATAAACGTAAGTAACTTTTTGCCTTCAGCGGTTTCAAGATTGATAAAACCTCTCAACTCTTCAATAGTTTCAGGATCATCCATCTTATTGGTTTCATCAATAAAGATAATTGCCTTATTACCCGCATTGTGAATTTCAAAAAGTTTATTGACAATTAGGGAAAATAGGTCTGAAGAATCTTCGGGAATCTCTTCAACATCAAATAAAGTCGCTATTTTTTCAAGCAACCAACGAGGTTTTATTGAATGGGTAAGCACAATCATACCAATATGATAGCGCTCATCTTCAGAAAGTTCGGTTAAAATACGTCTCGATAGAGTGGTTTTCCCTGTCCCTATTTCACCAAGCAATAAAGCCAATCCCCTGCCCCTTTCTGCGGCATGTAACAGGTATTCTCGCGCAACCGCGTGCTGCGGACTGTTAAAGTAAAATCTAGGATCGGGTTGAACCGCGAAGGGTTCATATTTTAATCTAAAAAAAGTTTCGTAAGCCATTTCAAATAATCTCTATATAAATTGGATAGGACCTGATTTGTTTTTATTGACCTTAATTTTTTCCGAAAGCTTCGGAGTATCGCCAACTATTTTTACGTTACCTGTTTTCTTAATAGAACTCTGCCCTGTCAGTTCAGAAAGGCGCTCTCTTGCTTCCTGTGCCTTATCCGCAAGTCCTTCTTTTTCATAGGTTTTAATTAAATTCTCAAATATCGCGATTTGAAGTTCCTTGGTGCGTTCGGAATACGTTTCCGTAAGCAAAAAAGTTATAAGCATATCGCGCGCTTCGCTATTTTCCATCAAGGCCATTAATTCATTCAATTTTTCTACAGAAGGAGAGGCTAAATAGCTTGCCCTTCCTTCAAAAAAAGCATCCTCCCACAGATGTTCCTTTGCAAAAAAGCCTGAGAGTTCATCCCGCTGCTTCAAGTCATCTGGAATATCAGCTAATATTCGATTAGTAGAGGCAAGAAATTCCTCTATACGCTTCCCAGCGATATCTTCTGAAAATCTGAGTTCAACATCCTCCACAACCTGCTTTTCATCAGGTGATTTTTGAACCACAGGTTCAGGAACAGTAGCATCCGCTGGTTGTTCATAGACTTTTTCAGTAATCTTCTCAGGTACCTGTGGTGGAGGTTGCGCAGGCTGAACTGTCTTAGGCTCAATCTTGGCCTCAGGGACGCTTGGAGAAGCAGTCGGAGCAGAAGCAACAGGTGAACTAAAACCCATTTTAGACACAATATCATCTATCTGAGATTCACTGCGAGGCTTTAAGCGATACATTCCCCTTTCTGCTTCGGCATTCCCAGGTTCCAATTCCAAAATCTTTTCATAAAGCTTAGTAGCCTTTTCAACTTCTCCCCTCTCTTCATACATAGAAGCAGCCATGAGGAATTCGGCAATGGCTTCAGGCTTGAAACCTATTTGCAGCAGCAAGCCGGCAAGTTCGACTTTGCCTTCAGGATTAAGACTTTTTTCTCTCATTCTTCCTCATACAGTTTAGAGTACTCTTTTTGAATCTTCGCCGCTTCATCATATTTACCTCGCCCCTGAAGGGTGAAGATTGCGCTTTCCACTACCCGTCTCACCTCGGCTTTCTTACCTAAGTGATTAAGTATCTTAGCCATATTCAAGGTTAAGTCAAGATTCTCTTCGTCAATACTGATAATTTTCTTTATAACGGGAAAAATTAAATTAACCTGATTAAGCGCTCTATAGAACTCCAATTCACCCAATAAATATTCATACGCCGCTTTGGTAAGCCCCATAGCAAGATACAAATCCGCTCGGGTAAACCTAACTTTTATATCGTAGTTCTTTTGAATGGCCAAGTAAGCTGAAGCAGCTAAAGCTATTTTGAAATCTCCGGCTGAAGTGGCAAGTCCCAAGGCTTCATTTAGAGTTGCAATAGCTTCCTGCTGATTGTTTCTCTTAAGCAGAAGTACCCCTTGATAATACCTTAGCTTAGGCGAATCGGAAAAGCTGTTGTATTCCCGTTCTATTATAGCACCCGCATCGTCAAGACGCCCTTCATAAAGCGCTGCTCTTATTTCATTAAGCGTTTTTTCAGCTACCATAGACCACCTCGCCTTGTTTTATCACAGTATCCACTGAATTTCTGTTAAATGAATATACCAACTCTTCCCATGAATCTATATCAAGAATTACCAAATCAGCGTACTTACCAACAGTTATGGAGCCAATTTCATTATCCAAAGCGATAGCCTTTGCTGCATTGATTGTAATGCCTTTCACAGCTTCCTCAAGAGTCAAACCATCTACCAATGCGGCACATGCAGCGGCAAAAGGAAGAGCGAATACGGTTGATGAACCCGGATTAAAATCTGTTGCCACTGCTATTGGCATCTTTAAGCTTCGCATTAACGTAACCTTTGGTCTAGCCTCTTCTCTTAGGAAAAATGTGGTGGCCGGCAATAGTACGGGAACTACAGAAGCATCAGCCATTGCCTTCAGGCCATCTTCAGAGGACTTCACTAAATGCTCTGCAGAAATAGCCCCTAACTCCGCGGCAAGAGCGGCTCCACCTGTATCTGCAATTTCATCAACATGCAGTTTTACTTTCATATCCAATTTCTTGGCCTTAGTCAAAATTCTACGTGTTTCTTCATTAGTAAAGGCAATTGAATCACAAAATGCGTCAACGAATTCAGCAAGGCCCTTTTCAGCAACTTCTGGAAGCATAAGTTCCAGCAACTCTGTTACATACGCATCCCTATCCATCTCAGGAGGTATAGCATGCGCTCCAAGAAATGTTGGAACCAAAGTCTGTGGTGAATCTTGGTTCAAACTACGAATTACACTCAATTGCTTAAGCTCATCAGCTAAAGTTAAGCCATATCCTGACTTAACCTCCACAGTTGTTGTTCCCCATGCAAGCATTTCATTAAGACGCTCCTTCCCTTTTTCATAAAGTTCCTCAAAAGAAGCGTTTCTAGTCGCCTTAACTGTAGAAATGATACCTCCCCCTTCTCTAGCGATATCGGCATAGCTATCTCCCCTCATTCTGCGAGCGAATTCTGTTGCCCTTGAACCTCCAAAAACCAGATGAGTATGACAATCTACGAAACCCGGCATTACAACCTTGCCCGTAACGTCCATAATATGCTCTGCCCGACATTCTTGCTTACCACCCTTACAAACTTCGGATATCCTGCCTTGATGAATGATTATGTCACCACCTTCAACCACTCCCATATCATTACCATCCATAGTAACAATTTGGGCAGCGTTACGAATGTGCAGGTCAAATATCACAAAATCCCCTTATTTTACTTATTGGCGAACCAATTATAAGTTTCCTTAATACCATCAATAAGCCTTACTATTGGCTTCCATCCTAAAACCTTTGCCGCCTTGGAAGCGTCAAGGGCCGACCTAAACACTTCGCCGGATCTGGCTTCAAGATACTGCGCTTCTAAGTTTGGATTAATGGTTTGAAAAGCTTTAACCAGATCGTTTACAGATGTTTCTTCACCAGTTCCAACATTGAAAACTCCAGGCTTAGCGTCAACTGCCGCAAGATTAGCCCTTGCGACATCCTTTACAAACACAAAATCGCGAGTCTGCTTACCGTTTCCATAAACAGTCAAGTTCTCACCAGCCATGGTTTTAAGGCTAAATATTGCTACTACTCCGGCTTCACCGTGCGGGTCTTGACGAGGCCCATATACATTAGCGTATCGCAGAACAACTGTATCTATTTTATGCTCTGTGGAAAAAAATCTTATGTAATGCTCTACCGAAGCCTTGGCAATGCCATACGGGGCTAAAGGTAAAACAAGTGTATCTTCAGAAGAAGGAATACGCGGTGCGTCACCATAGAGAGCGCCGCCAGTGGAGGCGAATATAAATCGTTCAACCCCGTGCTGCGCAGATGCTTCAAGAAGATTAATGCTACCTATGATATTTTGGTAAGCGTCGAAATCGGGTTCACGAACTGAACGGTTGACTGAAATCTGTGCCGCATGATGGTCAACTATCTCCGGCTTAAAATCACGGAAAACTTTCTTAATTGCCTCCTTATCCGTGATATCTGCTTCATAAAACGCTACTTTCTGCGACAAATTCTCCCGTTTACCTGTAGACAAATTATCAAGAACTGCAACCTGATGCCCTGCATCAAGTAAAACCTCAACAATATGACTTCCAATAAATCCAGCCCCACCGGTTACTAGAATTCTTTTCATATAAGGATTATAAAGCAATATCCTCTAAAAATCAAGAGAAACTACGCTTTAGATTTCAGACCTAGAAAGCTCACAGACCTTTCATTAACTACCTTATCAGCACAACCTTGTGGACAGATGAGGAATTAGGGGTTGAAAGTTCGCGTATAAAATACACTCCGCTTGGAACACTACTACCCCAACTAAGTGTACCGGACGTAGATGAAGCATGTAACTCATCTACTTTACAACCAGA
>Ga0256846_1000322_pt1 | contig 20300 bp, 14 predicted proteins | sample TevniametaG_FD_189098 | JGI IMG/M metagenome (GOLD analysis project Ga0256846, IMG submission 189098) | Tube worm associated microbial communities from hydrothermal vent at the East Pacific Rise, Pacific Ocean - Tevnia | ecosystem: Host-associated > Annelida > Integument > Unclassified ...
CCACACCTCGGGTTGTGTTCCTGACATCTTTCTGGATCAGGGCAGATTCAGATGCTGTGGCTTCTATGGTGGAGGCAACCTTCCGAACTGCTTCGATATTGGTCTTGATTTTAGTGTTCAGCTGACGGGCATTATCAGCTGTCATGCTTATATTGGAAGAAATTTCATTGGTTACACCGGTCTGTTCCTCCACAGACGAAGCAATGGCAACCATGATCTGATCTATATCTGAGATCACATCCACAATCAACTGGTTGACTTCCACGGCTTTTCTGGTATGGGCCTGCATACCAAGAATTTTGGAACGTATGATACCAGCTGAGGTTTCAGTCTGATGAGCAAGCTCCTTTACCTCATTTGCAACCACGAAAAAGCCCTTTCCTGCCTCTCCTGCGCCTGCTGCCTCTATTGCGGCATTTAAAGACAGAAGATGGGTCTGTGATGCAATTGTCTGAATAATTTCTATTATTTCACCAATTTCCTTTGCAGAATCATCCAGCTGACGCATTATGACAGATGTCTGCTTTGCCTGTTCCGATGCTTTTTCCGTAACTGCCGCCCCTCTGGTTGAATTCTGGGCGGTTTCATTAAAGGAAGCATACATCTGCTCAACCGCACATGCAGCAAATGTGGTTGATTTTGAAACAGAATCTATTTTCATTCCCACATCAGACATATTTGATGAAACATTTTCCGTGAACCCTGCAATATTATCTATCTGGGAATTGATTTTGTCGGTTGCAGACAATATGTTCTTCATATGTTCTGCAATTTTCCAGGTTTCCCTTGTGGCATTTTCTGAATTATTTTCCATTTCCTTTGACGAATCATTAAGGTCATAGGCAATTGCAAGAAGATGAGAGGAAGATTCTGCAATTGTGGTGGAACTTGCAATCAGCTTGCGTATGAGATTACCAAGTTCCTTTGCTCCTCTTCGCATGGATCTTGCCATTTCCCCTATTTCATCACGGCCGTCATATTCCAGAGGAACAACAAGATTGCCCCCGCCTATCTGGCTCGCAAACTCAGCCACCTGTTTCACAGGAGCCAGCAGCTTTCCTGCAATAAAAACGGACATCAGAATAAAGCACACGGAAAAAGCCAGAATAACTCCTGCAAATACCCACAACCTGGTTTCAAGTTTCTTGCGGAGCACCATCTCCTTTTGCATTGCAATGTCTTTTATGTCATCATTGCAGATTCCAGTACCAATAACCCACTGCCACTTGGGTATGTATCGGAAATAAGTGAGCTTTTCAAATCCAGGGCCTTTCTGCCCCGGATCTTTCCATCTATATGTAATAAAGCCCTGTTTTTCTGATTTTGCCCTGCGAAGTATTTCTTTTATAACATATCTGCCATCAAGCGATTTTAAGCCTATCTGACTTTTGCCCACAAGATCCGGGCGTGCAGGATGCACGATAAACCTGCCATTTTCATCTATGACAAAAAAATAATTCTGCCTGTCCCGTCCAAAACGCATTGCATTTATGGCCTTTATGGCATAATTATTGAAATTTGTAGTCTGCAGAACAGCAGAGGCATTGTCAGTCAGTTCAACCAGTTTTTCCATCCTTTCATCATAAAGGATACGGTGCAATTCTTCCTTATTTATTTTTTTAATGTCTGACAAAGAAAAAAAAGTACTGCAGAAAACAATCGCCAGAGTGGATAATATTGCAAGAAAAACAAGAAGACTTATCTTTCCTGCGATACCGAATCTTATAGCCAATTTTTTCTCCTTTTATGCCTGTCCTGTCCCAAAAAATGTATTATGCCATGCATGGATGCATAAACTTTATAAGTGGGTTTTATTATCCGCATGAATTTATGTCAAGCAAATCACAGTTTCACCAAATTCAGGACAGTCAATGAGCAGGAAGTTTAATTTAAAATTCTATTGCTTTTCCATTGCATTTGGTTCAATTAAGAACAGAAATTAACATAAATATGGGAATTAAAATGCACAATTCAAAATCAGAACCACATATTTTTTCAGTCAGAGTATATTACGAGGATACAGATCATTCCGGTGTTGTCTATCATGCCAATTACCTGAAATTTTTTGAACGCGCAAGGGAAGATATAATAGGAGTTTCAACTCTTTCAAAGATGTGGCATGAAAAAGGCATGGGTTTTGCCGTTTATAAGCTTTCCGCAGGCTACCATGAAGGAGCTGTTTTTGCAGATCTTTTAACCATTAAGACAACATGGGAAAAGCAGGGGCCGTACAGGGTTGTTTTCTTTCACGAGGCATGGAGACCTGAAGGGACAAAACCAGCTGTCACCTGTACGCTGGAGCTTGTATGCCTTGGCCCGGATAAAAGAGTCATGCCCATACCTGATCTCGGGTTTCTGTCACAATAAATCACATCCTGATGCGTATTGATTTTGTCACAAGATTCCTTCGTCTGTACCGGGCTTTTTTCTTTTTAAGGGCAGAGGCTTTTCTGACCTCCTGAAGCGCTGTGCTGGCAAATTCAGGGTCATCTTCAACCCTGAACTGTTCAATGGACCCTGAACTTCTTGCATCAGCAAGCACAGCCCTTCCAAGCGGTGTTCTTGTAATGACAGTAGTCCATTTTTCCATTGCGCCTATGCCGCCAAATGAAATATCTGCAAATTCTGCGGAATAATCTGAGCAATAATGGCATGCATACCGCTTCATTGATTCCATATCTTCAAGGGATATGCTTTTTTTCTCTCCTGAATTCAGGGTAATGATAAGCCTGTCCTTCATGTTTATCCTGCTGACATCTTTCCAGCAGATATCTGCCATGGCAGCAAGTTTTTTCTGTTCCTGTGCCCCAAATATGAAATTACCGGAACAGAAAAGCCCGAAACATATTCTTATGCAGTCAGAAGGGATCAGGTTCAATACCTGCATCTTGCGCAGAGACTTGATCTGGCATGGAGTTCCCACCAGAGCAACCCTTTTAAGGCCTTTTTTGATCATTGTATCAAATTCTCTGATACTTGAATAAGTCATATATTCATCATTGAAGTCCTCTGTTCCCTGGAATGCATCAAAAAAAAGCCCGGCAGACTCTGCAATTTCATCCCTGGTGGTTGCAAGAAAAGGCTTGCGCCTGAACCTGCCCACCGGCCTTGTCACAATGGCGCCATCAATCCTGTTCCTGTCAAACAGGTGCAGTAAAAGGGCTGTAACTGAGCCTCCGTCAGTTGCTTTCTCCCTTACCTTTATATCTGCTGCCCTGGCAACGGTTGTTTCAATAACCCTGCCCATGGGTTCGCTCCATGCAGCCTTGCGCTTTGTTTCCTCATCCAGATCATTGATCTCCGGACATATGGAATAGCATATACCGCATTCAACACATTTTTCTATATCATCATAAACAGGTTTGCCATTTGCATCAATTTTAAGCGCCCCGTAATTAATGGCGGTACAGAATGCTGCACAGCCGCCGCATCTGTAACATAAGCCTGGTTTCTGAACTTCCTGAATCAGGTTAAAAAAAGTTTTCATTATCTGTTTCCATACTTGAATTCTGCCATTATAAGGTCATCACCCAGATATCTGCGTTCTTCGATCCCCAGAACACCCATGGACATACACAGCACTGTCCACAGGTGGACTGGCCTGAAACCGGCCCCGTAATTGCGGCTTAGATCAAGTATCTGACGATGGCAGTTATTGCAGGGGGTAATGCAGTAATCCGCACCTGTTTCAAGAATCTGTTCCAGCTTGATTCTGCCGCAGGCAAACCTTTCAGCATCAAAATCAGACAGCACAGCACCCCCACCGCCTCCGCAGCAGTAATTATTGGAACGTCCAGGAACCATATCCACAAAATTTTCTTCACCGACAGCTTCTTTTATGACAAATCTCAAATCATCTCCAAGATGATCACCATGATCTTTTCTTATTACCTGGCAGGGATCCTGAACTGTAAATTTCACTTTTCTGTCATGGTTCCAGTCTGAATTGACCTTAAGTATACCTGCCCGTATCCATCTTGCATAATATTCAATAATGCTTTTAACTTCAAAGGAATGCGGTATATCAAATTTTTCAAGTCCCTGCTTGAATGCAGGAAAATCATGTCCGCTTTCCGTGCACAGAACCACCCTGCATCCTAGCTCTTCAACTGCCTGAACTTTTTTACGTAAAATTCTTTCCCATGCCCTGTCATCACCAAGCAGAAATCCTGGGTTTTCAGCTGCCCACCCTCTGGATCCATAAGTCCAGTCAGCACCTGCAAGATGCAGTATTTTCCATAAAGGAGCCATTTCACGGGGGGTTTTAAAGGCTATGGAAGAGGACTGGGTTAAAAAGAAACGGGCATTTTTTCTGTCCACCGGAGCATTCAGATTTTCAAAACCCGGCTGGGTTTCTCTGACTTCATCAAGTAAATCTTCAATGACAAACTTCCAGTCTCCGGAACCCATTCCTGTCATGGCGCATGTTTCAGTTTCAAGCGCCATTTCACATCCTTTTACCAGCTCATCCGGACGTCTGTCCAAAGGCCACAGGCTTCTGACTGCAAAAACAGCAGAAGGAATATCAATCATCATGGGACAGGCATGAACACACCGGTCACAGGCTGTACACATCCAGACCCAGTCACTGTTCATTATTTCCTTATCCATCCCAAGGGCGAGCATGCGGACAAATTTTCTGGGATCCATGTTTTCAAGCCCGCTGGCAGGGCATCCTGAAGAGCATATCCCGCATGAAAAGCATGAATTGACATTGCCGCCTTCAGGCAGGGCAGATACAATAGTATCCCTGATCAGAACCCTGTCCCCGGAATGCCGGCCTGCATCAATTTCCATATATTCAGGATTATCCATTATTTCACCTTTACCGGCCCGAGTTTCTGTATTTTCCGCGTGAACCGTGTAACAAACTCTGCAAAGGCTGAAGCCTCTGCCGATGATATCCAATGAAGTTCAAAACGTTCCGGATCGATTCCCCTGTCTTCAAGTATCATGGAAATAACAAGGGCCCTGGCAGCTGTTTTTTCATTCCCGTCACCATAATGACACGATCCTGGATGGCATCCCATTATCATTACCCCGTCCGCACCTGCATCAAAGGCCTCCATTACAAGACCAGGATGAACCATACCCGAACACATGACCCTTATGGGCCTTAAATTGGGCGGATACTGAAGTCTTGCAGTACCGGCAAGGTCTGCACCTGTATATGAGCACCAATTGCACAGAAAACCTATGATTACCGGCTCAAATTTCATTGTTCATGCTCCGCAGCAGTACCGTTGACAGCAGCCCTCACCTGGGCTGAAAGCTGATCAATGGTGAATCCATGGACCATGATGCCTGCACTGGGGCAGGTGGCAGAACAGATACCGCATCCCTGACACAGGGCAGAATCAACTGCAATCCATGACCTGTCATCGCCAGAAGACTGGTCTTTTAAGGATATGGCGTGAAAAGGGCAGACATCCACGCACAAGGCACATCCGTCACAATTATCCGTGACAAATGCTTTAATGGCTTCTGATTTTATCTCCTTTTTCAAAAGCAGGGAAGAGACTCTGAAAGCTGCTGCCCTTGCCTGCTCAATGGATTCATCAACAGGTTTGGGATAATTGCATATTCCGGCAAGAAACAGGCCTGCCACAGATAAATCCACGGGTTTGAGCTTGGGATGGGCACCGTTGAAAAAACCGTCTGAATTGACACTGAATTTAAAAAGCTCTGCAAGATAATGATTATCATGAGCCACAACCCCTGTGGCAAGTACAATATAATCTGCAATAATCTTTATCCTGCATCTGACAACAGGGTCAAATATTCTGATCGCAAGTTCCTGTTTTACCTGATTGACTTCGGGTTTTGATTTTCGTTCATACCGTATGAACACAACGCCAAGATCCCTGGCTTCCTTGTAATATGACTCCCATTCCCCGTAGGTTCTGAGCTCACGGTAAAGTATATACACCTGAAGGTCCGGGTTCTTATGTTTCAGATCAATGGCCGCCTTTACGGAATGGATACAGCAGACCCTGCTGCAATAAGGCCGTGATGTCTCCCGTGAGCCCACACACTGGATAAACACCACAGTCTGGATTCCAGAGGGTTCGCCTGAGTGATAAAGAATTTTTCTGTCAAATTCCATCTGGGTCATAACCCTTGGATCCTTTCCGTAAAGGTATTCTCTGGTCGATGCCTCCCGGCCTCCTGTGGCCATTATGGCTGCTCCGAACTCTATTGTTTTTATCTGCCCGTCAATTCTGACCCCTGCCCTGAAATTGCCGACAGATCCTGAAACAGAATCAAGTTCAGCATTCTTGTAAATCCTGATTTTGCTGCTTTTACCTGTTTTTTCGATAAGCTCATTGATCAGAGGCTCAAGGCGTTCACCCTTGAAACAGGTATCAAGCCTGCGGGCATTGCCTCCGAGTGTGCCGGTCTTTTCTATCACAATGGTTTCAATATCCATCCTGGCAAGGCTCAGGGCTGCTTCGAGCCCCACAAGGCCTCCGCCCACTATGAGTGCTCTTTTGATAAGGGATATACTGTCCTGTTTAAGCGGATAATGATGCACCACCTTTGCAATTGCCATGCGCACCTGATCCTTTGCCTTCTGGGTGGCGCTCCTGGCGTCCTGCTGATGTACCCATGAATTCTGATTTCTGATATTTGCCATCTCAACCATAAACCCGTTAAGCCGGGCTGTCTTCAGGGTCTCCTGAAACATGAGCTCATGGGTTCTGGGCGTGCATGCTGCAATCACGATCCTGTTAAGGCCAAATTCATGTATTCTTTCAACAATCACCTGCTGGGCATCGGCAGAACATGAAAAAAGATTATTTTCAACATAGGTGACAAATGGAAGCCCTGCTGCATATGCAACCACCTGGTCAACATCAACGATTCCTGCAATATTAACTCCGCATGAACATACAAATACTCCAACCGAAGGAGTTTCATTGCTGATATCACGTTCCCTGGGATATTGTTTCTTTCTTGCGGCAGAGCCTCTTTTTCCTCCCAAAAGCCTTGCTGCACTGGCAGCGGCAGCAGATGCCTGAACCACGGATCTTGAAATTGCTTTCGGGGTCTGAAATGCTCCGATCACATAAATCCCGTTCCTGCTGCTGTTCACAGGCTCCATACAGGAAGTTGCGGCAAAATTATGGGAATCAAGCTCAATATTGAACAGGCGGGCAAGTTCAGGGGCGTCTGACGGTGCTTCAAACCCTATGGAAAGAACAGCAAGGTCAAATGATTCCCGGATGACCTCACCCTGTTCTGTCACATAACGCATCCTTACACCTGTACCATCATGACCAGGCTCCATTGTATGCGGCAGAGCCCTTACAAATCTGACCCCTGCTTTTTTCGCGCTTTCAAAATACCGTTCAGATTCCTTGCCATGGCTTCTTAAATCGGTAAAAAAGATTGTCTGTTCAAGCTCTCCTGCACTGACATGCTCAGGAGAAATCAGGCTCTGCTTTACCGCAGCCATGCAGCAGATATTTGAGCAGTATGAATTGCCGCAATTGTTATGATTTCTGGACCCGACGCACTGAATCCATGCTATCTTACGCGGTTCGGTATTGTCAGAAGGCCTTGCCAGAGTGCCTTTGCCCGGCCCTCCAATGGAAAGCATGCGCTCATATTCAAGGCTTGTTACAACATCCTTGACCCTGTATCCGAAAAAATCATGTCCAGAAGGATCAAAGGGCTTAAATCCCGGAGCAAGGATAACAGCTCCCACATGTATTGTAATGAGCTGACCGGCCTGGCTGAAATTAACAGCTCCGGTTGAACAGAATTTCTCACATGCTCCGCATTTTCCATGTGTCAGATATATGCAGGCTTCAGGGTCTATGGCATATTTCAGGGGAACTGACTGGTCATACCTTATATATACTGCCTTGCGCCTGCTGATGCCGAAATTGAATTCATCCTGAACATTGATGGGACATTTCTGGGCACAGATTCCACAGGCTATGCATTTGTCAGCATCAATATAACTGGGATTTTTTCTTATGTTTACAATGAAATGGCCTGCCCTGCCCCTGACTTTCTCAACCATGGCAAGGGTAATCAGCTCAATATTAAGATGCCTGCCGCATTCCACAAGCTTTGGAAGGATTATGCATGAGGCACAGTCATTGGTGGGAAAAGTCTTGTCAAGCTGAGCCATGGTTCCGCCGATACCGGCAGTTTTTTCAACAATATAGACATAATAGCCGGCATCTGCAAGCTCAAGTGCAGCCTGAATGCCTGAAATCCCCCCGCCAACCACAAGCACTGAACCGATCTGCATATCAGAGCCTGAATCCATATCAGTTTCATGCATGGTTTTTGGGGACATGAGATTTTCTGCGTCCCTGTCTTCAGGTAAATCAAATTCCCGGATAATTTTATCCATTACCGGACCTGCAATATGCTCTCTTTTACAGAAGGCAATGAATTTGCTTCTGGAAACAGCATATTTTCTTCCGGCATAGGAACAGGCCTCAAGCTTCCCTTTCTTGATCCAGTTGGTAACAGTATTGCGGTGCACTCCAAGCATGGAAGCAATGGTACCAACCTTAAATATAAGCATGTTACAGATTCCTTTCAGGGCAGTTCACAGTCTGCATTCTTACAATGGATAAAATATTTGAGTCAACCTAAATTTATGGGGCTTATAGACTTCATCAATAACAGGCCTGAAAAATATTGATATTCTCTTTTTTTATTGACAATAAAAACCGGGCGTTATATGCATAATAAATCATATTTTGCACAATGTAAAGTTTGCATATTTTGCACAAATTAAAGGCTCTGCAAAAAGGACATGGAGCCTATGGGAATACGAAGTATGGTGTTATATTAATTTTTGTTTTTAACAGCATCAAGGAGGTGCCCGTGAAAGACGAACACATGTTGCCTGATGAGCAGCAAAAGAAAACAGGGGTTTCAAGAAGAACTTTTTTGAAAACCGTTACCGGGACAGCTGCCGGCATCGGTATTTCTCAGGTGTTCAACCCCGCCCTTGTTTCAGCAATGAAAAAGGCTCTGAAAAACCATCCGGTTCTCTGGATTCAGGGACAGGGATGCACAGGATGCTCTGTTTCACTGCTGAACAGCGTTGATCCGTCCATAGCAGATATCCTGCTTAAAATCATCAGCCTGCAGTTCCATCCCACAGTCATGGCAAGTGAAGGCGAGACCGCACTTGAAAACATGTATGCAATTGCAAAAGAGTATAAAGGCAAATTCTCTCTTGTGGTTGAAGGTGCCGTCCCCATGGCTGCAGAAGGCAAGTACTGCATTATTGGCGAACTGAACGGCAAAGAGATCACCATGGTTGACCTGACAAAGGATCTGGGAGCCAAGGCAGGCAGTGTTCTTGCTGTGGGTACCTGCGCAGCATACGGCGGTATTCCGGCTGCCGAAGGCAATGAGACCGGAGCCTCCGGAGTACAGGAATTATTTAAAACCTATGGTATCAAAACTCCGCTTGTAAATATTCCAGGCTGCCCCTCACATCCTGACTGGATCGTGGGAACCATTGCCCACCTGCTCACAAAAGGCATTCCTGAGCTGGATGAAAACGGACGTCCCACAATGTTCTTTGGCAACAATATTCATGATAACTGCCCGCATCTGTCCCAGTATGAAGCAGGAGAGATGGCAGAAAAACTTTCAGATGCCAATGGCTGCCGCATGGATTTAGGATGCAAAGGGCCTGACACCAATGCAGACTGCTATAAACGCAAATGGAACAGCGGCATGAACTGGTGTGTGGACAATGCTGTGTGCATCGGGTGTGTTGAACCAGGATTTCCTGATGCATCTTCACCTTTCTATGAACCCGCATAACATAAGTACCTGAAACTTATCAAACCTGAGGAGGTTTTATTATGGCAGGCTGTAAACCACAAGCTGTTCCGGCCGGAGCCGGAAAAAAGATAAAGGTTGCCATTGACCCGATCACCAGGATCGAGGGTCATCTTAAAGCAGAAGTTGAAGTTAAAAACGGTGTTGTCGTGGACGCAAGAATCCATGGCGGCATGTACCGCGGTTTTGAACAGATATTGATCGGCAGAGACCCGAGGGATGCCACCCAGATCACCCAGAGAATCTGCGGAGTATGCCCGACTGCCCATGCAACTGCATCATCCATGGCTCTTGATGATGCTTTTAATGTAAAACTCACAAAAAACGGCAGAATTGCAAGAAACCTGATTCTGGGTGCAAACTTTCTGCAGTCCCATATCCTGCATTTTTATCATCTGGCAGCCCTTGATTATGTCAATGGCCCGGAAGTTGCTCCGTTTGTGCCAAGATACGCAAAAAACGATGTCAGGGTTTCAAAAAAAGTCAATGACATTGCTGTGGGACAATACCTTGAAGCACTTGAAATAAGAAAAATATGTCATGAAATGGTTGCGCTTCTTGGAGGTAAGATGCCGCATGTTCAGGGTGTTGTTGTTGGCGGAACAACTGAAATTCCCACAAGGGAAGCCCTGAACGCCTATGCAGAGCGTTTCAAGAAAGTCAAAAAATTTGTAATGGAAAAATATGTCCCCATTGTATATCTGCTTGCTGGTCCCTATGGCGACCTTCTGAAAACAGGCGGCGGATATCACAATTGCGTTGCATGGGGTGTGTTCCCGATGGATGATGCAGGCAACACTCTTCTGAAGAGAGGAGTTTTCACAGAGGGCAAAGACTACCCCCTTGATCCTGCACTCATAAAAGAATATGTAAAATATTCTTATTTTGCAGATTCCACAACAGGGCTTAACCCCCGCCAGGGCAAAACCATTCCCGATCCGTACAAGGAAGCTGCATACAGTTTCATAAAAGCTCCAAGATACAACGGCAAACCCCATGAAGCAGGCCCGCTTGCAAGAATGTGGGTTACCAATCCCGAGCTTTCAAAAACAGGACAGGACAAACTTGGTGTTAAAAAATTCCGTGATATCGGCGACGCTGCATTCTCCATCCTTGGAAGACATGTTGCAAGGGCAGAAGAAACAGCCATGGTTGCAGATGCTGTTGAACAATGGCTTACTGAAGCTGAGCCCGGCAAAGAAACATTTGTTCCTGCACCGATTCCTGATTCAGCAGAAGGCCTTGGACTTTCCGAAGCACCGCGCGGCGCTCTTCTGCATTATGTTAATATCAAGGATCAGAAAATTTCCAATTATCAGGTTGTTTCAGCAACTATCTGGAATGCAAACCCAATGGATGATATGGGCCAGAGAGGCCCTATGGAACAGGCTCTTATCGGAGTTCCGGTTCCTGATCCTGAGAACCCGGTCAATGTGGGACGGCTTATCCGTTCCTTTGACCCCTGACTGGGCTGTGCCGTCCACGTGCTGGACGCAGATACAGGCAGAAAAATCAAAGTTGAGGTTCCTTTATAATTTCAGCCTGATTTTATAAGCCATTTCAAGAGGGGATGAAAATTTCATCCCCTCTTTGCTTGCAAGGAAATATTTTTTCTGATATCAGCTCTTATTTACAATTTAAAATTAAAAAACAGGTATACATAAATGAAAAAACTTCTGGTCCTGGGAGTGGGCAATATTCTGATGATGGATGAAGGAGCCGGGGTTCATGCAATCCATGAATTCTGGGAAAAAAAACAGGAATTTGATGAAAACCTGGTTGATTTCATTGACGGGGGCACATTTACCCAGGATATATTTTATCTGTTTGAAAAATATGAACAGGTACTTGTGCTTGACATTGTACGCGCAGGTCATGCACCAGGAACAGTTTACAGCCTTGATGAGGCCGACCTTGTGCAGAACCATAAGCAGATGCTGTCCCTGCATGATGTGGATCTCCTTGACTCACTTGACATGGCTCAGATGAGAGGGCACAGGCCCAAACTGAAAATAATCGGTATTGAGCCTGAAACAATAAACTGGGGAACCAGCATGACCCCGACCCTGACAAAGGCATTTCCTTCATTCATGAAAGTGGCAAGAAAGCATATTGAGCAGATGCTGAACTTAAACTTGTAATTTTCCTGTCAGCAGATACGCGGCAATTGTTCTCCTGCCAGCATGTCAACTATTCTCAGGCCTCCTATGGCAGTTTTAAGACAGACCCTTCCCGGATCTTCATCCGTTACCCTGCCTATGATAACTGCATCACGGCCAAATTCATCCTGACGGATGATCTCAAGCGCTTTTTGTGCATCCTTTTCCGGCACAAATGCGACAAGCTTGCCTTCATTTGCCAGATAAAGAGGGTCAAATCCAAGAAGTTCACACACACCCCTGACAGGCCCTTTAACAGGTATGGACTGCTCATCCAGCCTTATTCCGACCTTTGACTGTGATGCAATCTCATTCAAGGTTGTGCCAAGACCTCCCCTTGTCGGATCCCTTAACACATGGATATCACAGTTTGAATTCAGAAGAGACTGCACCATTGTGTTCAGGGGTGCGGAATCTGTTGTAATGTCTGAATCAAATTTAAGGCCTTCTCTGGAACTTAAAACAGTGATCCCATGATCTGCAATGGTACCGCTTATAATAACCGCATCACCTGGTCTGGCATTGGCGCCTGAAACATCGGTGGAAGGATTTACAACACCTATTCCCGATGTGTTGATAAATATTTTATCAGCCTTGCCCTTTGGCACAACTTTTGTGTCACCTGTGACAATTTTAACTCCTGCTTTTTGTGCAGCCCTTGCCATGGTTTCAAGAATCAGCTTAAGATCTTTGATCAGAAAACCTTCCTCAATAATCAGGCCCACACTTATAAACTTAGGAATGGCTCCGCACATGCTGATATCATTGACTGTGCCGTTAACTGCAAGGTCGCCTATATTGCCGCCCGGGAAAAAAACAGGATCAACCACATAGGAATCAGTTGAAAATGCAAGTTTTGCTCCGTCCACTGCAAGAACAGCTCCATCATCCTGCCTGCCCAGTTCCTCATTTGAAAACAAAGGCAGAATTAAGCGTGAAAAAAGCTCATGGGAAATCTTCCCTCCTGATCCATGATCCAGTAATATTTTTTCCTGTGTCATATCCTTTCCTTAAAACTTAAACATTTTAATTATAACCCCGGTCTGATCCCGATATTACAGACATGCAGAACCAAAATTCCATGCAGGGCCGGGTTGATCTCAACTGTATCTGTAAAATGCAGCGCATGATCCCTCGCTTGACACCATGCACGGGCCGACCGGAGTCATGGGAGTACATTTCTTTTTGTAAAGCGGGCATTGAGGCGGGGTTTTAAGACCCATCAGGATCTGACCGCATGCACATCCTGCAGGTTCAGGTACATCAGGCAATGCCATATCAAATTTTACTGCAGCATCAAATTCAAGATAATCCTGTTTAAGCTTCATACCGCTTTGAGGTATGCTGCCTATTCCCCTCCAGGAAGTGTCACAGACCTCAAAAACCTGATTCATCACAGCCTTTGCCCGTACATTTCCCTGATCTGACACAGCCCTTGGATAGGCATTTTCAAGGGCAGGCTTTCCTGTCTCGTTCTGCTGAACAAGCATGAGTACTGCCTTTAATATATCAAGGGGTTCAAATCCTGCGATTACAGAAGGCATTGAATATTTTTCAAATGTACCGCGATAGGCATCTGTTCCGGTGATGACCGAGACATGACCCGGCAGAATAAATCCGTCAATTTCAACACCTTTTGTCTCCATTAATGCGGCAAGCGCAGGAGGAGTCAGCTTGGTGGCTGAATATATGGAAAAATTGTCAAGCCCTGCCTCAACTGCCATGAGAATGCCTGCTGCAATTGTCGGAATTGTTGTTTCAAAGCCCACCGCACAGAACACAACCTGGCTGTCCCTGTTGGACTTTGCAATCTCCACGGCGTCAAATACAGAATAGACTATTCTTACATCAGCGCCTTCCGCCTTTTTTGTGCCAAGGCTTGAATCAGAACCAGGCACCTTGATCAGATCTCCAAAAGTTGTGACAATCACATCATCAAGGCCTGCAAATTTCACAAAAGCATCAATATCCTTCTGAGCTGTAACACATACAGGGCATCCAGGGCCTGAAAGCAGGGTGATGGTTTCAGGCAGCACACTTCTTATTCCATGCCTGAAAATGGACATGGTATGTGTTCCGCAAACCTCCATCAACCTGAGTTTTTTTGTATTTGTCTGCCTGATTTTTTTTACAAGCTGCTGCGCAATGTCAGAATCCCTGTATTCCTCAACATATTTCAAACCCATGATTCAATTTCCCTCCATGGCAGCTGCAATCACAGCCTGCCCAAGCGATATGCCGCCATCTCCTGCCGGCACCTTTGAATGTGTATATACCTTAAATTTCTTTTCTTCAAGACACCCTGTCATTCCTGCAATTATACGATCATTATTGAATACTCCGCCTGAAAGCACAACTTTCCTGATACCTGTCTTAATGCTCACGTTTTCAGCAGCCTGTACAAACCCTGCAACAATGGTGCTATGAAATTTTGAACTGATCAATGGCACAGGTGTTTTATGAATCAGATCCTCAACAATCTGACGTATACAGGGCAGCATATTTATCTCAAGACAGGCTGAGGCACCTGCAATAAGCTCAAAATCATAAGGTTCTGTTCCTGATTTTTCCTGTGCTGCTGACTCAAGTTCCATTGCAGCCTGGCTTTCATATGAAATTTCGTGGCAGATGCATAAAAGAGCTGCAACAGCATCAAACAGCCGGCCTGTACTGGAAGTCAGAGGAGAATTAAGTCCCTTGTCCATCATCTGGCAGATAAGGGACACAGCTTTTTTATCAAGCCTTTGCACAAATTCAATGTCAATGTCCCTGAAACCCATGCCAAAGGCATGATAAAGAACTGAAATTCCCATACGCCACGGCTCCTTTACTGCTGCATCCCCACCCGGCATTCTGATATATGAAAGATGTGCCTTTCTTTCAAACCCTGAAGGAGTTCCGCAGAAAATCTCACCTCCCCAGATATTGCCGTCCAGCCCATATCCGGTACCATCAAGGGTCATGGCAATCACAGGCTCATCAAGGCCGTTTTCAGCCATGCATGAAGCAGCATGGGCATGGTGGTGCTGAACACCGGTCTTTTTTATTCCCTTCTGATCCTGAGCATATTTTGTGCTCATATATCCTGGATGAAGATCAAAGGCTATTATCTGAGGTCTTATATCCAGAATATTTTTCAGATGATCTATTGTATCTGAAAAAAAATCAAACACCTTTATATTATCAAGATCACCAATATGCTGACTTAAAAAGGCCTGATTGTTTCTGGTCAGGCATATTGTGCTCTTAAGGCCTCCTCCGCACGCAAGCACAGCCGGCATCTGCGAATTTAAAACAATGGGCAGCGGAGCATAGCCCCTTGATCTCCTTATAAATCTTGAACGCCCGGCCTGAAACCTGACAATGGAATCATCAGCCCTGAAATAAATATCCCTGTTGTGCATAAGAAAAAAATCCGCAATATGGGAAAAAGCGTCAAGAGCATCATCATTATCTATGGAAAGCGGTTCTCCTGACCTGTTTCCACTGGTCATGACAAGAATTTCAGGGCCCTTTTCAAGCAGAAGATAATGAAGAGGTGTATAGGGAAGCATGACTCCAAGGCAGTTATTGGCAGGTGCAAGCCCGGGAGCCAGTACACAGGCGTCTGCATTTTCCGGCCAATGCTTTTTTTGCAGCAGCACAATGGGCCGATGAAAAGATTCAAGTGCCTGTTTTTCCTCCTGGCTCACATGAACATATTCATCAAGAACAGATATATTTTCCGCCATCAGGGCAAAGGGTTTATGTGGCCGGTTTTTTTTGTGGCGAAGTTTTTCCACTGCCCCTGAATCTGCTGCATTACAGGCAAGATGAAATCCGCCAAGCCCTTTTACTGCAAGTATTTTACCCTGATTTAAAAAATCCGCTGCAAGCTTTATGGCACGGGAAGAATCAGAATCAATCACCCTTCCCGTGTTGTCAGTCAAAAACACCGTGGGCCCGCATTTAGGGCAGGCATTGGGCTGTGCATGAAACCTGCGGTCAACAGGATTATCATACTCCTGTTGGCACAGAGGGCACATTTTAAAATTCTTCATGGATGTTTTTGGACGGTCATAGGGAATATCTTCAATAATGGTAAATCTTGGCCCGCAATTTGTACAATTGATAAAAGGATATTCATACCGTCTGTCAGACGGATCCCTCATCTCCTTCAGACAGTCACGGCATATGCTCACATCAGGAGAAATCAGGGTGGTGCGCACAGACATGGCTTTGCTTTTCACTATCTGAAAACAGGAAAAGCCACGGGGTTCAATAGTTTTCTGTCTGACAGCGGTCACACATGCAAGCAAGGGGGGCTTTGCAGTAATATCATGCACAAAGGCATCAATATCAGCATCTTTGCCCTCAACTATTGCACAAACTCCTTCTGAAGTATTGGATACTTCCCCTTTCAGGTCATACTGCCGTGCCAGAACAAATAAAAAAGGACGGAAACCGACTCCCTGAACCACTCCGCTGATATCAAGCTTTCTTGCAGCAACAGGGTTTTTCATAATATTTCAGGAAGCGCCACCGGCTTTACCGGGCTGGTCTTTTTCAGCCATCAGTATGCCCCGCATGTCTTCAATGGTCTGAATGGCTGCCGCCTCATCCACTTTGCTTATGGCAAATCCTGCATGAACAATGACATAATCTCCCAGTTCAACATCATCAAGAAGCATGATACTGGCCTCCCTGACCACCCCGTCCACATCAACTTTTGCAACATTGCCGTTGATCTCAATAATTTTTGAAGGTACTGCTAAGCACATATTCCAACCTTTATTCATTTTTAGTCGTAAAAGGTGAATATAACACAGGATTTATTTTGAGCAATCTTTATTTTAAAGCTGAAAGATTATTCTGCAGCAGGTGGTTGACAGCCTGGGCATAAACCCTGTTAAGGCAGGGCTTGGAGAGAAAATCAATAAATTTGCTGTTTTTAAATTCATCAATTGATTCTAAAAATTCCAGGTTTCCTGAAACAAAAAGAACAGGAACAGTTTTTGATATTGTACGTATCTGTTTATACACATCCATGCCGTTGATCCTGCCGGGAAGCTGATAGTCAAGGCTTACAAGATCATAATGGTTTCTGGAAAACAGGTCAATTGCCATCTGGCCGTTCATGGCAATGTCAACTTTATGACGAAACGGAGAATGGGTTAGAATACGATATTGAACGTCTGAAAGTGCTGTTTCATCTTCCACAAGCAGAATATACCTGCCTGTCACAGGCTTCATGGCTGAAAGCTGCTGCTTTTCCTGGCTGGTCAATTGTCTTTTAATAAGCGGGAAACATACCTGAACCCGTGTCCCCATGTTCACCTGTGATTCAACAAGAATCCTGCCGTTATGCTGTTCAATATATTTTTTCACATTGGACATTCCATAACCTGTGCCTTTTATATGCCCTGCATATGAGCCTGTTGTATCCCGGCTTCCCTTAAGGGTAAATGCAGGCTCAAAAATTTCATCAAGATATTCCTCAGGTATGCCGCATCCATTGTCTTTTATCTCAAAACATATATGGCTGTCATCTGAAAACGTTTTTATAACAATTTCTGGATTATCAGTAAGGCTCAGAGCATGAACAGAATTCTGCAGAAGATTGATCAGGATATGTTCCATCATTCCATGATCACCCACAAGATCGGGAAGATTCTGATCATAGTCTTTCACCAGACTGACAGGCTCAAGATCCTTTTTCAGAATATCAATGACAAGCCCTATTATATCATTGAGTTCCAGAAACTCATGTCTTGGGGCCTGATCCTTGGCAAATGCAGTCAGGTTTTTTGTAAGGTTTTTCCCTTTTATGGTCTGGTCATATATCAGCTCCAGTGTTTTTCTCATCTCATAATCTTCACAGTCAAGCAGGGCAAGCTCTGCATTTCCCATTATCACACCAAGAATATTATTGAAATCATGGGCCATTTTTCCTGCTATTTTCCCCACAAGCGCATGCTTTTCCTGTTCAGCAGCAAGCTGGCTTATTCTCCGTTTTTCTTTTTCAGCAAGTTTCTGTTCCGTAATATCTCTCATAACCGTATGTATAACCTGATTGTCCGGTTCATTTGAAATTACGGTCAACGACACTTCAACCGGAAAAACTTCACCGTTTGCCCGGACATGTGCCCATTCAAACCTGTGACTGCCGTTTTCAAGCGCAATGTCCATCATCTCAGCAGCCTTGGAAAAGGATTCATGACCATCCGGCTGAAATTCAGGTGACAGTTCTCCGGGATGTTTTTCAAGCAAAGATTCCCTGCTGTCATAGCCCAGCATATCAATGGCTGTCTGATTACAATCAATAAATCTATGATTCCTTATTATGAGAACAGCATCCATTGATTTTTCAAAAAGCGTCCTGTATCTTGCCTCGCTTGCCTGCAGTTTTTCTTCTGCCTGTTTTCTTGCAATGGCAATGGCAATATGGTCTGAAACAGACACCAGAAAATCAAGATCATCCAGTGTATAACACTCGGGATCTGTATAGCTCTGCACAGCAATAATCCCTATCACATTTCCTTCAACTCTCAGGGGAACTCCCATCCAGATAAGCGGTACAGGCCCCCATACTTTTCTCTGACGGGCGCGTTCTTCCAGTTCATCTTTTTTAAGCAGCATGGGTGTTCCCTGCCGCACAACAAGCCCTGTAAGGGATGAACCCGTGTCAAAATCATCAATGGGGCAGAAATCATCATCCATAATATCACTGTGGTAGGGAAAGAATAGTGTTCTTTTTTTCTCATTGGCAATGGCAATGAAAAAATTTTCAACTTCCATTACAGGTTTCAGGGATTTATGTATGGCTCTGTAAAGCTCATCCAGGCTTGATGATGTATTCACAGCCTTGGCAATTTCAAAAAGAGACTGTGTAACCTGTTTTACGTGTTCCAGTTCACAGGATGGCTGTGCCGTATGTTTTCTCAAATCGTTTCCTCCATCGGCCTTGACTGTATGTATTATATATATTAATCTTCTATACATTCACAACCATTGTCAAGCCCTTGCTGTTCACAAAGGTGTTTAAAATACAATAATCGCACAGCATGAATATTGTCTTATGAGAAAAATCCTTTTATATGCCCTGACTGTATATAAAAAATTACCGGGACAGTCCGTAACATCTGCAGCAATTAAAACATATTCCATTCTGATTGCAATGGTATTGCTGTATCTGCCCTGCCTGTGTCATGCAGGGAAAAGCATCACAATTGCAACCCTTGAATGGGAGCCATACATTGGCACTAGGCTTGAAAACCAGGGTTTCATGGCACAGATCACACGTATTGCATTCAAATCACAGGGATATGATGTACAATATGTTTTCCTGCCATGGAAACGGGCTGTGGTCATGGCGGAAGCTGGAATATATGATGGATATTTCCCTGCATACTGGGCCCGCAGGAGGCTGAAAAAATCAATATTTACCGATGCCATAATTGCCGGAACCATAGGGTTTTTCAAAAAAAAATCAGACACAATTGTATTTACAGACCTTAAAGATCTCAAACCATATCGCATAGGTGTGGTACGTGGTTATATCAATACAGTAGAATTCGATGCAGCAGATTACCTTACAAAGGAGGAGGCTGTAAGTGATCTTCAGAATTTACAGAAACTTGCAGGCAACAGGGTTGACCTGATAGTTTGCGACAGATTTGTGGAACAGTATCTTGTAAAACATTACCTTCCTGACCTTGCATCCAGGATTGAATTCATGAAACCAGCTCTTCAGGTGAAAAACCTTTATATATGCATTTCAAAAAAAGCAGAAAATGCTCAGAAAAAAGTGGCTGTTTTCAATAAAGGCTTACAGCAGATAAAGAAACAGGGCATATTTAACAAAATTGCACACAGATACGGATTTGGCGAACCTGTATCCCACCCATGGTCCCATAAGGAAAGTCGATAATTCTTCCATACTGAAAAAATTACTCAACCGGCATATTGGCAAGGCCAGACTGTTCTGATATATCTTTCAAAAACTGACAGGAGGTAAAGAACATCACCTATATAAATAAAAATATTCTGACAGCTGTTGCAGCAGCGGAAAACGGAGAAATCTTTGAGCTTGAAGGATATGGAGCAGTCGGCATGTCAGGTTCAACACCTGTTGTTCTGACAAAAGATACAAGCATTCCCATGCCGTACGGCAGCGAACTCATGATGCTGCCTGCAAGAACACCTGTTGTATATAATATTGCAAAAAAACAGTTTGAAAAAATTGAAACCAACCCTTTCAATCCTGAAGAAAAAATTTTTCCTGTGGCTGTATTTAATTCGCCCGGTTATGTAAACCGCCATTTCTGCGCCTAT
>Ga0256846_1000323_pt1 | contig 20256 bp, 11 predicted proteins | sample TevniametaG_FD_189098 | JGI IMG/M metagenome (GOLD analysis project Ga0256846, IMG submission 189098) | Tube worm associated microbial communities from hydrothermal vent at the East Pacific Rise, Pacific Ocean - Tevnia | ecosystem: Host-associated > Annelida > Integument > Unclassified ...
TTGCGAATTACGTCCAACTGCTTCGGGGTGAATAACCGAATACTGCAGAACGCCCTCAGCATCAATAATATATAAACCGCGTAGTGCGTATCCTGTTTCTTCTTTCAATATGTCATATTTGCGAGCATTCTCGCCCGTAAAGTCCGCCAACATAGGATAAGGTAGATTGCGAAGCGAAGGTTGGTTTTGACGCCAAGCCAAATGTGAGAACTGACTATCTGTCGAGCAAGCCACTACCTCGCAGTTCAATTTTTTAAATTCTTCGTAATTTTTGCCGAATTCTTCAATTTCCGTAGGACATACAAAAGTAAAATCCAGCGGGTAGAAAAACAGAACAACCCATTTACCTTTGTATTCTTCCAATGAAATCTCTGCAAAAGCATTGTCTGGTGTTAATACTGTGGCATCGCCGCCTACAAGGGCTTTCCCTTTGAAATTCGGTGCTTTTTGTCCGACTAATAAACTCATAAAATCCTCCAATAAAAATATATTTAGTGATAATTAAATATTTATTTAGTTGTCATAAAGTAGTAATATTTTCTTTACTCCAACGTTCTGGACTTTTGAACGATTAATATTACACATTATTATATTATGTCAAAGTTTAATAAATTTGTATTTTCGTATAGATAAAAATATAGAAAGATATAGCAAGATGACAGAAAAGAATTTAGTAATCGTAGAATCACCGGCAAAAGCCAAAACGATAGAGAAGTATCTCGGTAAAGATTTTAAAGTTGTTTCGAGTATGGGACACGTTCGTGATTTGCCGAAAGATAATACTGCAATTGACATTGAACACGATTTCAATCCAAAATATGAAATAACTGCTGATAAAAAGGACACTGTCAAGAAATTGAAGAGTCTTGCAAAGAAAGTTGAGACCGTATGGTTAGCGACTGATGCTGATAGAGAGGGTGAGGCTATCTCTTGGCATTTGAAGACTGCTTTGAATTTGGACGATGCCAATACAAAAAGAATTGTTTTCAGAGAAATCACCAAAAAAGCAATTCAGGAAGCAATTAAGAATCCACGCTCAATAGATATAGATTTGGTCTTTGCGCAGCAGGCTCGTAGAATATTAGACAGATTAGTAGGTTTTGAACTTTCGCCTGTACTTTGGAAAAAAATCAGTACGGGACTTTCTGCAGGACGTGTTCAGTCTGCCGCTGTGCGTCTGGTAGTTGAGCGTGAGCGCGACATAGAAAAATTTGACATCAAGTCATCATATAAAATAATAGGTGAATTTGATTTTGGTAACGGGGTATTACTGAAAGCACATCGTCCAAAAAATCTTGCAACTGTTGAGGAAGCGAGGAACTTTTTGGAAAATTGCAAAAATGCTGTGTTTTCAATTTCTAATCTCGAAAAGAAAATAGAAAAGAAAAATCCTTCGGCTCCATTTACAACATCTACATTGCAGCAGGAGGCAAGCCGTAAACTCAGTTTCTCCGTTGCACAAACTATGCTTGTAGCTCAAAAGTTATACGAAGCAGGACATATCTCCTATATGAGGACTGACTCGACAAATCTGGCAGACGAGGCTATTGCCAAAGCGGCAGAGCAAATTAAAGAGTCTTTTGGCGAGCAATATTTACGAATTAAAAAATACGAAACAAAAGCTAAGAATACTCAGGAAGCCCACGAAGCAATACGTCCCACAGATTTCTCGGCTACAAATATTAAAATGGGTAGAAACGAGCAGAGATTATATAATCTGATTTGGAAACGTGCAATTGCCTCGCAGATGGCTCCGGCTGAAATTGAGAAAACAACTGCAAGCATTGATATTTCTACGCTTAGCGAAGAGAGGCTGATTGCAAGTGCTGATGTTTTCAAGTTTGATGGATTTATGAAAATCTATAATGGAAACGGAAAAAATGAAGATGATGAGGAAAATGGAAATACACCGGCAATATTAACTAGCCTATCTATCGGACAGAAATTGGACGTTATCGATATTAAAGCTATTGAGAAGTTTACTAATGCACCTCCAAGATATACCGAAGCAAGCCTCGTCAAGAAACTTGAAGAACTTGGAATTGGCAGACCATCTACCTATGCACCGACTATTTCGACTATCCAGAAACGCGGATATATTGTAAAGGAATCGCGTCCCGGAAAAGAGAGAGATTTTACCGAAATTGTACTAAAAGACAATCAAATAACAGAAACAAGAGCAAAACAAACATACAATACGGAAAAGAGCAAACTCTTCCCTACAAATACAGCGATGGTTGTTAATGATTTTCTTGTTAAGCATTTTCAAGATGTTGTTGATTATTCATTCACGGCAACAGTCGAAAAGGAATTTGATGATATTGCCGCAGGCAAGAAAATATGGCACAATGTGCTGAAAGAATTTTACTCGGAATTTCACGAAAATGTTGCAAAAACAGAAGATTTGCCGAGAGCCACAAAAGACATTGCTCGGGAATTGGGAATTGACCCTGCAAGCGGTGAACCGCTCTATGTTAAACTTGGAAAATATGGTGCTTTTGCTCAAATCGGAGATGGTGCCGAAAACAAAAAACCCAGATTTGCACCACTGAAAAAAGACCAATACATTGAAAATATCACATTCGAAGAAGCACTTGATTTATTCAAGTTGCCCAGAATTATCGGTGAATACGAAGGCGAACCTATGACGGTACGTATTGGACGTTTCGGTCCTTTTATTGCTCATAAGGATAAGTTCTACTCGCTGGGAAAGGACAATGACCCCTACACAATTGAAAAGGATAAGGGTATTGAAATTATTGATGCAAAGAGAAAAAGAGACGCCGAAAAAACAATTAAATTATTCGACGAAGACCCGAAAGTCAAGGTATTAAAAGGCAGATGGGGACCTTATATTGCAGTAGGCAGGAAGTTCTATAAAATTCCAAAAGATGTCGAACCTGCATCGCTTTCACTTGAAGAATGCTACAAATTGATTGAAGAGCAAGAAAACGAAAAATTATCAAAAACAGTGGGTAAGACAACAAAGAAATCCACTACAAAAAAGAAGAAATCAACAACAAAGAAAAAGAAAACTGAATAATTTTTTTCTTGCTAAGTGAATAAAAAAAGAGGCTATCCAATAAGGGTAGCCTCTTTTTATTGATGATTCTACTTCATTTTATTTCTTTTTGCTTTTATCTGGATAATTCGGGAATGTGTTTGGAACTTGTGGTTTTGCGTTGCTCTTCATTTCTTCGAGAGCCACTTCAACAGCTTTTCTTAATTGTTCGTCAATACCATTCCATTCCTTTGCAGGGTCATTATCAACAACAATATCCGGTTCTACCCCGTGTCCTTCGATAATCCATTTACCGTCAGAACTCAAATGAGCAAATTCCGGTTTATACATATATCCGCCATCAAGGAAAGGCATTGAACCGCGAATACCTGTAACACCGCCCCATGTTCTCTTGCCTATTACTTTGCCGATTTTTGCCGCTTTAAATTGATAGGGGAATAAATCTCCGTCCGATGCCGAAAGTTCATTGACCAAACAAACTATTGGACCTGTCATAACCGCATCGGGCTTTGTGGAATAAACTTGTGCATTACGTGCCAAGCCGATAAGCAAAAGAATTCGCCGCAATCTCTCGATAATCATAGGCGAAACATTGCCGCCACCATTATAGCGGTCATCAATAATCAAGCCTTTTTTTCGCCGCTGGGGATAAAAATATTTGACAAATTCATTCAAGCCGTTACCAACACCCATATCGGGAACATGGATATAAGCCAGCTGTCCATTACTCATTTCATCAACTTTTCTACGATTGTTCTCAACCCAATTGAAGTATCTCAAATCAGCCTCTTTTGCAATTGTTTTGACGACAAAATCCTTGGCACCCGATGCAGATGGTTTGGAATTTACTGTAATAGTAACGTATTTTTTGTCCTTATTAACAAGTGCTTTCCATGGTGTATATGTTTTGGATAATTGCTTGCCGTCAATTGCAATCAGATAATCGCCTTCATTAACATCAATACCCGGTTCCGTCAGCGGTGAACGTGTCTTCTCTTCCCAATTCCGTCCTTTGAAAATACGTTTGATTTTATAAAAACCGGAATTATCCTGTTCGTAAATAGCACCGAGATAGCCGATACCTATATGGTCGGTTTTTTCAATATCGCCACCACCGACATAGGCATGTCCTATATTTAATTCGCTAATCATCTCGCCGATTACATAAGTCAAATCTTCGCGTGTATGTACATAAGGAAGCAGTGCGGCATATTTTTTCTTGTTCGCTTTCCAATCCAAGCCGTGCATATCCGGGTCATAGAAGAAGTCTCTCATTTGCCGCCAAGACTCATCAAAAATTTGCTTCCACTCTTTGGGACGACTAACAAGGACTTCCATATTCTCAAGATTTAATCCTTTACCGTCAGGTTTGATTTTTGCACCGACTTTTGAAATGTAATAATCCCCACTTTGTTCGAAAATAATTGTCTTGCCATTTGCAGAGAACTCAAACGATGTAAAACTACCGACTTTACTTTCCTTCTTCTTATCAAAATCAAAAGCATATAAAGCAGGTTTCTGAGATTGAACTATCTTCACATAATACAATTTATTGCCCAACGACTTCAAATGATAATAATTGCCTGCCTGTACCGGCAAAGCAAAAAGTCTATCCCTTAGTCCGTCAAAGTCAAATGTCAAATCTTTTGACTTATCATTTTTTTTCTTCTTATCGGATTGAACTTTCTTGTTATTCTTTTTGTCCTTATTAATTTCGACTTCATCACTCTCAAATCCAAAAGGTGATTCGGTTTTTTTCTGCAAAGTCAAACCATAGATTTTTGACATATTCTTATATTGGAAGTTCCATTCAAACGAGCCTATTGAAGCCCTGAATGTTCTATCCGAAACAAAGAATAAATATTTTCCGTCTGCCGAGAAAACGCCATTAGCACTGTTAAAGAATTCGTCGCTTATGCAGGTACTCTTTCTCGAAGCCAAAGAATACAAATTGACATTTGAGAATTCATTATCAAAATAATCGGTGTAAATAATCCATTTGCTATCGGGCGACCAATTGAAATCACGTATTTCCCATACTTTCGATTTAGCAATTTGCGTAATATCACCGCTTTCGACATCAATATAATACAGTTTCATTTCCTTATCGGAACAAAGTAATTTTTTACTATCGGGCGACCACATAAGATTGTATCTGTATGAAGTAGCATTTTTTGTCAGTTGTTTCTTGGTCTTTCCGTCCGGCGAAACAAGCCACACTTCGGTCTCTCCGCTTTCATCACTCACATAAGCAATCCATTTGCCGTCCGGCGACCAAACCGCAGAGCGGTCGTGTACATTACAGGTTTTTGTAAGATTGCGAATATTGCCTTTTTTAGCCGGAACTGTAAATACATCGCCACGGGCAACAAATAAACCTCGCTTACCCGCAGGTGATATGTCAAACTCCGAAACATTATCCTCAACAGAAATATATTTCTCACGTAATTGTGGGAAATCCTCATCTATTTCAATATTTACTTTTGTAACTTTTTCTGTCTCGTAATTCAGAAGATAAATAGAGCCACCATTCTCGAAAGCAATATCATTAGCTCCTTTCGAGGGCCATTTGACGTCATAATTATTGAACTTTGTTAATTGTTTTGTTGTTTTGGTTTTCAAATCATAACAGAATATATTCAATGTTCCGGTTCTATCGGAAGCATAATAAACCTTATTATGATGCCAAATAGGAATAATATCTTGTGCAGGATTATTCGTAATATTTTGGAGTTTCTTGGTCTTCAAGTCATAAATCCAAATATCATCTGCTTGACCGCCGCGATAGCGTTTCCAAGTACGAAATTCCCTAAATACGCGATTATAAGCCAACTTTGTCCCGTCTTCGGACAACGATGCGAACCCACCGCGAGGTACCGGGATTTGCTCCGGCAAAGAACCGTCTTTCCGGACAAGGAAAAGTTGTCTGACCCAAGAATGCCAACTAACCTCACGTGAACTATACAGAATGCTATTACCATCAGATGTCCAGTGCATAATAATTTTATCAGGTCCCATTCTGTCCGGCAAACTGCCGACGTCCACACTGTAAGTTAATCTTTTGGCTGTCCCACCCATAATAGGCATAGTATAGATTTCTCTATTACCGTCATAAACGGCAGAGAAAGCAATTGTTTTGCCATCGGGCGAAAATCTCGGGAACATTTCCATTCCCGGAGCATTTGTAACCCTGCGGGCAAGACCGCCCGTAATAGGAACGACATATACATTATTCGCATGAATAAATGTTATATCCGATTTAGATGAATTCGGGTATCTAAGTAAGCGTGCTTCCTCTGCTAATGTCAAAGCAGTAGTAAACAACACTAACATAACTATACTTGAAAATAGTCTTTTCATTATATCTCCCCATAATTGAAAATTCTGTTCTTGCAATATTGCAAAAAGAATTAATACGAAATAAATATTATTATGTTGCAATAAGTATAGTGGAAATTAAAATTCAAAAGAGTTAGACATATCTTATTCGTAATATCAAAAAATCATTAAGATTAATAATATGATTCTAATAGTTTCTTCTATTATCACGTGGCTATTATGAAAATGGATTAAGCCCCAAATGCACCATAGCTCGTTCTTTAATTTTGCAGGAGGAATAAAAGCATAAGGTTTTTCTTAATTAACTTGTAATCATTTCTCATAAATTCCAATCCAATTCGTTTAATAATATACAGAGATATTTGTTAATAAATTAAGTATGAAATAAATGAAGAGATTAATAATATTATTGGTGTTAGCGATGCCGTTTTCAATATTTTCACAAGATGCTCCCGGCGAGGAGCAAATCGGATATAGACCACCTACAGTTGCCGATACATTCTATCCCGCCACTCCTACGGAACTACGCTCTATGATTGACTCTTTGCTTGATACAAAGGTTCCAGGGCGTTACGGCTTTATGGATATTATAGGAATGGCTGTGCCTCATGCCGGATACGTTTTCAGTGGTGGTGTAGCCGCCGCCGCATACAAGGAAATCAAGGACAAAGATTATGATGTTGCGATAATTATTGCACCGAGCCACCACGAATCATTCAAGGGTGCATCGGTTTTCAATGGTGATGCCTATGTAACCCCACTCGGAAATGTAATGGTGGATAAAGAATTGGCAAAGTCTATTGCCGGATATGACGATAGGATTCTCTATTCTAGGAAAGGACACAAATGGAATGGTGTTACACCCGAACATTCGCTCGAAGTGCAATTACCATTCTTGCAGGTAGTTCTCCCCGATACTAAGATAGTCCCGATAATAATGGGTTCGCAGGATTTGCAGACGGAAGATATTTTGATGCGAGCAATTGTTGCCGCCCTATCCGAAACGGATAAGAAGTATTTGATTATAGCAAGTACGGATTTGTCGCATTTTCACAGTGCGGATACTGCCGAAACAATGGATAAGAATCTTGTCAGAACATATATGCGCTATGATTATTTTGCATTGCAAAATCTACTTGCTATGGGTGAAATTGAAGCCTGCGGCGGAGGTCCATTGGCTACTTTGATGATGGCAACAGAACAACTCGGTGGAACAAGTGCCACTCCTGTTACTTATTTACATTCAGGTAATACGGAAGCCGGTAAAAGCCGTCAAGACCGAGTAGTTGGCTATTTCTCGGGAGTGATTATCAAGGGTCTCTACAATGATATTTCTACGCCCGAATTAAGCTACAATAACAAAGTCAGACTACTGGATAAAGTCAAAGAAGTAGTTAAGAATGTAGCCACTGGAAAAGATACGTCCATATCCTATGGTATGGTTCCGATGCAACTTGCTCAATTTGCACCTGCTTTTGTTACATTAAAAGAGCAAGGCAAACTCCGTGCTTGTATGGGGCATACTTTCGCAAATAGTCCTCTGATTCTCGAAGTTCAGGAAGCCGCTAAGTTAGCCGCTACGAGTGATTATCGCTTCGGGGCAATCAGCGAAAATGAATTAGACAGCCTGCAATTTGAAATTACCGTTATGTCGCGTATGAGGCGTATATTGGATTTCGATAGAATAGAAATCGGAAAGGACGGTTTGTTTATCAGACTTGGCGGTAATCGCGGTTTACTCTTACCTCAGGTAGCTACGGAACGCAACTGGGATACTGAAACTTTTTTGAAAAATCTGTGCTTGAAAGCAGGGCTTCCTGCTGATGCCTATAAAAATCCTGATGCACAAATTTTCGCTTTTCGTGCTATTGTTTTCTCGGAAGATAAATTGGAAGAATAGTAGTGAATGGAAAGTGCAAGCCAAAGAATGCTTCTTATGTATTGAGCTTTCCGGCAAAAATGTATTCTGTCCGCGTTGATGAGTGTTGTAAATATATAAAGATATGAAAAAAGAGGCTGTCATTTCGAGACAGCCTCTTTTAATTTATATGCTACTATCTATCTACCAGCTTCGCACAACCCTAAATCCGAGATTGTAGTTATAATTACTATTGGTCCCGGGGAATGAATTACGAATAGAAGAATTACATTTAGTAGTGCCATTCACAAATGAACCACCGCGAATTACTCTATGATTAACATCAGATGTTTCCGGTCCACTAGGGTTAATTTCGGGACTCTTCTTGTAGTAATCTGCATCGTAATAATCCCAACACCATTCATCAACATTGCCCAGCATATCATATAAGCCAAAAGCATTTGCCGCTCTAGTTTTAACCTCCTTAGACATTCCGTTAGCATTGTTTGCAATCCACGCCATATTAAGAATTTCCGAAGCCGTATAATCTTCTGTTCTCCCGGCACGGCAGGCATATTCCCATTCCGCCTCGGTCGGCAGACGGTAACCGTTCGCTTTTTTATTCCAAGTTACTTTGTCTCCATTAATAGTATATACCGGTGTGTATTTTTCAGCTTTCGAGAGATTGTTGCAAAATTTAATTGCTCTTAAAAATGTTACCTGCTGTACGGGTTTTAGGTCTCCTGTATCAGGTTGATGACTTGGATTCGAATTATCCATCATAGTTTTCCATTGCTTTTGTGTAATTTCCGTTTCGCTCATTAGAAATGCTTTTGGAAAAGTAACCTTGTGAGCCGGTTTATTGTCAAATTCACTATTGTTGTCGTCTCCCATTCGGAAACTGCCGGCTTTAATGGTAATCATTTTTAGAAGTTGGAATTCAGCCTGAATTTGCAAAATTTTATCTGTATTACTCGGGATATTATCTACCCAAACAACAACCGAGCCGGTGGATACATTTGCAGGTATTTTTAAAAATATTTGTGTTGATGTCCATTGAATATATTCTGTCTGCTTGACGCCGTTGAACTCCACCCAACTTGTGCCGCTGCCATTTCCAAAATGCTTGCCGTAAATTTTGATTGTTTCGCCAGCGGTCGCTATTTTCTTTGATAAAAAAGTAATAACAGGTGCTGTTCCGGATTTTTCAAGAACTTCAAAATCCACTTTGTTAGATTCTTTGCCATCAACCGTTATGCAGACTTTGTATTTTGCGGCTATTAAATTTGTCGGAAGCGTCATAGTAATTTTTGTAGCAGTCCATTCATTAATATCCACATCTCTGATAATTGAAGAGCCGAACTTGATTATTGAACTAGCACGTGTTTTGCCAAAGTTTTTTCCAAAAATTTCAACTTTGAAACCCACAAATGCTTTTACCGGAGCAATGGAATCAATATTCGGTGTTGTCTCCGAAGGTGGGTTGCTTGGATTATCATCGGAGCAAGAGGCAATAAATATTGCAAGCAATACAAACAAAGCCAAGTATTTTATTGAAAAGAATTTTTTCATAATAGACCTTTAAATTATTCAATAATATTGATATTTCCGTTTTTAATCATAACGCTATTTCCGCTCGTATCCTTTGCGAGGAAATGGAATGTAGCCTTTAGTTTATCATTAATCAGTTTTGTTATGCTCATTTCGCCTGAATGGGATATAAACAGTTGATTATTGACTTGAAAAAAAGCAATCGCATAAATAGTATGAGTGTCTTTTTTACTGACAATAGGGAATGTACCGAGCGGCGTTTTTCCTTTTGGGAAATATACATTCATACCCAGATAGATTTTCCGTCCGGTAGAATCCTGGTGCTTAGTACTAATAGTCAGTCCGTTTGGTTCGGTGATGATAAAGAGTTTTGCTAATCCCCGATAGTCAAGTTCATATCTACCACTGACATCTGCAAATGTATTTGGTGGCTCATTCGATACAATTGGTGCATTGCTATCACTGCAAGCAACAAAAGCAATGAGCAAGTATATTACAAAAATCGGGAAGACGATCTTCCCGATAATTCTTCTTTTAATATTCATTATTACAGCTCCGTATTTTAAGGAACTCAAAATATGAAATTATTTAACAATCTGCAACAATGATACTTCAAAAATCAAAGTTGCATTCGGTGGAATTGATTGTCCTGCACCATTAGCTCCATAAGCAAGTTCGGAGGGAATATAAAGGATAATTTCACCACCTTCTTTAATATGCTGCAATCCTTCCGTCCAACCTTTGATTACACCGTTCAAAGGAAATTCAATTGGTTGTCCTCGGTCTTTCGAGCTGTCAAATACTTTTCCGTTAATCAGTTTGCCGGTATAATGCACTTTTACTTTGTCGGTTGGCTTGGGTGTATTGCCTGTTCCTTCTTTGATAATTTTATACTGCAAGCCACTCGGAAGAGTAACAATACCTTCCTTTTTACCGTTTTCGGCAAGGAATTTCATTCCTTCTTCTTTGTTCTTCATCATAGCTCCTTTTTGTTTTAATTCTTGTTTTGCTTTCAACTCTTGTTGAAACAGTAGCATAACTTTTTTAATTTCATCATCGCTAAGTAAGGATTTTTTCTTGCTTACTCCAAAATCAAATCCGGTAACAAGTTTTGAAAAATCAATTTTTAACGAATCATTAGTTATATTATTAAGCAAGTTTTTGCCAATATTATAACCCAAAGCATAGGATAAGCTATCCTTATAATTTTTTAAAATAAGTTCTTCATCTTGAGTTTCTTGCGTACCGGCAAATAAATTAACGGTCAGCATTGCAATTGCAAATGTCAAAATAGCGACATTTCTAAAAATCATATTTCCTCCATAAATTGATAATATTTCGCATTGCATAGACTTATTAACTATGCAATTTATTTTAATTGTAGAATTAATCCCATTTACAATACGAAATTAACGATAATCTTTCTAATATGTCTGATTTTTTTCTTGATAAATTCTATCCGATTTGTACTTCATCAGACATAACAATAATTTTATCACCCTCCGAAAAAAAGACTTGCTTAGACTTCACCGGATTAACATATACACCGTGTGATAATTCCGTCTCGCCTTCATATCTCGGTTTGGCATTGTGCAGTTTGTATCCAATGGCGATTTGATTCTGTTGGCGTGCGGATTCCATCACCGTATAGAAATTAACGGGTCTTCCAAGCTCAACGTAATATTCTGCCGATTTAATATATATAGCAGGACCACCGGCACTAAATAGAAGTTCGAAAACAGTTCTTAATTCTCTGTTTTCCGAAATCTGCGAAAGCATCAAACTATCCAATTTAACACTAACGATAAAATCGTCTGTATGAGTAATTTCTGCCAGCTCACGATTGCGGTCGTCTAACATTTCACTAACTATTGAGAAATCGTGTCCGTGTTTATCAGCAATATCACGCAGATGCAATAGTGTATTCAAGGTTCTTGCATCAGTTGCCTGCACATCGGTCAAATCGGTTTGGCTTAAAACGATAATATGGTCAAATTCCCAGACGTTCAGTTCATCAAGAATTTTTCGGTTTGTCGTATCGCCCAACCAAAATGTAATTGTTTGATGAGTTAAATCGGCACAATTTATTGATATTTCTTTTTCTGCGTTCGGGTCTTCGGCAACAACGGTAATTTTTGAACCGGGCCATACATAATTATCAAGTTCGTTGATAATTAGCGAAGCTCTTCTATTCCAGCCAAGCAATAAGGTTGATTCCGGCTTGGGAGGTATGTATTTGGGTGATTTTCGTATTGCGCCCGGGTCAATCCCGTAATCACTAATATTGGAGAGTTCTACCGTGTCATCATCTTCGGAAACAGCAATAACCTTATCACCCTCCTCAATTACCGTATTCATAGGAGGCTTTAGGAATATGCGTCCATCTTTGCGTCTAATACCAATTATTGTTGAAGTTTCGTAAGCAAACATTGTTTCTATAAATGTTTTCCCAACAATGCCGGATTCCTGTTGAAAATAAATTTCATCACCCTGAAAATCCAGTAATTCAGTAAATACAACCGACAGCCCGGGTTGGCGACATGTTTGAGCTGTTATTCGAGAAATCAAATAATCAAATACTACAAGTTGTACTTCATCTTTACCGGCTATTTCTGCTATAACCACATTGCGCGGGTCGCGAATTTCCGCAACAATATGATATAATTCCGGTAGGGGTTTTCTATGAGGATTATTTGTAATTGCGAGTATTGTCTTAATAACACTCGAATCGGGGTCTTCGGAGTCGGGGGCGCAAATAATAATTGCTTTTGCCGCATTCAGATTAATTATTTCCAAATCACGCAAATCAATCGGGTTACCTGTCCTGCAAATCACACGTGTATTTTCCAAGTCGCCGACTTTTGCTTTGATTTCGTCTTCCATTTCGACCTTGTCCTTTTCGGCAAGTATAGCAATAGTCGGGTTCTTTTGATTTTCATTGGCAATTACTAATTCGGAAATAATCTGAAATACTTGAAAAGACCAGCCCAAAATGACCGTATGTTCATGTTCAATAACAAAAGAGCGACCCTTTCTTAAATTATTCATTTTGCCAATTACGCCCGTGCTGACAATACCAATGAAAATACTTATAATGACTATACCACCAACAGTCGCAATCAACATAAATAACAGATGCCTCAATTCTATCGGGTCGTCCGCAATTACACCACCGTCCAATGTTCTCAATACCGTCATCCAAAGTACATCGAGAAAGCCCGGATTATTTACATCTTTTAAGCCTGGTATATGTGTTGCCGATGTTGCCGGTCCACTCCAATATGTTATCAATGCTATCAAAATGATTGACATAATTGATAATAGCATCAAGAGCATAATAGGAGCAAAAGTACCCTTGGACATCAGATTATCAAATCTATATTGGATTTGCTTTATAAAAGTTACCCTTCTCATAATCTATCTATAAATAGTAATAAAAATCTTGTTAGCAATAGTAATTTCGCAAAAATCAAGCCAATTACTTATATAATAATAAATTATTATGATAATTACAAGAAAATATAGGTTTCCGCCCTTAATTCTTTAATTTTATTAATTTTTTGGCTTAGTGTACGTTTTTGTTCATTTATTTCATTTACATTTCTTTGCCAATCTGCAAGTATGGTTTTGAGCGATTTCATTTCTTTCTTATGTAGCAATCGTTCATCTTCTAATTGAGAAATTTCTTCCTGAATTTTTCTTACAGCTTTTTTATTCAGTATTGCCTTAATAATTTTATATATAAAGTTTACACCTATCAAAAGGAATACGAAGCTGATAAAAAATAATATGTATTGTATAATAAACACGGAAGAATGATTCTCGGGCGTAGAGAAAAGTTCCGGGAAAAAATATCCGATAATAAACGACATTACAGCCGCAGTAATATTAACCACAAGTGAGAAAACATACTTGTTGTATGAATATGTATCCAATTTCTTTCGTAAATTAATCAGACCGTTCTCCTTCTCAATAAATTCTTTCTGGTGAGTGTCATATTGCATTTTGACTTTTGCAGGGTCATCACCGTAAACTTTCGCCTTCTCTTCTATTTCGTTCAAAGAATTATTCAATTTGCTCAATTTGTCCTTCAGTTCTTTCTCGCGTTCCTTCCAAATATTAGCAATAAATTGCTTTTTTAGCTCATACTTTTGTCTGTCAATTATTCTATTATAAGCATTGAGAATATCTCGTTCCTCGTCTTTTAATTTAAGCGTATGCTTATTATGGATAAATAAATCTTTGTGTGATTTAATAAAACTCTTTGCCGCTTCGGATTTGTCGTCAAATGCCGGATTAATTGCATAGTTAGTATCAAAATTGTTGAAATATGCCAAACTACGGAGAATATTTAACTCTTCGGAAGATAACTTTGAATAACGCAATTTTGTTTTATTATAAACTGCGGCAATATTGCGATATTCAATCACATTGCTTTTTGAATTTCTTTCGAGCGACATAGCTAAGAACTTTTTAATTGGTTCTTTAAGTGAAAGTCTGCCATTCTCCAAAGAATACAAATCATTAGTAAATTGAAGATAATTATATATTTTGTTGTGATTATCTTCAATTTTACGATTACACCGTAGATAGTCCTCGTCAAAATCATTGTTCAAGGCGGACATTTTGATTGCTTCCACGATATGTTCACTTCTGCCGTCCAGCAGTTTATCGGTAAATATATCATAGATACTATCGCGTATTACTTCATTGATTTCGTCTTCCTCAAAATCTGCAAGCAAATCAATTACAAATGGTAAACCGGAAGAATAGGAATAGAATAAATCGAGGAATGATTCATTGATATTGTGTTCAAGTAAATAGTCTTTTGTTTCGTTGCGAGCCATCAGACTCAATTCGCAAGATTGAGTAATGACTTTATTATCAGTGAAAAAATCAAAATTACTATATTTCGAAATATCGTTTCGAGAGGATATAATAAATCTAAAATCGAAGAACTTGGATATTTCAATATCTTTTAATTCTTCGTCAATATTATATGAAATTAACTCCCCGAACTTTCCGTTAATTAAGAGTGGTAACAAATCATCATTAAGCCATTTTAGAATAGAATACGTAAGAGAATCAATATTATCCTGTACAATGATAATTCTAACGGGTGATTTGATTTCAGACAAATAGGAACTGTAAAGTTTAAATTTATCATTTAACGGATAGAAAAAGTTCATCAAATCAACAAGCAAAGATTCTGCAATAACGCGATTGTGCCGCAAGAGAAAACGCCGTTCGCCTTTCTTATCTAATATATTAGCTAATCTTTCTTCAATAGTCTTGTCATCAAGTTCTTCGCTGTTATCGGTATGGAAGTATTTGGGGCTTAATCGATTTAAGATTTCCCGATATAGTTCCTTATCCGAGATTTCAACAGTATCCAACAGTTCCCTAAGATGAATACGATTATAAATGCACTCGTCAAAATTATAAGTAATATTTGTAGTATCGCTTCCGGGTATAGTAAAATCGAAAGCCGCTAAAAAATCGACAAGAAAAGTTTTGTCAAAATGGTAATTAAAACTGCAGAATGCATCAGGAAATTCTCGAATTGCCAATTCATTAACCATTTCTTCAATAAATTCGCTTTTTCCTATACCGAAACTGCCGTGCAACAAAGATATTTTTATTTCCTTATTTTTATCCGTAATATCATCAACGACAGTAAGCAGTTTATTTTTTCTATAAGGTGTCATTATTCCTAAGGTTTATTTTTCTTCAATAAAAAAAGTCATTAATACATTAGTCCCCTGAGCAGTATGAGCGAACTTGCTTTTATCGCTTAATTCTTTAATAAGGAGTACGCCCCTTCCGCTATCTTTCAACAAGTTGTCCGGTTCACGAGGGTCAGCCAATTCATCGGGATTAAAGCCTTCACCTTGGTCGCTGACGAGAATCTCAACGAGATGTTCATCGGCAATTATTTTGATGTCTACTTTTTTGTTTGCATCTAGTTTATTCCCGTGAATGATAGCATTATTAAATGCTTCGGATACTGCAATGAGAATATTATAATATTTTTCCAAACTAATAGGAATCTTCTCTTTAATTATATTAATTAAAGGCTCAATATATTTTATTGATTTCTTTTCACTGCTATAAGTTTCCGATATATTTAATATGTAATTATCCATAATCATATTGCTAAATTAGTTAGCAAAAATAAGTTTGGGATTTTGTTATTCATCAACTTATTAATATACTGAAATTCATACCAACCTTGCAAGGAAATAGTGCTTCCGTTCAAAAATTTTACTTGAATCACGGTTTCCGGTCCCCAAGAATTCTGAGAGAACGATAGTTTTTCATCACTTCCATCTGCAATATTTCTTTGTTCCAGCGAATATATACGCAATCCGGCACCGATACTGACAATATCATTGATTTTCGTATAAGCAAGCATTTTAATAAAGAACTCCAGATTACTGTTCTGTGGTGATTCCGAGAAAGAATCCCAATACAAAATACCACGCTCGAAATATCGCACACTAACTCGCGACTGTAGAGTAATATCCCTATCTAAAAATATACAGAGACTATCGCGATATCCTAACTGCCGAAAACTATAGCTACGTATATTATCGGTAATGTCATCAAAATCATAAGCAGTATAGTTTGCAATAATCTCGAATTGCGGTTCAATCGAAAATAATTTATTTCGCCATTTAACTTGTGGGCCCAGTCGTAGTATTCTATTCCAATTATTCATAGCACTGCGTTCTGCATTTAGAAAAACAAGATGCAACATCTGCACTTTAACGAACAAACCGGCAGAGAGATGATTGTTCAATCTATGTATGTATTCTATGCCCGAGCGAAAAGAGAATTCGTCTCTGTCGTCATAATTCTTTTCGCTTGGCGTATCATATCTGTATATACCCGAGGAAAAGTCAAAGTGTAAAGTATCACCGCGAGTCGGTCGCCACCAAGTATTAGCGAATATCCTTGTTCGGGACGAGGCATTGTCTCGCATTCGTTCAAGTTCTTTGATTTCCGCTACCTCTATATCCGCAATATCGAACTTCTCAAATGCTCTGTTTTCTTCTGTACGTGTAGAAAAGTACATACCCGAAACCTGTGAAAAATTATCAGATTCATATCGCAATTCGGTATTCAAACCAAATTGGAATTCTCGAAATTGACGTTTCATTTTGCTGGTAGCAAATTGCTCGACATAGCGGTTATACGATTTATCAACAACAGTATTTATCAAGTTCATACCAACCGAGCCGCTCAGCCTTTTGAATATATTAAATCCTGCATATATGCCCGGGATAATTTTACTTTCAAGTCTCTGTTCGATTGGAATAAAGTTCCGCTCGTTTAGCCATGTGGAAAGCAAATCTCTTTTAATCATTTTATAACCGAAATTAAAATTGAGCATATTCCCATGACCGAAATTCCCCGATAAGATGCTATGTAAATCAATATCTGCATTTGTTCGATTAAGATTCAACTTCAAATATTCGCCACTAAAGCGTGCATTCAGGGAATAGTCGGAAAAATTAATATTTCGGAAATTGCTATTCAAATTAATAATAAATCCTGGTGATTTAATAGTCAATTGTTTATTGTGTTCGTAACCTGCTACAATTTCCGTTCGAGTGTGAAGGCCTGCATAGCTTAGTCCCATTAGTCCGTTCATTCTGTTTAATTCATTCTGTCCGCGGGTTCTTGTGTCGGAAGAGTAGAACCAATTGGTTTTAGCCAGTGCAAACAAATCCCCCCAAAGTGAATAATGATAAGCGAGCGAAAAATTTTCGTCGTCGCGGAATGACTTGGAATTCTGATGTACGCCCAGACCGCGATAAGTCTGCGAAATATAAATTTTATCTTTATTAAACTTCCTATTATAAAATAAATTGCCGGAAAATACATAAGTGTTATTTACTTTATCTACACCGTATTCAATAAAATTTCGCGAGCGCAGAAATTGAACGCTGTCAGCCTGTGGCTCGTGCAGTAGAACTTGTGCCGAACTGATATAAGACAAAATATTCAATACAAAAATAATACTTGTTATTGTCTTAATACTATTCGATATGTTATTGAATGTCAGCAATTTTCTTTTTAAATAATGAATAGATTAGAAATTAATAATATTTATCATCAATAAACAGATTTTTTTTAATAAATTTGTACAATTATAAAATATGAAATTTATTTGAAAAATTAACAAATGAAGAAAAATTACGCAAAATTCAATTTCAATGAATTGAAAGTACTATTCGGTGAGGATATACGGTTTTCTGCTGACGGCGATTCCGTCTTCACAGGCGTCTCTACGGATACCCGTACAATTGAAACAGGAAATATATTTGTAGGCTTGAAAGGTGAAAACTTTGACGGAAATTCAAGAGTCAACGAGGCATTTGCTAAGGGTGCGGCAATAGCAATTCTTGATATTGATTACTATGATGCAAACAGAGAAAAAATTGGGAACAATCAAGTTATTGCTGTTAAAAGCACATTGCAGGCTCTCGGGCGTTTGGCACGCTTCCACAGAGATAGGTTTACCCTGCCCGTTATTGCCATCGGTGGTTCTAACGGCAAAACCACAACAAAGGAAATGTGTAGTGCTATACTTGCCGCTAAATATAATGTTCTGAAAACCGAAGCTAATTACAATAATCAAATCGGAGTACCACTCACATTACTTCAATTGGATAACACTTATGAAATTGCAGTAATTGAAATCGGCACGAACGAACCCGGAGAAATTGCCACACTGACCTCCATTGTCCAACCCACGCATGGTTTGCTTACAAATATCGGTCGCGAACACCTTGAAAAATTATTAAATTTAGACGGTGTCGAAATGGAGGAAACGTTTCTTTTCGGGCATTTGAAAAAACAGAACGGGCTTGCATTCCTAAATCTTGATGATGAACGAATTAAAAAGTATCGCCGAATACTGGATAAAAATCTAACTTATGGTACAGACAAAGAGACGGAAATACACGCAACCGTTACATTCAACGAGAAGCTACAAGCGCATTTATCTATCACGGATAAAAGTTTGAATGGAGATGGCGAACGAACTCTGGAAATTAAATTGAATGCAACGGGCTATGCCGCCGCACAAAATGCAATTGCCGCAGTTGCAGTAGGTATTCAATTAGCAGTTCCTATAAGTGATATTATTGCAACACTTGAAAAATACACTCAGGACGATAGTCATGGCTATGCACGTATGGTTTTGCAAGAAGCAAACGGCGTCAAAATATTAAACGATTGCTATAATGCCAATCCCGATTCAATGCGAATGGCTTTGCTGACACTCAAAGAAATACAAACAGACGGTAAGAAATTTATAGCCTTAGGTGATATGCGTGAACTCGGTGATGCGTCTGAAGAAGAGCATATATCCCTACTCAATGAATGTATTGTACATTTTGAGAATATTTTTGTAATTGGTGCTGAAATGAATAGTGCCGCTAAGAAAATTAATTCGAATAATATCAAATCTTTTGATACGCACAAAGAACTATATGATACATTAAAGACCGAACTCGCACGTGGCGATACAATACTTGTAAAAGGTTCGCGCGGAATGGAAATGGAAAGAATAATAAAATTTTTGACGGAATAATCTGCAAATTATCAAAAAATATATTATATTGCAGTTAATTCGTTTGTAAATTATCTTAATGCAGCATAATGATTTATTTACTCGCAGAATGGTTGCGTAAAATGTTCGACCTTCCGGGTATCGGACTATTTCAATATATTACGTTCCGGTCAGCCGCCGCCGCAATATCGGCGTTGCTGATTAGCTTCATCGCCGGACCGAAAATTATTCGCATACTCAAAAGACACCAAATAGGAGAGTCTGCAAAACTCGAACTGACAGGGGTAGGTCTGCATCAAGACAAAGCAGGTACACCCACTATGGGCGGTATTATTGTTCTGAACGCTTTGCTTTTGCCTACTTTATTGTGGGCAGACATAAGCAACGCATACATAATTCTTGTTTTTATTGTAACTCTTTGGCTTGGAGTAGTCGGTTTCATAGATGACTATTTAAAGGTAGTGAAGAAATATAAGAAAGGATTAATCGGCAGATACAAAATTGTCGGACAAATTACAATCGGGCTTATTCTCGGTGGTGGAATATACTTTTTCCCTCAATGGTTCTCGCCTGAATTCGAGACAATAAAATCGCTAACCACAATACCGTTTGCAAAATATATTAATTTCGATTTCGGAATTTTCTATATTCCGGTGGTGATATTTATATTGACTGCAACATCAAATGCTGTAAATTTAACCGATGGTTTGGACGGTCTGGCAATCGGAACAGTTGGAATTTCCGTACTGGCACTTGCAATTATTTCCTATGTAACGGGCAATGCAATATTTGCCTCATATCTTTCCATTACTCATTTACCGGGAGCGGGTGAACTGACTGTATTTGCGGCGGCATTAGTAGGTGCGGCGCTGGGTTTCCTATGGTATAATTCCTATCCTGCCC
>Ga0256846_1000324_pt1 | contig 20155 bp, 19 predicted proteins | sample TevniametaG_FD_189098 | JGI IMG/M metagenome (GOLD analysis project Ga0256846, IMG submission 189098) | Tube worm associated microbial communities from hydrothermal vent at the East Pacific Rise, Pacific Ocean - Tevnia | ecosystem: Host-associated > Annelida > Integument > Unclassified ...
AGGTATCTGCAACGACACGGCAGGGAAGTACGGGAACCGACCGTCCGCCTGTTCTAAACAGGATAGGTGATAAAGTAACCTATGTGGGTCACTATTTAACATTTAAAGTTACTGCAACCGATCCCGATAACGATACTTTAACCTTTTCGGCTACCAACCTACCTGCAGGTGCAACGTTTAACGGTTCAACCGGAATGTTCTTTTGGCAGCCTGACAGAGTCGGTATTTATCGGGTAACATTCAGAGTATCCGACGGAACTTTGGTTGCACGAGAAACGATTACGATAACGGTAAAAGAGAGTGATGAGAATGAGTACGGAATAGTAATCAATCTGAACGGATCGAGAGAAACCGAAAGTTCTCTTCTGGACAGTCGAGACTACGGTAAGCTCACATTTAGGATAGCAAAGGGTCATTATGCAATATCGAGAGTCATCCTCTATCGCAAGAGTTCGGGAGAGGTATTCAGATCGGTGAAAGAGTTTCCATATAAAGGAGAAGAGACGATAAATACGGTAGATACTTTTATTGAATCGGGTACGGTTTACACATATAAAATAATGGTGTTGGACGGTAACAATGTCATAATTGCAAGTTCCAACGAGGTATCATTATGATTGTTCTTGGAATGGGATAAAGGGAATTATTTTTACAATTAATTCTATTGTTTTACGTTTATAACGTTAATGAAGTTGTATGGGATATCAATTTTATTGTCATTGAATGCTTTTTGGATGCGGATGTTGAACTCCCTTTCAACTTCCCATTGTTCTCCCGTTTTTGTTTTTGCTAAAATTCTGTAATTTACCGATGAATCCCCAAATGAAATAATTCCTTGCGGGAACGGTCTTTCAATTAGCTTTCTTTTCCATTTGGGGACACTGTACATAGAATCACAAATGCTGTTAAGAACGTCCATAACTATGGAACTTTCCACATCGTAAGATACACCTATATTAATCACTGCTCTTGACCATTGATAAGTTGAATTTGAAACGATTGATATCTCTCCGTTTGGAATAATGTGAAGCGTTCCGTCGAGAGATCTGAATTTTATTGTTCTTAAAGATATCTTTTCAATTGTTCCGGATTTTCCGTTTATCTCAACAAAATCCCCTAATGCAAATTGTTCTTCCATGAGGAGGAAGAATCCTGTAACTATATCTTTAACGAGAGATTGAGCTCCAAAACCGATTGCAAGTGATATACCTCCTGCAGCAAGTAGAAAAGGTCCGTAATCAATATCCAATACACCGAGGACCCAAACAACAGCAGATATCCATAGAACTATTTTTACAAAAGATAGAACAACGGAAGATAAGGTCTGATAACGTTGTTTTCTGTGAGAACTCATCTTCTCGCTTTTATCGACACGTTTTAAAGCTTTTTTGCTAACAACCCTTGACAATCTTATGAGGAACAGAACGATAAAGATTGCAATAATTATTACCATTATTCCTTTTAGAAGTTTTTTTATTAATTCTTTTTTTTTAATTTCCTTAAGAGTCGTGGATTTTTTTTCAATATCGGAGATGTTTTCTTTAAGGGCGGTGATTTTAGTATTTGTAAGATACAGCATAGTTTTCGTAGTATTCAGGAGAGGTATTTCGAGACCGTTGATCCTTAATTCCGTTGCATTTGCAAGGGTTATATTAATTAGTTTTACAACAAATTTACTACTTTTAGCAGATTCCGCTTTCAGTTTTTTTATCTCTTCTCTCTTTTCGGCTATCTTATCACTTCTCTTTTTCTCTTCTTTTTTCAGTAATTCAACTTTATCAAATTGAACTTTAAGATCATCTTCGGCTTCTCTTTTGGAATCGGATAGGAGATTAAGTTTTGATGATAGGGAAAGATTATTAATTGAAGATGAATCTTTCCGATTCCTATCCGAACTCTCTTTGTTTTTTCTTATCAGCTGCACCATGTCAATCTCTTTCTCAATTCTTGAAATTTTCAATAAAACATTGTTCAGCCATTTCTGAATGGTTATTAAACTGTCCGGACCTGATCCCGTGAATCTTTTTAACCTTTTAACGATAAAATCGTTTAACGGAGAGTCGGAATATTTTTTACAAAATGGAAAAATATTATCTGTGACCAAGTTGTATTGTGCTAAATAGAGTTTAAATTTCCTCTTATTAAAGTCAAGTTGCTCAACCAACTGATTTGTTTTTTCAAGATCTTTAAATCCGGGAAAACCACTTGGTAAAAATTGATCAAGAGTCGTTATTTTGGATTTAAGGTCATTGAACTCATTTTCAAGAGTATTTAATTTATCTGAAAAGTTTTCAGAGGATAGAAATAACAAAAGCGATACAATAAATAAAATTGAAAATATTAATTTTTTCATGTTTTCACGCTGATTATTGTACACATTTTTTTTAAAATGTCTACTTAAATTTTTTCAGATTAAAATATCCCTAATCTCCTTTGCATTTTGGAACCTTTTATCAGGATTTTTCTCAAGACATTTTGAAATGATGTATCTTAAATTTTTTGAGGCATCAGGGGAGATTTCTCCAATATTTTCAGGCTCTGAGTTTAAATGTTTGTAGAGTATATCAACGGCTGAATCTGCCGAAAAAACCGGTTCTCCCGTAACAAGTTCGTAAAGGGTGGCACCGAGAGCATAAATATCGGATCTATGATCAATACCGGTCTCTTTTATTTGTTCCGGAGAAATATAGTGAGGAGTTCCCATGACAGATCCTGTCCTGATCGTGATTTTATCGGAATTTAATTTTGCAATTCCAAAATCCGCAAGATATATGTTGTTTTCTCCATTTTCTAAAATTATATTTGCAGGTTTTATATCAAGATGAATTATCCCTTTGTCATGAATATAGGATAGTGCCGATGAGAGTGATTTAATTACTTTCGGAGTGACGGACAGTCGAGTTTTTGTATCCTTTTTTATATAGGATTTAAGATTATCTCCATTGATATATCTCATGACTATAAATGCTGTCCCTTCCGCTATCCCAGTCTCATATATACTAATGAGGTTCGAGTGTTCCAATTTTGTATAAAGTCGAGATTCTCGTATAAATCTTTTTGTGATTTCGGGATCGGTTGCATAATAAGGGAGAAGAATTTTGATTGCAACTTTTCTATCCAATATCTTATCAATTGCAAGGTGAACTTCTGCAAACCCACCTTTTCCAAGTAGCTTAATAAAATCATATTTACCCGAAAAGAAGTTTTTTATAGCCTCAATATCCATTATTTAACAGTTTTTTGTGTCAATAGCATACAAAAAAAATTATAATCTTTTTCCTTTCAAAAAACAATCTGCCGGAAAAAAATTGATTTTCTTCTTGACTTTTAAAAATGTGGTAACTTATAATCCTTTCATAGGCAAAAAGGGGAAAGCCAGGAGGAAAAATGAAAAAATATACAATGTTTTTATTGATTGTTTTATTTTTCACCCTTTCGGTTTCAGCAGATATAGCTGAGGTAGAAACAAGTGATTTAAGTATTGGAAAGGTTAGATTTCCGCGTCCGTTCATTCATGACGGGAAAGACTATGGCAAAGGTATTTATAAGATTACTTTAAAAGAGAAGGAAGGTGAAATTTTCTTTATGGTGTCTAATTCTGCAGATGAGCTCTTGTTTGAAGAAGTAGCAATTGTTAAACCGAAAAAAAGTAGAATAGGGAAAAGACCTTTCTTACTAAGAAGACGGATCCTTAGAGGGTATGAATTTTTTAGAATAAAAGTGACAAAACCTGACAAACTGATCTTGGGGTATTTTTTACTTGCAAAGAAAACTAAAAAGAGTTAGCACGAACAGGCAGCCTTTTTACTAATAAATTGGGGGTGATTTAAATTACCCCCGTTTATTCCTCATCATCCGATGTGTCGAATTTCCCATAATAATCATTTATTCGGATGTGATCTTCTTCAGTGCAGTTATCAAGCGGTTCATTACCTTTGAGAAAATATTCTATGAACGGATAAAGGCATCCCGAGGAGAATAGTTTCCCTGTCATTTTATCGATTTTAACCATGATCACTCCGGGAGGTTTCCTGTATCTTTTCATTTCCGGATATTTTTCCAGATATTTCTTCATGAAGTTTACAAAAATAGGTGCGGCAGCTCTTGATCCGGTCTCATTATTACCGAGAGATTTTTCCACAAAGTGTCCTACCCATACTCCAACGGTTATCGTAGGTGAATACCCGATAAACCAAGCATTTGTAAAATTATTTGTTGTACCGGTTTTCCCACCGATAGGGGCATTGAGTACTCTTGCTTTAAATCCGGTTCCGTATTTTACAACTCCTTGTAGAAGATAGTTCATCACATAAGCAGTATCAGGTTCTAAAACTTGTTTTTTGTCAGGAAAATTTTCTTCTACGATATTGTTATTTTGGTCAAGTATAGAAATTATCTTATAAGGATTAACTCTTATCCCGTAGTTTGGAAATACCGAATATGCGGCAACCATTTCCTTAAGTGAAATTTCAAGGGAACCGAGTCCTATTGACATTACCGGAATGAGGTTGGATGTAATTCCGAATTTTTTGGCATATTCAACAACTTTTGGAGGAGTGATTGATTCAACAATTCTTGCCGTAACGAGATTTTTTGATTTTTCAAGACCCATCCTCATCGTTATAGGACCAACATATTTGCCTGTGTGGTTTCGAGGTTCATATGGCTCCTGTGTCCAACGGTTTTCAAAAATTTTGGGTTCGTCCATAATTATTGTCGAAGGTGTAAAACCGTTCTCAATGGCGGCAGTATAGACTATCGGTTTAATGGTTGATCCTGTTTGCCTGAGAGCTTGCGTTGCATTATTCCATTTGCTCTTCTCAAAATCATATCCGCCTACCATAGCCTTTATTGCTCCCGTCCTATTGTCAATAGCCAACAATGCACCGGTCATTTCCGGTTCTTGTTCCAAGCTTAATTTCAATTCCTTCTTCTTCTCATCCACTCCAATAATTTTTACAAGAGCAATGTCCCCTTTCTTCAAAATCCTCCTAAGGGAATATCTTGTCCATCTCGCTTCTTTATATCTCAATGTCCCTCTGTAATCCTTTATCCTTATGATTGCTCTTGAATTATTAACGTTTGTTACGAGTCCGTTTATTCTTGATCCTTGAGCCATACTGATTTTATCCCATGACTCATGTTTGTAGGTTTTCGGGTCTATCTTCTCTTTTAATATATTGAAAAGCTTATTTTTGCTTCGCCATCCGCCTCTTTTGTGAAGTTCTCTTAGTCCCTCTCTGAGACATTCCTCTCCCCATTTCTGCATTTCACTGTTCAGTGTCGAGTAGACTTTCAAACCGCCTTCATAGAGTAATGTATCCCCGAATTTGGATTTTAAATCTTTTCTGATTTCTTCAACAAAGTAACTCCCGATCTTATATTGATCGTCACTGAATGGTTTTTCGGGAAGTTTCACCTTTATTGCATCGTCAAACTCTTCTTTCGTGATATATTTCAGGTATAACATTTTTTTTAAAATCCAGTCCCTTTTTTTTCTGCAATTGTCAGGATTTTTAAATATGTTGTATCTTCCGTTTGGGCTTGGAATGATAGCGGTTATCAGTGCGGATTCCGAAAGGTTCATATCTTTTGCCGATTTTCCAAAGTAATATCTTGATGCGGCTTCAACTCCGTATGCAGGACCTCCAAAAGGGATTTTGTTACAGTAAAATGTCATAATTTGATCTTTTGAATAGTTTTTTTCAATCTGAATTGCAAGGAGGATCTCTTTTAATTTTCTACCGAATGTTCTTTTTCTCCTCTCTTCAAATAGGAAAAGGTTTCGTGCAAGCTGCATGGTTATTGTACTTCCTCCTCCGAGATTCTTTTTGAAAATCACACCGGAAACGGCTCTGAAAATACTCGTAAAACTTATCCCCCAGTGTGATTTAAACCCCGAATCTTCGGAAACAATGACCGCATCTTTAAAAATTTTCGGAATATCACTATACTTTAGAATAATTCTTTTCTCAACGGCGTATTCTTTTAGCAACCTTTTGTTATCATCATATATCCTTGTCATGACAACCGGTTTAATATCCTCCAAGCTTGTTATCTGAGGAAGTCCTTTTTGATATACGAGTAGAATTCCAACCAATGCACCGATAAGGATAGTCACCATGATGCTTATGGCGATAAGAAATATCTTCAGATGTTTCAAAAAGAACTGTTTCATAGCGACAATTAGTATATCATACAGCTATCAATAATCAAAGATCGGAGAGTAATTGAGATACTTGCGGAGGGTTGCAAAATTCTCTGTTTCCTGATAGATTTTACGAAGGAAAGTTCATGGAATGGCTCAAAGAGTTAAATCCGATATTGCAGGCGTTGATTGCTACCTGTTTTACTTGGTTTATGACTGCACTCGGTGCAGGATTGGTTTTTTCATTTAAGAATTTCAACAAGAAAATGTTGGACGGGATGCTTGGCTTTGCCGCCGGAGTTATGATTGCTGCAAGTTATTGGTCCCTTCTGGCTCCTTCTATTGAAATGGCTGAAGAGATGAACATGATACCTTGGGTCCCGGCGGCTGTCGGATTTGTTCTCGGAGGTGCTTTCCTTTGGGGGGTAGATAAGATCCTCCCTCACCTTCATTTGGGTTTCCCAATAGAAGAAGCTGAGGGAATTAAAACAGGTTGGAGGAGGACAATACTCCTTGTATTATCCATAACTCTTCATAATATTCCCGAAGGGCTTGCGGTCGGAGTAGCATTCGGAGCTCTCGGAGCCAATCTTTCTTCGATCTCTTTTGCAGGAGCAATAGCTCTTGCATTCGGAATAGGGATTCAAAATTTCCCCGAAGGAGCAGCTGTTTCAATCCCGCTCCACAGAGAAGGGATAAGCAGATTTAAAAGTTTTTATTACGGGCAGTTGTCGGGAGTTGTCGAACCGATTGCGGGTGTAATCGGAGCCGCCGCTGTCCTTTTTATAAGACCGATTTTACCTTATGCATTGGCATTTGCGGCAGGAGCCATGATCTTTGTAGTAGTGGAGGAATTGATCCCTGAATCACAATTCGGGAAGAATACGGATATTGCAACCGTGGGGGTGATTACGGGATTTACCGTCATGATGGTTCTTGATGTGGCACTTGGATAGAAAACATCCGATCTCGTAGGTTACCGAGGCAAATTTTGCTTGACATCGACTGTCAAAGTAATACAATGTTATTATGAAAAAAGGAGGTGCTGTATGCCTGCTAAAGGTTATGTAGAAATACTTGTTGATACTTGCAAAGGATGCAGCCTTTGTGTAATAAATTGTCCTACACAGTGTTTGGCGTTAAAACAGGATGATACGAATATGTACGGTTACCACTATTCTTATATGGTAGATCCGGATGGATGCATTGCTTGTACAAACTGTGCCGTTATGTGTCCCGATTCCGTTATAACGGTCTATAAGAAAAAAAAGTAGTTTCAGAATGGAGGGAAAATTGGGTGAAATAAGATTTATGAAAGGAAATGAAGCTTTGGCGGAGGCTGCTATCAGGGCAGGTATGGAGGGTTATTTCGGGTATCCGATAACGCCTCAGTCTGAAGTTATAGAATATCTTGCGGCTGAAGAACCTAACTATAATTATGTTCTCCTTCAGGCTGAAAGTGAAGTTGCTTCCATAAACATGCTTTACGGTGGAGCTGCGGCAGGAGCCAGGGTTTTGACTACAACATCTTCACCCGGATATTCATTGATGCAGGAGGGTGTGTCCTATATAGCTTGTGCGGAACTTCCTTGTGTTATTGCAAATATTGCAAGAGGTGGTCCTGGTCTCGGTACAATTCAGCCGGGACAGGGAGACTATTTTCAAGCTGTAAAAGGGGGGGGGCACGGTGACTACAAACTGATAGTACTTGCCCCAAATTCCGTACAGGAAATGGTCGACCATACAATGTTGGCGTTCGAGCTTGCGGACAAATACCGTACACCTGTTTTGATATTATCTGACGGGGCAATAGGTCAGATGATGGAAAAAGTTGAATTACCGGATCCGGTTGAATATAAACCGGATAAACCGTGGGCTACAACAGGTAAAACAGCTGATAGAGAGAGGAATTACATTACTTCCTTATATATTAAATCCGATGACATGGAGAGGAAGAATATCGCACTGCAAAAAAAGTTTAAAAAAATAGAAGAAAATGAAATCAGGTATGAAGAATATATGATTGAAGATGCGGAAATAGTAATTACCGCATACGGGGTCACTTCAAGAACTTCAAAGAAGATCGTTGATATGGCAAGGGAATCCGGAATAAAAATGGGGCTTCACCGTCCCGTTACATTGTGGCCGTTCCCGTTTGCCAGAATTAATGAGTTGGCAAATTTTGACAGGGTGAAGGCATTTTTATCAATAGAGATGAGTGTCGGACAGATGGTTGAAGATGTTAGACTTGCCGCGAATGGAGCAAAGCCGACATTCTTTTACGGAAGAACCGGAGGTATAATTCCTGCACCCGAAGAGGTCCTTGAATTCATAAAAGAGAAAATCAGGGAATTATAGGGAGAGATAAATGAGAGAAGGATACGAGATTATATATCGGAAACCAAAAACCCTTACGGACAAAAAAATGCATTACTGTCCGGGTTGTATACATGGAATTATGCATAAGATATTTATGGAAGTAATCGAGGAGATGGACATTCAGGAAAATACCGTTGGGGTATGTCCTGTGGGATGTTCCGTTTTTGCTTACGATTATATGGATGTTGATATGCAGGAGGCGGCACACGGGAGAGCAGCAGCTGTGGCAACTGCCGTGAAAAGGATGCTTCCCGATAAGATAGTTTTTTCCTATCAGGGAGACGGTGATCTTGCTGCAATAGGGACGGCGGAGACCCTCCATGCTTGCAACAGAGGAGAAAATTTTCTTTTTATATTTATTAATAACGAAATATACGGTATGACCGGAGGGCAGATGGCTCCGACAACATTGATTAAACAGAAAACCACAACAAGCCCTTTCGGAAGAGAAAAAAGGAGCATGGGTTCACCTCTGAAAATGACGGAGATAGTTTCTCAACTTGATGGTGTGGCATTTGCTGCGAGAGTAAGCGGTAACAATCCTGCAAACATAAGAAAAGCAAAGAGAACGTTTAAAAGAGCTCTGGAAATTCAGCAGCAAGGATTAGGAACGCAGTTTGTCGAGGTGGTTTCAAATTGCCCTTCGGGATGGAAATGTACTCCGGTCGAATCCATGGAGTGGATTGTTGAACAATCAATACCGTACTTCCCACTTGGGGTTTTTAAAGAACCGGAAAAATAGGAGATCATAATGTTAAAAGAAATGATATTTGCCGGCTTCGGCGGACAAGGAGTTTTATCCATGGGGAAACTGCTTGCATATGCAGCAATGAAGGAGGGACGGGAAGTAAGTTGGATGCCTTCATACGGTCCCGAAATGAGGGGGGGGACTGCAAATTGTATGGTTAATATAAGTGATTCTCCTATCTCTTCTCCTATTGTTACGATGTACGATGTGGTTATTGCCCTAAACCAACCTTCTCTTGATAAGTTTGAACCTAAGGTAAAGAAAGGGGGAATACTTATATGGGAGAGCAGTACTATAAAAGACGGTCCGACGAGAGATGATATCAGAATATTTGCTATACCTGCCGTGGATAAAGCAAACAATGAGTTAAAAAATGTTCAAGTGATGAATATGCTTATCCTCGGTTCCTTAGTCAAAATAAATAAGATAGTAGACACGAGTTCATTGATTGTTGCATTAAAAGAGACACTTCCGAAAAGACACCACGGACTCATTCCGCTGAACGAAAAAGCAATTGCTCTCGGTATGAGTTTGGTCTGATATAAGATCAGGGGATGGTTCTAAATACACTCCTTTTTAAAAACTCAATAATCAGCAGTAGTATGAGCCCGGGAAACAGAAAGTAAAAGTATAGTTCTCTACTATTGTAAAATCTTTTTGTTGATATCTCAGATTTTTCATATTTGTCTATCTCGTTAAAAATCTTGTCAAGAGAATCTTTATTTGTTGCTCTGAAGTACAAACCTCCCGTCTTGTTTGCAATCTCTCTTAACATCTTTTCATCAATTTCAACATCAACCATAACAAGAGTCTCTCTTCCGAACGTATCTTTTACCGGAAACGGAGCTTTCCCACGACTTCCGACACCGATAGTATATACTTTAATACCGAATTCCGAAGCAATCCTTGCAGCGTCTATAGGATCTATTTCTCCCCGATTATTGATTCCATCTGTAAGGAGTATGATTATTTTAGTACCGATCTTTGAATGTTTGATTCTGTTTACCGAAGTAGCAAGAGCCATCCCGAGTGCTGTTCCGTCCTCCAAGTCTCCGAGATGAGTCTCATTTAGAAAGAATTTAAGCATACCGTAATCCTGGGTCAGTGGTGATCTTGTAATGGCTACTCCTGCAAAGGAGACTAATCCTATCCTGTCCGTTTTTCTCTTTTCGATGAATTTATTAATTACTTCTTTTGCCACTTCCAGTCTGTTTTTAGGTTTGAAATCAAGTGAAGCCATGGAACCTGATATATCCAATGCCAAAAGGATATCAATACCTCTATTGTTCTCCACATCGTAATAGTTCAGCAATTGTGGTCTGGAAAGAGCAAAAATGAATAGAATGATAGGTATGAGTTTAAAGAAAAACAGATTATTTATACAAAAGTTTTTAAAATTATTCTCCTTGAGTTTCAGAAGTTCTCCAGAGGAGTAGTTTATGTACCGTTTCCCTTTTTTGTCTCCGAACCTTTTCCAAAGTATTAGAATGGGGATTAATAAAAGGAGGAGAAGAATAAGCGGATATTTAAGGTGTGGCATTTTTCTCTTCTTCCTCTCTTTTTCTTCGTCTGTCACCGACTATCTCAATGATTTTATAAAGGTATGTTCTTATCTCATCCATGTCAGATATTGACGGGATATATTTTGCAAATTTGGTCAAATCCGAAATAAGAAATACTTGATCGAAATTTTTTAATATCGTTTTATCCGTCTCATGGTTCTTTAGGTTGCTAACAATCTCGTAAGTAGTTAGATCTTCCGCATTAAATCCATACAGTCTCGACATAAAAAGTTTATAGTATTCAGTTAATGATAAGAAAAAAAACTTTGTTTTTCCCGATTTAAGGAGATTGGAGTTCCATAGAGTATTTATATTTTTCTTAAATTCTTCTTCGGGCGGGAGAATGATTTTTCCCGATTGGATATTAGAGTCTTTTCTTTTCTTTAAATACAATCTGATTAGAATAAAAGCGGCAACAATAAAGATGATTGCAATGATATATTTAAGTATGAAGAGTGGGTTACCTTTTATTTCAAACAGATCTTTAAGCGGCTTTATATCCTTGTCCCCTTCTTCGAGTACAGATCGTATAGTGACAGGAATGGAATTTGTTTCCATTTTTTCAACCATTGACTTTTCATTAAAAAGTTTAACACTAAAAGGACCTACTATGAAATTGCCGGTTTTGAAAAAAGCTATCTCAAAATTTTTCTTGTAGGTCATTAAATTGTCATTTGATACTAATTGAAGATCGTACCTTTTGATAATCTCAAATTTTTGGTTTTTATATTCAATTCTCAAAGAGTCAATTTTTTTTAATGTCTTTACAATGAATTTCAGAGTGATTCTCTCTCCGATTGTTGCCGAAGTTGTTGATACGGATACCGATATCTGAGTTGTGGAGACCAAGTTTATTGAGGCAACCAGAATAAAAAAAACAAAAAGAACTTTTTTCATCGTGAGTATTTTTTTCTCCTTTTCATAAAAAAGCTGAATAGAGATTTCTCATAGTCTTTGTCACTTGATATATCAATCGAATCTACATTATATTTACTGAACTGTTCGGCAAGGAGATTTCTCTTTCTTTGGGTTATCTCAATAAACTTACGCCTTGTCTTTTCGGAAGAGAAATCCACCAGAAATTCTTCCCCGCTTTCGGCATCTCTTAATCGGAAAATTCCTTCTTTCGGAATTTCCCTTTCTCTCCTATCCAAAATATTAATTGCAATAAGATCATGTTTTCTACCGGATATTCTTAGGGGAAGAGAAAAATCGCCGTCAAGAAAATCGGAAATAAGAAATATAATTGCCTTCTTTTTTATCACTTTATTCAAATAAGTAAGCCCGTTCTCTATTGATGTCCCTTCACTGACGGGTTTAAATGTAAGAATTTCTTTTATGATTCGGAGAAGGTGAGTTTTCCCCCTTTTGGGAGGAATAAACAATTCAGGTTTATCGGTAAATAACAGAAGTCCGACTTTGTCTTTGTTGATACTTGCGGTAAAAGCGATTATTGCGGAAACTTCCGCTGCAATATCTTTTTTACTTTTTTTCCCTGAATAAAAATTTAAGGAAGATGATAAATCGACAGCTAATATTACGGTCAATTCTCTCTCTTCCACAAATTGTTTCACATATATTTTCCCCATACGTGATGATACATTCCAATCTATAAACCTTATTTCATCGCCGGGATAGTATTCTCTCACTTCCGAAAATTCCATCCCTCTTCCTCTAAAAGCCGAGTGATATTCTCCTGCAAAAACTTCACTGGAGCTTTTTTTCGAAATAATCTCAATCCTTCTGATCTTTTTTAAAATGTCTTCGGAAATCATTGTATTATACAACTCGAATTTGAAACTTTTTTTTCATAAGTTTTACAACCATTTTATATTGGAAAATTATAATACTCATACGAAGATATATCAAGAGGTTTTATCGAAACAGGATATTTATTAATTGTAAATTTTTCCGGTGAGGGATTTAACAATGAATCTTGCCGCTTCTTTATGTTTTCCCCCTTTTCGTATCGGAGGACCTATACATGACGGACATCCTGCCGGACAATCGCAGTTTTCTATTACGGTAAGTATATCTTTGATCAATGATACTCCGTTTCTGTAGAGAACTTCTGAAAAGCCGACTCCATTCGGATAACTGTCGTAAATGTAAATGTTAGGTTCAAAACCGTTTTCGTTTGTACTTTCTCCGGTCTGAAATTTTCCGGACGATAAATTGATGTCTCTTTTCGTGATATTATCTTCTACGGAAACTCCAAGGTCTTTCACATCACACATAAGTAAAACAGCACTAATATGACGCATCAGATATGCAATTCCGCTAATTGCCTCAATTTTATCTTCATTGTTAATTCTTATTGAGTCGAGAAGTGTTTTCTTTATCGTCAACCAAAATGCCGTGGAATGCATCTCCCGTTGTGGAAGTTGCAGGTTACCCGCACCGATGTTTTCATTAGTGAAAAATTTTAGTTTTTTAAATCCGACGATCTGTGAATAGACGTGAACATCTCCCACGGAAATGGTATAATCTCCAAATTCCGTATCATCAAAAAGGTCGAGAATTTTCACTTTTGTATTTGTTACGGCATCCGTATAATAATCTGAAACGGATTCTTTTACATAAGCTCGCCTGTTTGTAAAATCAAGTTTCTCAACAATATACTGTTCTCCTTCGAGAATATAGATCGCTTTTTCATGAAGTGTTTCCAATGCCGACGAGAAACTTACTTCCGCAATCACTTTTTCTTTGGATGTTGTATCCACCACTACAAAGTTATCCGATGAGATTCTATTTATACTCACTGCATCGGCAGGATATCCTTCCTCCGACCAGAACCACTTATCGTCTCTTTTAAGGAGGATTCTGTTCTCTGAGAGGTAGTCAAGTATTTCCAAAAGATCTTCATTACCGAATTTTTCCCCTTTAAAGAAAGGAAGTTCGAATGCGGCACATTTTATATGATCTATAAGTATCGTAAGGTTGTCAGGGTTAATTCTCCCTGTCTCAGGTGATTTTTCAGTGAAGTATTCGGGATGGTTTATTATATATTGATTTATCGGTGAGGATGATGCAACCAAGATACCCAAGGAGCTTGATGATCTCCTCCCTGCTCTTCCTAATCTTTGCCATGTTGAAGAAATTGTTCCGGGATAGGAGGCAAGGACAACACCGTCAAGAGATCCTATATCTATTCCAAGTTCAAGGGCATTGGTTGAAACGACCCCTTTTATCTCACCGGACTTAAGTCCCCTTTCTATCTCCCGTCTTTTTGCAGGCAGGTATCCCCCCCTGTATCCTCTGATGATGCCTCTCTGATTTATATTTTTTTCAAAATCGTTCTTAAGATACTTAACAAGTATTTCGGTTACGAGTCTTGCATTTGTAAATGTAATGAATGACAGGTCGTTTTTTAGAAGAATACCCGATATCTCTCTGGCAAGCGAGGTGTAGGATTTTCTAATCCCCAACTGTTTGTTAATAACCGGAGGGTTTATGAATACAATGTATCTCTTTCCTCGCGGTGCTCCACTCTTTTCTATAAGGACTACCTCCTCTTCAATTACCGTTTCAGCAAGTTCTTTCGGATTGGAAATAGTGGCGGAAGACATTATAAAAACCGGATTGGATCCGTAAAAGGAACATATCCTTTTTAATCTTCTGATGATATTTCCCATATGGGATCCGAAAACTCCCGTGTAATAATGTAATTCATCAATGATTACATATTTCAGATTTTCAAAAAGGTTTATCCATTTGGTGTGATGGGGGAGAATTCCCGAGTGGAGCATATAGGGATTGGTAATAACAATCTGAGCTTGTTTTCTTATGGCTTTTCTGGCGGTCTGAGGTGTATCTCCGTCATAAGTAAACAGTCCGAGTTTGTCACCTATCATTTTGTTTAAATCGAGCAGTTCGGATAATTGATCCTGTGAGAGTGCTTTTGTGGGGAAAAGATAGAGCGATTTTGAAGACTTGTCGGTTAAAAGAGAGTTAAATGTTACGGAATTATAGATAAGTGTTTTTCCCGATGCGGTCGGTGTTGAAACTACAACATTTCTCCCTTCCAGAATAGATTCTATGGCTTTTTTTTGATGTGAAAAAAGTTTAACTATCCCTTTCTTTTTATAGATTTCAACGACCTCTTTTGATAGTTTTTGCGGGAATTCCGAATATTCACCTTTAAATTCTTCAAGTGTTATCAGTTTTGCCGAACCGGAAGAGCCCGACTTCAATCTTCGGATATCATCAAGTGCTTTTTCAACTTGGAAATCCTTTTTTGAAGTCATTAAATTAAAATATCATACACGAACACCTTGGTCAACCGAGTGACGATTGTTGACATTCGTGTCTGTCCCCTTTTAGATATAACTCCGATTTTATTCGGTATTTCATTATTATTTCCGGTTTTACCTTGTCTAATTTAATAGGTTATGGTATTTGCCTTCACCTATTTGTCTGACTTTTTTAAATAATTAGTATATTTTTTCTTCATGATTAAAAGAGATTTGTTCAATTTATTCAATAGCTATTAATTGTATGATAAAATCATCCCCAGAGTTTCATATGTATGTAACCTATACAGAGAGTTGAAATGTCGGTTGTTTTCCTTTATATTTAATGTTAGGTTTTACGGAAAGATAGATAAAACCATATAAGAGTGTATCCGGTTATGTAATCGGTTGATATCAATATTAGTACTGATATTGTGCAAAAAATGGAAGATAAAAGTAAAAAAAAATTAGATAAATTAAGAAAAGTTATAAAAGCCAAAGGATCTCTTGTTGTCGCATTTTCAGGAGGAGTGGATAGTTCACTGATAGCAAAAGTGGCTTACGATGAACTTGGTGATAAAGCGATCGCAGTCACAATAGAATCGGATACGTTATCTCATAGGGAATTTGAAATTGCAAAGAGAGTTGCCGGTGAAATAGGTATTTCTCATGAAGTTGTAAAGCTTTCCGAACTAAATAATGAAGATTTTGTCAAAAATCCGGTTGACAGGTGTTACCATTGTAAAAAAGAGGAGATGGACGTAATGAAGGATGTTGCATCTCGAAAGAATTTTTCATCAATTGCATTCGGCGTAAATGTTTCGGATTTCGGCGAATTTCGACCGGGTATTAAAGCTTTACGGGAGGAGAATTTTTTTGAACCTCTTGTCGAAGCTGAGATCGGCAAAGAGGAAATTTCAGCAATTGCCGAATCTTTGGGGCTTTCAAATTATGATCTCCCTTCAACAACTTGCCTTGCTTCGCGAATCCCTTACGGTGAAACAATAACAAAGAGCAAATTGGAAAGGATTGAGAAGGGGGAATCTTTCCTTCTTGATCTCGGTATTAGGCAGGTTCGGGTCAGGAATTATAACGATATTGCCCGAATTGAAGTTGACGATGATCAAATTGAATCGGTTGTCAAGAATAGAGCAGAAATTTTTGATAAATTCAGAGATATTGGTTTTGTCTATGTTTCACTTGATCTAAAGGGGTACAGATCGGGAAGCATGAACGAAGTACTCGGAGATGAAGATATTGAGTGATAAAGTGGAATCAAGATACGAAAAACATATAAAAATTTCCGATATAGGTAAAGACGGACAAAAAATATTTGCGAAAAAGAGGGTGGTGTTGATAGGGTGTGGTGCACTTGGGTCAAACATTGCCAATCTTATGGTTAGAGGAGGTATCGGAGAAATTTTGGTTGTGGACAGGGATGTTGTTGAACTTGATAACCTTCACAGGCAAGTGTTGTTCTCTGAGAAAGATATCGGAAGGGCAAAGGCTGAAATCGCCGCATTGAAATTACGTCGGATTAATTCCGATGTCAAAGTGAAGTTTCTTGTAAAAAATGTAAACAGTTCAAATATATCGGAAATAGCGGACGGTTATGATCTGATCTTTGATGGAACCGATAATATTCCCGTTAGGATGTTGATAAACGATTTTGCCATAAAAGAAAATATCCCGTGGATCTATGGCGGTGTCTTAGGAACTGGTGGAATGGTAATGAATATTCTTAACGGGAGTCCGTGCCTCAGATGTCTGATCCCCGAGGTCTCGGAATTGGGTACAGTTCCTACCTGTGAAACTACAGGCATTTTAAATACAGTCCCTGCAATTGCTGCATCTTTTCAGGTAACGGAAGCTATGAAAATATTAATGGGGAAGAGTTATTTGAAAGGACTTCTTCAATTTGACGTGTGGAGCAATGATTTTACGGTACATGAATTTTCTCAAGATCCGAACTGTGAATGCTGCGGTAAAAGAAATTTTACATTTCTTTCGGAAGAGAGTGAAGAGCAGATATCTATCTTATGTGACGATTCGGTTCAGATAATTCTTAAAAGAAACGGTGAAACCGATCTTGAAATGATAGCCAAAAAGATAAAGGGTGTTGAGAATTTGAAGGTGAACCCTTTTCGTCTTGAATTTGAGGCGGATGAGAAAAGTGTTACTATTTTTAAAGACGGAAGGATAATTGTTAAAGGGACGAATGATCCGGGAGTGGCGAGGTCAATTTATTCAAAATTCTTCGGATTATAAATTTAATAAAATGAAAATATTAATTAACGGAAAAGAAAAAGATATCGGAGATAATATTTTAAATCTAAATGATTTTATTGATTCTATTCTTAAAAATGATAAGGGAAAGATTATAGAGCTGAACGGGAAAGTAATAAAGAAAAACGGGAGAAAGGATATCCTTTTAAAAGAAGGGGATAGAATTGAGTTGATCCAATTTATGGGAGGCGGTTAAATGGATGGAAATTCACTGCTTGAAATTGCAGGGAGGAAGATAAAGAACAGATTTTTTCTCGGAACCGGAAAGTTTGGGAGCAAATCCCAAATGATGAGGTGTATCAAGGATTCGGAAGTTGAGGTGGTAACGGTTGCTATGCGCCGAGTGGATGAGAATTCCGATAGTGAAAATATCCTTGATTTTATTCCCGATGATGTTATCCTGATGGTAAATACTTCAGGTGCACGAAATGCCGCAGAAGCAGTGAGAATAGCAAGGCTTGCAAGAGAAGCGGCAGGAGTTGACTGGATAAAAATTGAAGTAATTAATGATTCGAAGTATCTTCTCCCCGATAACAAAGAGACTGCCGAAGCCGTTCGGATATTGGCTTCCGAGGGATTTATTGTCCTCCCTTACATGTCACCCGATCTTTATGCAGCAAGGGAGATGGAAGATGCCGGTGCAGCCGCACTGATGCCTCTCGGTTCTCTAATCGGAAGTGGCGAAGGACTGAAAGCTAAAAAATTCATAGAAATATTGATCAAGGAATCTTCCCTCCCAATAGTGGTGGATGCAGGAATAGGCTGGCCTTCTCAAGCCGCAGAAGCAATGGAGATGGGAGCAGATGCAGTATTAGCAAATACAGCTGTAGCTCTTGCGAAAGATCCTGTTAATGCTGCCATGGCATTTTCACTTGCAGTTAAAGCCGGAAGGCTTGCCAGAATCGGGGAAATTTCTAACTCCGGATCCGATGCGTCGGCGTCTTCCCCTCTTACAGGTTTTTTATTCGAGAAATAGATTTATGAATATAGAGGATATCCGTAAATTTTTGGAAAGTTCCGATCCGGTACAAATGGAAAAATCAGCTCTGACGGCAAGAAATATTACTGCATCACAGTTTGGAAAAGTTATATCATTGTATGCTCCCGTCTATCTGTCAAACTATTGTGAAAATAATTGTGTCTATTGTGGATTTAGGACAAACGGAGATGTGGTAAGGAAGAAACTTTCTATCGAACAGATTGAAGCCGAAATGAAAATTGTATCCGGTATGGGAATAAGGAGTGTACTTTTGTTAACGGGGGAATCAAGGAAATTATCCCCTGTAAGTTATCTTATCGATTCTGTAAAGATCGCAAAAAAATATTTTTCAAATATAAGCCTTGAAGTTTATCCGCTTGAGACCGAGGAGTACATGGAATTGTTTAAAGCAGGTGTAGACGGAGTTACAATATATCAGGAGACGTACGATCGGGAACGTTATAAAAAATTGCACTTGTCGGGTAAAAAGAGAGATTACGATTACAGGTATAAGACTCCCGAGAGGATAGCACGATCAGGTATAAGGATGATCAGTATGGGGATATTATTGGGACTTTCTCCACTTGTTGACGATTTGTTCAGTCTGTTTGACCATTTAAGATTAATGGAAAAGCATTATCCTGGAGTTGAGTATTCGGTTTCATTTCCACGTCTTATTGTTGAGTCAGGAGACGATACCGATTATTATAAAATTACCGATTCTGACCTTGCAAAATGTATTATTCTAACACGGATAATGTTTCCGAGAATAGGGATAAATCTATCTACACGTGAAAATGCTTTTTTTCGAGACCATGCTATCCGTTTCGGTGTTACCAAAATATCAGCCGCATCAAATACAAGTGTCGGAGGATATGAAGCTAATGTTTACGATAATTCCCAATTTAAGATAAGGGATCACCGTTCGTTAAAGGAAATTGAGTTGATACTAAAGAAAAAGGGTTTTGATCCTGTCTATACGGATTGGAGAAGAATTGATAATATTCCCGTTTGATTGAGTAAATATCCTGTTTAATTCTTTTACTGACTTAATGTGAAGCACCTAAATGTATAAAAACGTAAAAAACAACATGCATAATGTAAAAAATGCAATGTTTTTTCTTCGTATGTGTTGTAAAACTTGCATGATATGCGAAAATAGTGTTACCATTTCATTATTACTCAGTGGAGGAAGATTTGAACACAAAGGAAGCGTTAAGAATTTTAAAGCAAGAGGAAGTTAGATATCTGAGACTTCAATTTACGGATATCATGGGAATCAATAAAAACGTGGAGGTACCGCCCTCTCAATTTGAGAAAGCGCTTGATGGAAATGTTATGTTTGACGGATCATCGATTGAGGGATTTTCAAGGATCGAAGAATCGGATATGGTATTGAAACCGGATATTAATACATTAATTGTATATCCGTGGAATAAAAATGAGAATAGGGTGGCTCGTCTTATTTGTGATATATACAATCCTGATGATACCCCTTTTGAGGGGTGTCCGAGAAATACATTGAAAAGAGTAATAAAAGATGTTTCGGATATGGGTTTTATTATGAATGCGGGTCTTGAAGCCGAGTTTTTCCTTTTTGAGAAAGACGATAATGGTGAGATAACTATCAACACTCATGATGCCGGAGGATATTTTGATCTTACGCCTATTGATCGTGGAGAAGAAGCACGACAGCATATGGTGGAAGTGCTTTCCGGTATCGGATTTGAGGTTGAAGCCGCTCACCATGAAGTGGCTCCCGGACAGCATGAAATTGATTTTAAATATGCCGATGCACTAACGGCGGCAGATAGAATTGCA
>Ga0256846_1000325_pt1 | contig 20085 bp, 16 predicted proteins | sample TevniametaG_FD_189098 | JGI IMG/M metagenome (GOLD analysis project Ga0256846, IMG submission 189098) | Tube worm associated microbial communities from hydrothermal vent at the East Pacific Rise, Pacific Ocean - Tevnia | ecosystem: Host-associated > Annelida > Integument > Unclassified ...
AAAGGAATAAGTGAGGCCTGGATATGCTTTTTCCGTTTAGGTTTCACTTGAAACAGATGCACTCCAAAAGCATATCCAGGCCTCACTTTGCCCGATCTTATGCCCTGAAAGACAATATAACATTATTCAGCAATTATCGGTAAAAAAATATAATTTATAAATACAAGCTGTTAGTAAAATAGTGAAATTTATTTTTCGTAATGTTTGAAATTTTCATAAAATTGAAATTAAATAATGCCAACCGCTTATTTTTTTCATAACATACTGAATTTATAGAATATAAAAACTATATTTTTTTAATGAATTTCATTCACCGGGAATTGCTGAACATTATTTGTTATTCCCAAAATATATACAGGATTTGCCATTACTATATTAAAGTACCAGATATGACACGTATTTTGTCAGCCGGCTCTGCACTCACATAAGCAGTTTATAAATTGAGCCTTCTATTCTGGTGAACAGGTTACCGGCTTACTTTATCAGAGCGGGTATTATACTGTGTTGTCTTTCATGGCTTATAATTGGGTAAAGAGAGGTCTGGATGTGCTTTTGGAGTGCATCTTTTTAAATTTTCTAAATTTAAAAACCTAAACGGAAAAAGTATATCCAGACCTCTCTTATTCCTTTTATATAAAATCTTGTGATCTTTTGGCCTGGCTGCAAGAATATAAGATGTGTTCCGGGGCAGGTGGCAGCGCCTGCTTTATATCAGGATGAACAATAGCTGCCCGAAGTATTTGATGCTGATATCGAATATCCCGGTCTTTTTATTTTTCTATTGCAGGCAGCCGGGGCAACATATTTTTTCAGAAGAAAAATAACCACCAAGAATTGCTGTAACTTAAAAATCCTGCTTAAATTATAAATTATTTGACAAATATCTCTTTTCAGGTATACTCTCCATTTGTTATTCATAGACGTGGAAGTGCGCGGCTCACTGGTGGGGCCCTCGGACTTCAAATCCGATGTGGGGTGCTAGAACCGCCCCGGGTGGGTTCGATTCCCATGCACTTCCGCCATTTTTATTCCATTTGGCTGCCTGCCTTATTTTGTTCTATAATAATTGATTTATGGCTTTTACATAATCTCTATTCTGAAATGGTTTGGATATATTAGCCATAAAATCATCTGTCTTTTTTATATCCTTTAATGACTCGATAAATTCAATATTCCCGGAAACAAAAAGAACAGGAATTGTTTTATCTATTTCTCTGACTGCATAATAGAAATCAAGTCCTGTTAAACTGCCTGCAAGCATATAATCAAGACTTATTAAATCATATTTATTCTCCATGAATAAATCAAGGGCGGATTCTGCAGATACTGCTGTATCAACTTTGTGATTGCAGGGTGGCAGAATCAATATTTGAGTTAATACTTCCGAAATTGTCTCTTCATCTTCAACAATTAAAATATTCTTTTGAAAAAGAGCTCTGTTTTTTGTATTTGTCTCTGTATTTTCCCATTGCAGTTTATTCTTCTGTACAGGAAAACAAATTGTGAAGATTGTTCCGTGATCAATACTGGATTTGACAGAAATTTTTCCATTATGCTGTTTAATACACTTTTTAACATTAATCATTCCATAACCTGTGCCTTTAATGCCAGTGTCGTATGATCCTGTAATATCCTTATCTCCTTTTAATGTAAAGGACGGGTCATAGATTTTTTCAAGGTACTTATCAGGAATACCGCAGCCATTATCCTCAATTTCACAATATATATTATTATCTTTTAAATATGTCTGTATGGTTATTTCAGGGCTCTGAGTTTTGCTGACTGCATGTATGGAGTTCTGTATAAGATTTATCAATGCATTTTCAATTAATCCCGGGTCTGCAAGTAATTCTGGCAGGGATTTTCCTTTATGGAAACTTATTTTGATCCCTTCCAGATCTTTTTTTAATAAATCAATGATAAGACTGATTTTTCTGTTCAACTGGAAATATTCCTGCTTTAACTCCTGATCCTTTGCAAACACAACAAGATTCTTTGTTAAATTTTTACCCCTCAATGTCTGGTCCAGGGTCAGTTTTAAGGTTTTAAGTATTTTCTCGTCATTACAGTCAAGCATAGCAAGTTCTGTGTTTCCCATAATAATACCGAGAATATTATTAAAATCATGGGCAATTTTACCGGCAACCTTACCTAAAAGAGCATGTTTAGCTTGTTCAGCTGCTGTTTTCTGGGCATTGATCTTTTCCTGTTCTGCTTCTACTCTTTCTGTAATATCCCTTGAAATCCCTCTGTATCCTGAAAGATCACCGTCTTTATTAAAAAATGGTACGGCATTGGTTTCAAGTATTACAGTATTGCCCTGTTTGGTAATATAAGGGTTAATAAGCTCTTCAATTTTTAATTTTTTTGAAGATCTTTCCCTGTAATATTCCTGTAATGGTTCAATTTTTTCTTGGGGTATAAAATCAAAAGGAGTGTTGCCTATAACTTCATCCGGTATATAGCCAAATATGTTTGAAACAGTCTGGCTTATATAAGTGAATCTGTTGTAAAGGTCAATCTCCCAGACTATATGGTCAGAGCTTTCAACAAGAATCCTGTATTTTTTATTTTTTTGATGTATGGATTCCATCATATCAGATATTGTTTCACTTAAAAATTCAAAAACATCTATACCCTTGTATGATGGTTTTTGTCGATTATTTATTGTGTCAATAATCATTTTCACAGGTCTGGATATGGATTTGTAAATAAAAAATATCAAAAGAATTGCAACAAGGATCAATGATCCAAGAACATATAGATATACCCTTTGTATCTCTTCTATTAACTTTGAATACTCATCTGAGTGCCTGACAATAATTATCCGCCAGTCCAGTGGCTTAAAATCTGAAAAATAGGTATAAAAAATATCGTTCTTATGTTTGACAGGCTGAAACGATTTCAGATTGGAATATAAATCCATTATTTTGCCTGGTTTGACAGGAAGATCTGTCCTGAATATAATTTTTTTATTCTTTGTATTATATATAAGGCCATCAAGGTTTTCATCCTGAAAAAATTCTTTAATCTGTTGTAGGGAGATTTTCTTTTCAAAAGACAGTGCATTGGCCTTGTCAGCAAACCCGGGTATTAAAAGATGGCTTACATGTTTTTTCAGGATGTTGTCAAACCTGTTTGAAAGAACTTTAAGGTCATGTTCAATACTCCCCATTGCGCAGTTGGAAACAGGGACAAGAACGAGCAAATAAAGCATTGTCCAGAGTGCTATGACCAGTATGGTTATAGGCAGGGCAATTCTTAAAAGCAGACTGTTTTTAAATTTAAACATAAAATAACGGCTGATGTATAAGCGATTTTATCTGGTTTATAAAATAAATATAGTTTACATTAATTAAGATAAGTGAGCAAATAAAATATCAACGGTATTCTCTATTATTACCCAATATCAAAGCCTGGCTGATGTACTGCCAGTTGAATTGGGATTTCTTTTAAGATTGGAAGATTCTTTTTTTAATGCAAAATCGATTATAAAATCGCACACATCTTCCACAAAAAAGGCGCCTGCCTCTGTTAAAAATAAGCGATTATCCTTTTTCATGATACAATTGAATTCAGATAAAGATTGAATCAACTCTTTAAATACATCCATTGCATTTTCATTGAATCTTTCCTGAAATTTTTCAAGAAGAAGCCCTCTTTTAAACTGTAAATTTAAAAACAGGTAGCGGAACATCTGATCGCTTCTGGAAAGAAAAGTTGACCTGCCAATGGGGGGTATGCCTTTATCAAGCAGTTTTGTATAAAGAGAAATATTCTCATGTTTGTCAAAACTCATTGTCTTTGAATAGGATCTGGCCCTGGAACCAAAAGCAATAATGGGAAGCTCTTTAAGCCAGTGATATCTGTATTCCCAGAACTTCCTGCTTGTAAAATATCCATTCTGCTCATATCCCTGTTTCTGCATCCAGCTTTGCATCAGAAAAACCATTTCAAAAAGGTCGTCATCTTTTACAATCAGTTCAGGTTCTTTTCTATAAATTTCAATTGCCAGGGGGTTTACAATTTCATGGCGGATATATTCAACAGCTGTTGGTTTAATCTGCTCAAGAATTTTCATATCGTTTTTCATGCTTTGAACTGTCTGCCCGGGAAGACCTGCCATCATGTCTATATTACTCAGCATCTTAAGTTCATTTAATTTTTCAATAATCTTATTAATACCCTCTATGGTATGGGCGCGGTTGCAGATTTTTAAAATTTTCTGGTCAAAAGTCTGGCAGCCCATGCTGACTCTGTTGATACCAATATTGTGAAGTCCTTCTATCCTGTCCGGGTTTTTCAAAGTTAAAGGGTGTGCTTCAGTTGTTATGCTTGCATCCTCTAAAACATCTGAAATGTTTCTGATTTTATCTATTATCACCTTTAAATTATCATTGGAAAATGAAGTCGGGGTGCCACCGCCAAAATATATACTTTGAACTGTTTTGTCTTTAAACAGACCGGATTCATCATATAATTCTATCTCTTTTAAAACAGATTTAAAATAGATATTTTGCTGCTCTTTATTAACTTTATGGGGAAATGAGTTGCAAAATACACATTCTGAAAAACAAAAAGGAAGATGGATATAAATCAGAACTCTTTTTTCCTTATCAATGCTCTTTTTAAAATCATTTAAAAAATTACGGGCTGTTGAAGGAGAGACTGGTTTATATTTATGTAATAAAAAAAAATCCGGCTGATTTTTTGTATAATCGAGTGAACCCTGGAAAAAGTTTTTTTTTAATTCCTCAACCCTGCTGATGTCTAACATAAAATTTTATACTCCTGCATTTTCGATTATGTGATTATAAAGTTTGTTTTAATAAAATATCAAGGGGACTTATAATTAACGGAGGATCTTTTTTCATAACTTTTAAAAAAACCTTTGTAGTATTCAGATTGGAATGACCCATCAGTTTTTGAAGGTTTCTTATGTCAACGCCATTTTCAAGCATGTGCACTGCAAAGGAATTTCTGAGAATAAGGCAGGTGACTTTTTTTTTAATATCTGCCCTTTTCCCAGCTCTTCTCACTGCTTTTTGAAGCCCTGATTCCTGGACATGATGCCGTCTGATTATGCCTGAACGTGGATCCTTAGAAGTTTTTCCTGCACTGAACAAATACTGATAACCAAAGGAATTAACAGCTGTTTTTGATTTTACCGACATTGTTTCAGGAAGATCAATTAAACCATAACCAAGTCGTAAATCATTTTTATGAAGTTCTCTTACCCTTTCTTTTAATTCAATCAATTGGTCTCTTAAAGAAACAGGGAGCATGATAAAACGTGCTTTACTGTTTTTTAAAGAGCGTATATGAATTTTATTATCCCCAAAATTTAAATCCTGTATTCGCAGCCGTAAACACTCTTTTAATCTAAGTCCACAGCCATATATGAGTTGTGCCATGAGAAGATGTCTTTTTTTCATGAATGAGAATATTTTTAAAATTTCTTCCTGGGTTAAAACCATTGGCAAAGATTGATTTTTTTTTATATGTGCAGGTTTGACAGAGTCCGGAACCTTTTGATTAAGAACTCTCTGGTATAAAAACGTTAAGGCATTAAGGGCCTGTTTCCTGGTGGCAGGCGATGCTGTTTTTTCCTTTTTAAGATGGTCTAAAAAAACATTAATCTCCCTGTTTTCCATGTCAGGAGAGTAAGTATGGGAGTTGAAATATTGAATAAATTTAATTATCCAGGTAGAGTATATTTTTTCAGTATTGTATGAATAATCATAATGCTGCAGAACCTGATGAACCTGGTCCATAAGTTTTAATTCAGGATCTGGTTTAAATCTGTTTTTCTCTTCCATGGCTATTAAGGCATTATTATAAATGAATCTATTCAACAATATCTATGACTTTCCCGGAGCTGCTGAATTTAATTATCACAGTCAGCCATTTGTTTTTCCAGTAAATCCAATACCTGCTTTTAAGGGATGGGGTTTTATGCTTTGCAGGATAACCTAAAGCCAGAAGAATCCCTTGTTTTGTCATGCCAATAAATGGATTTCCGCTTTTAATTCCCTTTTTATCAAGTTCACTGAATCCTGATATCGATCTTTTCTGGCTTGATGTGATAAGATTAATATATTGGTCGATATTCATATTCATATGCTGTTCATTGAAATAATAATATATCTGCTGACCTGTATCAACCCGTTTAAGGATGAATCCCTGGGGCCAGTAATCTATTGAAACCAATGTATTAACGGGAATTATTGTATGGCCGCTAAAGGGACCTATCCAGTTTGTATAATGGGCTTTAAAATCTCCGCCATAACGCATTACATGGATATTATACTTTGTATAAAGGTTTAAAGCATGAGCCCTGTCTGTGACTTGATGCTTATCTTTATCTGAAGCAGAGCTTCCAGGGTTGATTTTCAGGGTATTACAACCCATGGACAAAATAATCAAGGACAGCAGGGGGAGTAATAAAAGATATTTTTTCATATACATGCCTCCTGATAATTTTATTTTTTCAAGTATATGTTTAAATCATCAAACAACTGGGTTGAAAAAAGCAAAGTTCTGAACTTGATAATATTTTCATTGAATATGGTTGTATTGTCATACACATTGAAATCTTTTAAAAGAATTTTGTAAATCTTTGAAGTTCCATACCCCATTTTTTTTGCATTCCTGAAAGACAGTGCCTGCAAATCTGCCAGTGTCTCCAGGGTAAGAATATGTTTTGCATTGCTCACAAGGCCAAAAGCTTTTCTTGCTGCAACAGTGCCCATGCTCACAACATCCTGATTATTCTGATTGCAGGATATGGAATTAACACTCATGGGGCCTGCAAGATTTCTATTTTCCGCAGCAGATGAGGTGGCAAGGTATTGTGCACCCATAAACCCCATGGTAAGTCCGACTTCTCCGGGAATCAGATGTTCTGGAAGCCCTTCATTCAAATTTTTATCTAATAGTTTATTTAATCTTCTTTCGGAAAGATTACAGAGTGTTGATATTGCAATGCATAAAGAGTCCATTGCAAAAGCAATGGACTGGCCATGGAAGTTTCCGCCATGGAGTATCTTATTTTTTTCAGGTATGATAATGGGGTTGTCATTTGTTGAATTTGCTTCTGTTTCAATGGTTTTAATACAGGCATCTATGGTTTCCCTGACCGGTGCAAGTATCTGGGGTGTGCATCGAATGGAATAAACATCCTGGACATTGATATTTGTTTCAAAAACTATGGAATCATTATCTGCATCCTTTCTGATCCTTTCATGGAGATCCTCTCTTAAAGTAAGATTCTCTGTGCCCTGAAAGAGATCAGAAATAATCCTGGATATTTCAACCTGGCCCGGATGAGGTTTTAAGGCATGTAAATCCAGATCAAAGGCATCGTTGATACCACCGAAAATTTCAATGGCAAAGGCAGCATTAACAACGGCAACATTAAGTACTTTTCTTGCCCCAAACATGGCAAAGGCTGCAATAGCTGTCATGGCAGCGGTTCCATTAATCAGGGCAAGCCCTTCCTTATACTGAAGTTTAACAGGTTTTAATTGGGTTCTTTTAAAGGCTTTTTTAACGTCAATGAGTTCTTTTTTATGATATACTTTTCCTCTGCCAATTAATGCAAGGGACATATGGGCAAGATGTATAAGGTCTCCTGAAGCTCCAACGCTGCCGGATTTTGGTATATAAGGAGCTATCTGATTATTTATCATATCCCTCATTAATTCCAGAAGTTCTATCCTGACACCTGAATACCCCTTAACAAGAGTATTGAGCCTTACTAAAAGAATACCAAGGGCGATATAGGGCAGGATAGGCTCTCCCATGCCTGCTGCATGTCCAAGAATTAAATTTTCCTGGAGGGTCTCAATCTCATCTTTATTAATAATCTTATTGCACATGGGGCCAAAGGATGTGTTGACTCCATAAATGATCTTTTTAGAATCTATTGCCTTTTTTAAAAAAATCCTTGAAGCTCTGCATCTTTTAAGAGAATTCTCATCAAGTTTAACTCTTTTATCTCCGATACCAACTGCGACTATATCCTTGTAAGTCAGGTTTTTTCCGGACAAAACAACACAAGGTCTTTTATCCATTAATTATTCTCCTTAAATTCCAATTGCAAAATTTACATTTTTCTATAAATACAAGACCAAAATTTATACATGATTGAATTATCATGACACAGAAAAAAAATAAAGTGTATTGACCAAAATCATTGATTGAACCTAAATTTACCTTTATTTTACTTGCACTTTGAAAACACAAGATATATAAACCGTTATTGTAACTTAAGGGAATTTTTATATGAAAACATATGATGATATTGTTGTTGGAAGCGGCATCAGTGGATTAACATGTGCTCTGATTCTAGGCATGAACAAAAGAAAAGTACTCTTAATTGAAAAAGCACCTAAAATCGGAGGATCCCTTTCACGATTTTACAAAAAAGGTATCCCTTTTGATACAGGGTTTCATTTTACAGGCGGTTTTGCACGGGATACTGTTCTTTCAGACATGCTTTCAGTACTCTCAATTAAAGATGATATCCAGCCTGAGTTTATAATGAAACCTGATAATAACCAGTTTATTTTTGAAAAAGACAATAAATCATTTATGTTTGATTCAGGTTTTGATGAACATATAAGCACCATGCTTTCATATTTTCCAGAAGAAAAAGATGCAATTATTAAGTACTTTACCAGGGTAAAAAAGATCAGGGAAAATACACCTGCTATGAATATAAGATCTGAAATCATGATGCAGAAACCTTTGAAAGAAGATTTTATCAGCCTGAAAACAATGCTTGACAGCCTGACAGACAATAAAATACTAAAGACACTTTTAAGTGCTTTTTCCATGTGCTATGGCACTGAGCCGTCAAAAGTCTCTTTTGCAAACCATGCCAGGGTATCTTTCAGCCTCTATCAGTCAATTGCCAGGGTAAAAAACGGCGGGGATGCATTTATAAATGCATTTAAGAAAAAATTTAACAAATACCTGATTGATATAAAAACAAACTGCCATATTACTTCATGTGAGGATATTGAAAAAAGAAGAGTTAAGACCTTTCTGCTGAACAATGGAGATAAAATAAAAGCTGATAATTGTATTTTTACAATTCACCCAAGAGAAATTGTAAAAACATTTAAGCAGAATAATTTATCTAAAGCGTTTAAAGAACGCGTTAATGACTTTGAAGAGTCATTTGGCCTTTTTGTCTGTTTTATCAAATTCACAAAAAAAGGTGTAAAACCCTTTGATCCGGGTGTTATTACACTTTATCCGGATTTTGATCTTAACAAACTTATCGATCCAGAATATAAAGGTGATCAACCTCTGGTTCTGGTGAAGAATTCAGAAAAAGTTAGAAACAGAACAGTCAGTGTTATTAATGCTTTTGAGCTGAATTACTGGCAGCAGGTCAGCAGATGGGCCGATTCAACCACTGGTAAACGCTGCAAGGAGTATGAGAATTATAAATTGAAAAAAACAGAAAAAATCTGTAAACGTATACTTAAAATTTTTCCTGAATATGATGGGTGCCTTGAAGTCATGGATTCTGCATCCATGCTTACATTCCGTGATTATTTAAACAGCCCATTTGGTTCTGCCTATGGAATCAAACAGAAGATCGGTCAGTTTAACCTCCTTGGCCGTGTTCAATATAAAAATACATTTGCAGCAGGCCAGAGTTCAATCTTACCTGGTGTGCTTGGTGCAATGGTATCGGGATTTACAATATGCCGGTATATTCTAAGTAAAAAAGCCTATGCACGGTTTATAGAACGTGAATTAGAGGTATAATTAAGGTATGAGACGAGTTGTTGTTACAGGAACAGGTGTTGTTTCCCCCCTTGGAAATTCTGTTAATGAATTGATAGCTTCCATTGAAAATGAAACCTGCGGTACAAAAAAAATGAAATCATGGAATCAATATAAAGGTCTGCAGAGCCTTGTGGGAGCCCCTGCAAAACTGCCTGACATTAAGATTATTCCACGTAAAATGAGACGTTCCATGGGCAGGATGAGCCTGCTTGCGACCTTTGCTGCAGCAGAAGCCCTTGAATCTGCCGGAATTTTAAAGGAGGACTTTTCCAATAATCCGAGATATGGCTGCGTTGCAGGTTCAACCATGGGCAGTGCAAAAGCATTAAACGATACCTTTGAAACCATGCTGCCGGATCATGACCTGACCCTGCTTAAATCCATGGGTTTTTTCCAATCCATATCCCATACTGTATCCATGAATCTTGCCCAGTATTTTGCCATTACAGGAAGTGTTATTGCAAACTCAGCTGCCTGTGCATCTTCCCTGCAGGCACTTGGCACTGGTTTTTATCTCATAAGAGACAATATTCAGGATATTGTTCTCTGCGGAGGTGCAGAAGAGCTTCATCCTACTGTTACCGGGTCCTTTGACATTTTATTTGCAACTTCTGTCAAATATAACAATTTACCTGAAAAAACACCCAGGCCCTTTGACCGTGACAGAGATGGTCTGGTCTGCGGTGAAGGTGCAGGAATGATCATACTTGAAGAACTTGAACATGCTGAAAGACGGGGAGCACAGATAGTTGCAGAGGTTAAGGGTTACAATACCTGCGGCAGCGGAACCCATATAAGCCATTCTGATAAAAAAGCCATGATTCAATGTATGAATTCAGCATTAAAGGATGCTTTATTAAAGCCTTCTGATATTGATTTTGTTAATGCCCATGCCACAGCAACCATACAGGGTGACTCCCAGGAAGCATCGGCAATTTATGAAGTATTTGGTTCGTCAACCCCTGTTAACAGTTTAAAGGGATATTTTGGTCATACATTGGGAGCATCAGGGGCAATTGAACTTGCAGTTGTAATTGAAATGATGAAAAAAAATAAGATTTATCCGACTTTGAACCTTGATAATATAGATGAAACCTGCAATATGATAAACCATGTTCAGAAACCACTTGATTGTGTAATGGATATAATTCTTAAGAACTGTTTTGCCTTTGGAGGCATAAATGCTTCCATTATTTTAAAAAAATACGAGGGGATTAATGGATAATAAAATTGTAAAGATGATTAATGAAGTATTTGAAGAGTCATTTGAGATTGAAAAACAAGAGCTGAAACCTCAAGCAAATATTTTTGAAGATCTTGGACTTGACAGCCTTGATGTTGTTGATCTTGTGGTTGCTTTGCAGAAAAAATTCAAGGTGGAAATCAGAACTGATGAGAGAATAAAAGAGATCAGAACACTTGAGGACCTTTGTAAATTTATTGAAGAACTTCAAAAAGAGGGCCTGCATGGATGATATTGTTTAAAAATCTGCTTTTTTATTCAATTGTTATTATTTTTACCATACTGTTTTTTTCTTTTTTTGTTATAGTTCTTCTGATTATCCGTATTTTAACTTCCAGGAGAACTGCCCAGAAAATATTAAGATTTTTAATTGTCTGTTACGGCAGAATAATCATATACGGATTTATTAGAATTCTGGTCAAAGTAAGATTCATTGATTCATCTGATAAAGATAAAAACAGATACCCATGTATATATGTCGTTAACCACAGATCTGCATCTGATGCATTTTTAATGGGAGTGCTTCCAGGAGAATTTGTACAGATTGTTAATCTATGGCCATTTAAAATACCTATTCTTGGTCTGTGTGCCCGCCTGGCAGGATATTTAAGTGTCAGATCCATGCCCTTTGAAAAGTTTTCCCGTGAGTGTGCACTACTTTTCTCCCAGAATGTATCAATTATCGGCTTTCCGGAAGGTACACGATCATATTCATCGAAAATGGGACAATTCCACAGTGCATTGTTCAGGGTGGCAAAGGAGAACAGGTTGCAGATAGTGCCCATTTGTATCCTTGGAAATCATGATAAACCTTCAAGAAAAAGCCTTATAATAAATCCAGGCACAGTGGAAATCCACAGGCTCAATGCAATTGATTATTCCGATTATTTGGAATTTACAGGCTTTGAATTGAAAAATCATGTAAGAAATTTAATGCAGAAATTCATTGATAATAATATAAAAAGGTTCCAATGATACAAACCCTTGAAATAGATATAGGTTCTAAATGTAAAGATGAAATTTCACTTGATCTGCTAAAGGATCTCATTTACCAGGCAGAGAAACTTGGTGTTAAAAAAATTATTTTGTTTAAAGACAGAAACAGGATTTACCCTGAATATGATAAACTGGTTTCTTTGATACATGGATTAAACATAAAACTTGAAACTTTCAATGTATTGATTAAGCCCTTTAATACAAAAAAAACTTGTTTTGTAAACTGTTTTAAACATATATCCTCATGTTTTGTCTCTTTAGATGGAAATGTATTTCCCTGCAAAGGACTTCCTTTATCCATTGGAAACATAGCCAGTGATGATCTTGTTGGAATAATTTCCAACAGTGAAATAATACAGAATCTTAAAAATTACAGATCCATGATTAAAGGCCCATGCAGAAAATGTAATAAATTTTTAGATTGCTATGGCTGCAGGGCAAGGGCATATACTTTGACAGGAGATTATCTCTCTTCTGATCCATTGTGCCCTGAAAACAAAAACAAACATGACCAGATCACTTATCTACCCATGCCCGTTGATAATTTAATCCCACAGAAGCATGGTATGCGCGTTGTTTCAACTCTTTTAAAAGTTGAGGAACGTTTTGCAGAGGTTGAGTCCATTATTTCACAGGACAGTCCCTTTGCTGAAAAGGACGGCACCCTTAATAATGTCATATACATGGAGATTATGGCACAATCAGCTGCTGTCATGGATGGGTTCAGTAAATTTGATACCGGAGCATCTTCCCCTGGAGGATTCCTGATAGGCGGAAAAAATATAATTATTAACAGGAAAGCATATGTAAATGAAAAATTAATCACTGATATATATAAAACAGCTAAATTCGGCTCTTTTGGAGTACTCACCGCTGCTATCAGAAGCAAGGATAAAACAGTTGCCAGAGGAGAGATTAAGATTTTTCAGAACAGCGGAGGATAAAATGAAATATGATAATTTTTTAAAGGGCTTAATGGTATTTATTATTTTAACTGGCTCTGCCTGCCCGGCACTCTGTAATGATGTTGATAATGTTTTATTTGAAATTGAAAAAAATATGAAAACAGTCAGCAGTGTCCAGGCTGATTTTATTCAGAATAAAAAAATGGCCATGTTTGATACACCAATTAAGATAAAAGGGAATCTCTTTATTGAAAATCCCGGTAAGTTTGCCTGGAAGGTTGTTGAACCCATTGAATATATCTTAATAATAACAGATGATCTTATTAAAAAATGGGACAGCTCAGAAGGTGTCCGGGAACTGTCATTAAAAGGCAATCCCATGTTCAAAGCAATGATTGAACAGATAACATTCTGGTTCTCAGGTTCCTATGCTTCCTGTAAAAAAGATTATGATATTGCAGTGAGTAAAAATATCAATTTTATCACACTTGTGTTTACACCAAAGAAAGATAATCAGGCATCAAAAGTTCTATCAAATATAACACTTGTGTTTAAAAAAAATAAAAAATATATTTCAAAAATCCAATTGCTTGAAAGAAACAATGATTTAACTGAAATTTTATTTTATAATACAAAAATTAACTCTCCAATTGATAAATCAATCTGGGAAATAAGCAGATAAAATGGCAAAAACTTTAATTGAAAAACAATTTGATAAACTGTTTTTTTTTATCGGAAAAAAGAGAATATTTTTTTTAATACTGTTTTTTTTAGTAATTGCAGTATCCTTGACACAGATATTAAGGCAGGACTTTGTCAATGACATATCTATTATGCTGCCTGACACGCCTGAATTGAGAAGATCCCTTGATTTTATTAATAATTCTGACATGTCTGATACCATAGCTTTCTCCATCACATTAAAACACGAATCTGATACTGATCTTTCATCTTTAACCGATCAGTTTGCAGATAAATTAAAAACATCAGAATTTATCACACAGGTTGTCACAGGCATTGAAAACCTGAATATTACTGAAATCAAAAGAGAGCTTGCACTGCTTATACCTTTGTTTACCAGTAAAGATGAGTACAATTTGTTTAATATTGCAGAAAACCAGGAGCTTTTATCAAGGCACGTAAGACAGATGTTCATAATGATTACCACCCCTGGCAGCTCTTTTCTGCAATCTTCCTTTGGTATTGACCCCTTTGGCTGGTCTAATCCCATGCTTGAAAAACTTAAAATTCTCAGTAAATCACTTGGATTTAATGTTGAGCTTGAAAACAACCATTTTGTTGATAAAACCCATAAAAATTATCTGATTATTGCAAAGACCTGTGTAAAGGTCACAGATGCTTCAAAGTCTGAAACTCTGCTTTCAGATATTGAAAAAATTATACAATCCTTTCCTGCCCTTGAAATAACAACTGTCTGCGGGCATAAACACACTTTGAGCAACCAGCGGGTTGTTAAAAGGGATATTTATATAACAACAATTATCATAACCTTGAGTTTTATTCTTTTAATGCTCTTTACCTTTAGAACCTTTGATGCCCTGTCAATATTTATTTTACCTTTTTTTGCAATTATTTTATCGGTATTTATATCAGGCTTTATTTTACAATCCCTCTCTTTTTTCATGGTTGGATTTGCAGCTGTTATTGCAGGTATTTCTGTTGACTATGGAATACATCTTTTCACTGCATTTAAAACCCGGGGTTATGACCGTTTTAAAAGCACTGTTAAGCCAGTGATAATTGCCTCCATGAGTACCATGGGAGTGTTTGTCTCTTTTTTTATTTCCTCTGTTAAAGGTTACAGGGAACTTGCTGTTTTTTCCATTTTAAGCATTGTAATATGTGTTATTCTTTCCATTTTGTTTCTACCCCATTTCTGGATAAAAAAGAATCTGATTACCAGGATCAAAATTCCCTCAAAGCTGTCCCGTAACAAAAGCAGACTTGTCTTAACTTTATGGGTTGTAATATTATTTTTATCCATTAACTGCATGTTAAAAGCTGATTTTTTAAAGGCCACAGACATATCAGCCTTTGATGGAAGTGAACAAAAAGTTTTTGATGCTGAAGCAGAATTTTATGGGATATGGGGAGGAGAACGACGGCCTGCTGTTATTGTGACCAGGGGTAAAGATCTCCAGAAAGCCTGGCAGGATTATGAGGAAATCACCAATAAGCTAAAGGATAAAATAGATGGATTTAATTCCTTTGCCCTGGTTCTGCCCTCTCTTAAGCAGCAGAAAATTAATTTAAGGAATTTTAAAAAGTTCTGGAATAAAAATAAAATTAAAAAATTTAAAAAAGACTTTTTAATTGAAATATCTTCCTATGGATTTAAACCAGATACTTTTAACAATTTTTTTACAATGCTCAATGCAGAAAACATTTCTTTTTCCAGGGATATTCCTGAGGTTCTTAATGTATTTGAAAAACATTTTGTCCAGAAAAAAGACGGGTCTTTAAGTCTGATTTCATATTTCATTGATACAAAGGAGAATCTTTTAAAGGCCCGGACTGTGCTGGATGATTATCCTGGTTCATTTGTTGTTTCCCGCCGGCAGCTTTCTTCCCAGATTGGTAAGCAATTGATCATTGATTTAAAAAAGATATCTTTATTTGCCATTGTATGGATTTTGATCCTTATTGTAATATTATTAAGAAAAGCCGGGAATATTTTATTATCCCTGCTTCCTGTCATAACTTCCATTACTTTTGTATTCCTTGTTCTTAATCTTCTTGCCATTGAGGTTTCTGCAATAATCCTCATAACTTTAATTATTATTCTAGGTTTAAGCCTTGATTATGGTGTCTTTATTTCCAGTGCCGGAAATAAAAAAGAGCTTGATTCTGTTATCATTGCAACCACTTTTTCCATGTTAACAAGTTTAATGGGCGCAGGTGCACTTATTTTTGCCTTTCACCCTGTTATGTTTTCCATAGGAATCACAATCGTAAGCGGAGTGCTTGCAGCATATTTAAGCGCTGTTTTCTGTATTCCGGCTTTTAAAAGGATAATGAAATGAAATTTTTAAAACTGATCTTAATGTTTTTAATACTTCCTTCATGTACTGGTGCCATACCTGATCACAACCTTATTCCCATGAACCTCACTTCCCTGGAAAGTATAAAATCCGGGATTAATCTTTACAACAAAAGGATTATAAAAAAAGCAGATATTTTAAGCAATATTACCTTTAAATATCATGGCAGATCTATGAGTGTCCTTGGGATAACAAGTATTAACGAGGAAAACAGGGCGTATAATGTCGCAGCTTTAAATCCAATGGGAGTAACTGTTTTTCAGCTTAAGGTAAAGGATGATAAAATAGTTTCAAGCTATATTATTCCCATGTTTACTCAAGGCAAAAATATGAAAAACAACCGGAACAATGCAGACAAAGCAGCAAGGATGATAAGCTCTGACATAGCATGCATATATTTTAACAGAAGTGTCAATCAGGAACTTTTAGATATTCGTCACAGAAAGAACAGAATTGTGCTTAAAAGCATACTTAAAGAGAACCAATATTATAAATATATCTTTGCAGGCAGGCCATTGCGGTTGATAACCAAGATAAAATATAAAAACAGCAGAAAAATATGGTCAGTTGATTATTATGATTATCAGAAAAAAGATATTTTCCTGATGCCGTTCAAGATTATTCTAAGAAATCATGAATATGGCTACCGTCTGGAAATACAGACAAAAAAAGTAACTATTTAGATAGAAATCCAAACAGTTACTTTTTTATTACCAGTATTTTGTATCATACCTTCTGTATAACCTTTTAACTATCCAGCCAAACTTTACCGCACCTTTAAAAAGTTTATAAAATTCTTTTAAGGGCACAATAACTCTGTTTGTTCTTGCAGGAATATGAGCTGATCCTTTTGCATAGAGAATCGAAAAATATTTATAAAAGGTCTTTAAAGGAAGACGGGTTGGTAAAATAGTGTGTATGCAATCATAGTAAAGACAGGGATCTTCACAAATAAATTTATCCCTGGATTCTAGAAACTCTTTTGTGCCCGGCGGAGGTGAATAAACTGTAAAGGCAAATTCCGACGGCGCCATTTCAACAATGGCCTTTTGTACAGTTAAAAAATCCTGTTTTGTAAAATCAGGATGGACCATGAGTGCTGCATGGAGATTAAGATCAAGGTCTGCAAGGATTTTCCTTGCTTTACGGTTTAACGAAGGAGTTGCATTTTTATTGTAATTGTTGAGAGTATCCTCTTCAAGGGATTCAAAGCCAACATAGACAAATTCCAGACCAGCCTTTTTCCACAGGGCAAAAAGTTCAGGGTCTCGACATACTGTATCCACCCGTGCCCAGGCAAGGTATCTTTTTTTAATATTACGATCGATTAAAAGTTCGGCAATCCTGCGCAGTCTTTTTGTGTTTACAAAGGTTTCATCATCAACAAAATAGATATACTCCTGGGGTAATGATGCTATTTCATCAACAACTTCTTCTGCAGTTCTTTGAAGATACTTACCATTTGCAAGGAAATGAACAACACAGAAACTGCATCTGTTGGGACATCCCACACTGGTACGGACACAGGCAATTTCAGGGAATAAAGTTTTTGATTTTCTGCCCTTTTCACCATAGCAGATACAAAAATACTTTTTAAAATCCACAAGATCTCTTCTTGGTTTTGCATCTATACCATCTCTCTTAATTGGAGGAGGAGACATGGATGCAAGTTCATCAAATTTGTCAGAACAAGGTCTTAGAATCCATTCTGATTCAGGCAGTCCTTTGTCCTGTTCCATGAATTCAATGATGGTTTTAAGGGCTGAAACACCATCACCCCGGACAACCAGGTCAAAAAGATCGGGAAACTTACAATCGGTTGGATAACTTGATGCGTGTATGCCGCCAATGCATGTTATGGATCCAGGTAATATTTTTTTTGTTATGGCAGCAAGTTCCTTGTTGGCATTAAACTGGCTTGAAAATCCACCAAAGCCGACAAAGTCAGGCTGAAACCTCTTTAATGTTTTTTCATAAAAAGAAATTGGATTTTTTTCTGAGACCAGATCACATATTTCAATATCATGGGGTGGAAGAACAGCAGAAGCTATCAGTTCCTGGGCATAGGGTTCCAGCATTATCATTGTCTGGAGCCATTTTGAGGTTGGAAGATAGGCATGGGGCCGTACAAGTAGAAATTTCATAGTTGATTTGATTCCTGTTTTTCATTACTTTGTTATTTTAATTAATATGCAGAATAATTTAGTTAAAAATTGCAATTTTTTCAAGGTTTATTAAATAATTTTATTTATAAATTAACCTGTTTGTTATATGTTACATGTTTAGGCAAAATTGAAGGATGTAAGACATGAGCCGGATGAACAGACAGATTGATGAATTGATTGCAGATTATGTTTCATGTACAGGTACAGAGCTTAATGTTGATGTCATGTTTGATATAAACTTTTGCGGATTCAAAGGACATTTCCCGGAAAACCCTATCCTGCCTGGTGTTGTTATTATCCAGGTAATAAAAAGAATGTATGAATTATATACTAAAAAGAATTATCTCTTGTTTGAAATAAAGCAGGCAAAATTTATTGAAATTGTTTCAGCTGACACTCTTATTTCCTTTTTTGTTCAATTCAATTCAGATAAAGATAATACTAATCTTTCAGGTAAAGTTCTTAAATCCGGGAAAATTATTTCAAAGATTTCACTTGTTTTAAAGAAATATTAAGGAAGAATACGTTCTATGAAATGTTTTTTAGTAGGCTCTAATGTAGCAACTTCGCCCTATCCTGTTTATCCCCTTGGAATGAGTATGGTGGCAAATGCCCTTAAAAAAGCAGGGCATGAAGTAATTCAATTTGATTTTATGCAGAATAAAAGTTCCCTGGAGAGTCTCACTGCGGTAATCAGTCAACTGAAACCTGACGTGGTTGGCATCTCCATGAGAAATATCGATAATGTGAACTGCCTTAACGAAGAAAAATACACTGATGTTGTTAAATCCATTGTTTCCCATATTAAATCCATTAGTAATGCCGTTGTTGTCCTTGGTGGTACTGCATTTTCCATTCTTCCTGAAGAACTCCTTGAGAAAATCGGAGCTGACTTTGGTATTGTGGGTGAAGGTGAAAAACTCATGGTTGACCTTGTAAACAACATAGAAAACAATAAAAAACCATTTAATAGAATTCTTAAAGCAGAATCACAACTTAGTAAAAGCCAGATACCAAGAGCATATTATGATAAAAAGATTATGGATTATTATCTTGACAATGGTTCTATTGCAAACATTCAGACAAAACGTGGATGTATACACAAATGCACCTATTGTTCCTACCCTTATCTGGAAGGTAATAATTTCAGATCACGTGACATTAAGGAGATCATTGAAGATATCGAGTTCCTTACAAAGGAGTGCAAAGCAAAAATGCTCTTTTTTACAGACTCTGTATTTAATGATAAACATGGACTTTATATTGAGCTCCTTGAAACAATGGAAAAAAAGAAGATCTCTGTTCCCTGGACAGCATTTATAAAACCTGAAAAATTCTCTGAAAAAATCATTAACCTTATGCTGAAAACCGGTGTTAGTGGTGTTGAACTCGGCTCTGACGGCGCTTCAGATGAGGCCCTTGCAGGGCTTGGCAAATCTTTCCGATTCAAGGATATTATTGAATGCAATGCATGCTTCATTGAAAAGGGCATTCCCACAGCTAACTTCTTTATGTTTGGAGGACCAAGAGAGACTGAAGAAACTGTTTTACATGGAATTCAGAATATTATTGACCTTAAGGAGACCGTATCATTTATTTTCCAGGGCATACGTATTCTGCCCAATACAAAATTATATCAGATTGCAATAAACCGTGGAGTAATACAAAAGGATGAAGACCTGCTGGAACCTGTGTACTACATTGAGCCAGGACTTGACAGAAAAAAACTTGAAAAAACATTAAAGGAAAATTTTAAGCCATACAGACATTGTGTATTCCCACCGGATGCCCTTGAAAACAGTGTCAAATTTCTTCAGAAGTTAGGACATACAGGACTCATGTGGGACCTTCTCATAGCTGGCAGAAACAGAAGAAAAAATAAAAAACAATATGAATCAAACTGATAT
>Ga0256846_1000326_pt1 | contig 20042 bp, 15 predicted proteins | sample TevniametaG_FD_189098 | JGI IMG/M metagenome (GOLD analysis project Ga0256846, IMG submission 189098) | Tube worm associated microbial communities from hydrothermal vent at the East Pacific Rise, Pacific Ocean - Tevnia | ecosystem: Host-associated > Annelida > Integument > Unclassified ...
ACCGCGGGTGACCGCGTCTTCCAGTACCTGTGATTTATCGGTGCCGGCGGGAACGGCCAGCCCGCTGTCACGGCAATAGGCCAGCACCGGATCGAGCCAGCGGTCATCTTCACCCGGGGGCATCCGGAGCATTTTTCGCCGGTTTTTTCCGGCGATATCCTCCAGAGACAGGGCCAGCACGCCGAGCAGGCGCATGAAATAGCGGGCCGCGCCTTTCAGGTTATCTTCCGACGCAGCGGTCCGGGCCCGGGCCAGCAGGTCCGGTGTATTTTTTTTGGAGTCAAAAAGCCGGCTGTTGAGAAGTGACACAATTTTGCAGCCCGGCAGAAATGTGTACGTCCTGACCTTTTCCAGGGCGGCAAAGATCTGATCGTCGCCGCCGCTCAGCGACTCGTGATTCATCCTGTCCGCTGGATCGGGGAGGAAAGCGTTGAGGAGAGCCTCGAGGGCCTGGGCGCATAAGTATTCTTCGCCGTGGATGAGCCAGACGGCAGACGTGGTATTTTTTTCGGTGCGCAGGTAATGCGTCAGATTTTGAAATGCGATGACGGGCATGGAAGATCACTCAATTGCATCGGACCAGGCGGCCGGACGCCGCTCAATCCGGTATTTTGTTAAGCACCAGATGGATGATGAAAATACCGACGCCCACGGTAATGGCGCTGTCGGCAATGTTGAAACTCGGCCATTGGTACCGGCCGATATAGAACCTGAGAAAGTCAATCACCTCTCCCAGCCGGATCCGGTCAATCAGGTTGCCGATGGCCCCGCCCAGAATCAATGCCAGCCCGAAGGCAAGCCAGGGGGGGGTGGGGGGGATGACCCGGTAGAAACAGAAGATGGCAACGATGGCGATTGAAATGAGAATAAAGAAGAAAGCCTGATGCCATCCGCTGCCCGGGTGGGCAAAAATACCAAAGGCCCCGCCCGGATTGTGTACATGGGTTAAATCGAAAAATCCGGGAATCACGGGGATGGCGTGGTAAAGCGGGATGGCGTGCCAGATGGCCAGTTTGGTCAGCTGATCGGCCAGTACCACCAACCCGGCGAATATGACCAGCCGGAGGTATTGGGGTCGCGTTTTCCGGCGGGTCATTGCTCGTCGGTCCGTTTACTGGGGCAGCCGGGCAACAACATCGCTGCAGTGCCGGCAGATAGTCGGGAAATCTGGATTGGCGCCGACACTCGGATCGTGAATCCAGCAACGGTCACATTTCTCACCTTCGGCAGGAACGACCTGGATCGCCAGCCCGTCGATTTTCTCGCTGACGTAGGCATCGGCCGGCAGCGCGTCCCGGGTTAATTCCGCCTGGGAGGTAATGAAAATCATCTTAAGGTCGTCCGCATAAAGTTTCAGGACGCTATGCAGTGTGTCCGGGGCTGCGATGATGACCCGGGCGCTTAACGGGTGGCCGATGATTTTGGCGACCCGGGCCGACTCCAGTGCCTTGGTTACTTCTTCGCGGACAGTCAGAATCTGCTGCCAGCGCCCGGCCAGATCCGTATCCTGCCAGCGGGGTTCCGGATCGGGAAACAGCTCGCAATGAACGCTGTCGGCCGCATCGGTCTTATCCGGCAGGTATCGCCGGATTTCCTCGGCCGTAAAGATCATGATGGGGGCCATGATTTTAACCATGGCATCCAGGATGATATGCAGCGTTGTCTGCGCGCTGCGTCTTTCCGGGGAATCGGGCAGAGAGGTATACAGCCGGTCCTTTAAAATATCCAGGTAAAAAGATGACAGGTCCACCGTGCAGTAGTTGTAGAGGGCATGATAGACGCCGTGGAATTCGTATTCCATATAGGCTTTGCGGGTTTTTTCGATGAGCCGGTTGAGGGTGTAAAGGGCAAAGCGGTCGATTTCCAGCATCTCTTCGTAGGCAACGGTATCGGTGGCCGGATTGAAATCCGCGCAGTTCCCCAGGATAAACCGGCAGGTATTGCGGATCTTGCGGTACGCATCGGTGAGTTGCTTGAGGATATTGTCCGAAATTCGGATGTCGTCCCGGTAGTCGGTGGCCGTGACCCAGAGCCTCAGGATTTCGGCGCCGTATTGTTTGATCAGGTCGCCGGGCGACAGGTCGTTGCCCAGGGATTTGGACATTTTTCTCCCCTCGGCATCCACCACGAATCCGTGGGTCAGCACCGCCTTGTAGGGCGCCTGCCCCCGCAATCCCACCGAGGTGAGCAGGGAGCTGTGAAACCAGCCGCGGTGCTGGTCGCTTCCCTCCAGGTATAAGTCGGCGGGCCATTTCAGGTAGTCCCGGTATTCGAGTACAGCGGCATGGCTGACCCCCGAGTCGAACCAGACATCGAGGATGTCGTCCTCCTTGATGAATGTATCATGGCCGCATTGGGCGCAGGTCGGATGACCGTCGAGCAGGTCATCGACATTTTTTTCAAACCAGATATCCGCCCCATGCTCGGTGAAAAGGGCGTGAATCCGTTCCATGAGCGTTTCGGTCATGTAGGGGGCGTTACATTTTTCACAGTACAGGACGGCGATGGGGACCCCCCAGGCCCGTTGCCTGGAAATACACCAGTCGGGTCGGTTTTCGATCATGCCGTAAATGCGTTCCCGGCCCCAGTGGGGAATCCACTGCACCTTGTCGATCTCGGTGAGCGCTTTTTGACGCAGCCCGGTTTTTTCCATGGAGATAAACCATTGGGGCGTCGCCCGGAAGATGACCGGTTTCCGGCAGCGCCAGCAGTGGGGGTAGGAGTGGGACAGCGCTTCTTTCTTGATCAGCCTGTCAACCTCCTTGAGCTTGGCGTTGACGCTTTCATTGGCGGAAAAGACAAATTCACCTTTGAAAAAAGAGACATCGTCTGTAAAACACCCCTCGTCGTCCACCGGAGAATACGCATCAATTCCATATGCCATACCGACTTCGTAATCCTCACGCCCATGGCCCGGCGCAGTGTGCACGCAGCCGGTACCCGTGTCCAAGGTGACATGATCGGCCAGAACGATGAGCGATTCCCGATCGTAAAACGGATGGCGGCAGCGCATTTTTTCCATATCGGCGGCATCAATGTCGGCAATCTGCCGGTAATCATCGATGCCAAATATCTGCATGCATGCGTCGACCCGTTCCCGGGCCAGAATCAATACCTCCCCGCCTGTAACTTCAACGGCGGCATAGTCAAATTCCTGATTCAGCGCGACTGCCAGGTTGGCCGGAAGGGTCCAGGGCGTGGTTGTCCAGATAACAATGGAAACGGGTTTGCCGGCCAGCGCCGGGATCCTGCGCCCGATGTCGTCGATTAAGCCAAATTTAACATAGATACTGTCGCTCGTCACATCGTAATATTCGATTTCCGCCTCGGCCAGCGCCGTTTGACAATTGCAGCACCAGTAGATTGGTTTTTTGCTGCGATAGAGGCTGCCTTCCATGGCGAACTTGCAGCATTCCCGGGCAATGGTCGCTTCATAGGGGTAATTCATGGTCAGGTAGGGCCGGTCCCACTCGCCCATGACTCCCAGCCGCTTGAACTCCTTGCGCTGGATATTAATATATTTTTCGGCATAGGTCCGGCAGTGTTTACGAATCTGCGCCTGAGTCAGTTCCTTTTTTTTGCCCTTGAGCGCCTGATCCACCTTGTGTTCGATGGGCAGCCCGTGGCAATCCCACCCCGGCACATACACCGCATCGTATCCGGCCATCTGACGGGAGCGGACGATAATGTCCTTTAAAATTTTATTCAGGGCCGTACCGGTATGGATGTTGCCATTGGCGTAGGGAGGGCCGTCATGTAAAATAAACTTTTCTTTTTGAGCGGACTGGTCACGGATATTTTCGTACAGGTTCGACTTTTCCCAGGCGGCGAGCTGCTCGGGTTCGCGCTGGGATAAATTGGCCTTCATGGGGAATTTGGTGGAAGGCAGGTTCAGTGTTTTCTTAAAATTCATGGGGCCTCCAACGGCAGGTGTCGCTACCCGTCGTTCGTTAATAAATTTTTTTTTGATCTCAAAAATGCCGATACGCCCGGGAAAAGCCATCCTCTCCGGGCGAGACATCTGATAATACCGGGTGGATATTATCTGTGATCGTCTGGTTGTCGGTTGTCAATATATGCGGCGATGGCAAGGCGGCGGGACGCCCGGTTCAGCCGCCCCGTCAGGTGCGTTGCTCGATCAGCATCCGGCGGATATCGCTTTGTCCGATGATATATGCCGGATGCTGTCTTAATCTATTTTGAATCGATTATTCAATAACAAAATGGACACGTCGGTTCTTGGTCCAGGCGGCCTCGTCGTGGTTGGGATCCACGGGGCGTTCTTCACCGTAACTGACCGTCCGGATGCGATCAACATTGACACCGAGTTCGAGCAGGAATGCCCGGGCGCTTTCCGCCCGGCGATCGCCCAGCGCCAGGTTGTAGGCCACGGTTCCCCGTTCGTCGGTATGCCCCTCAACGATGATCGACGCCTGGGGGTGGTTCTGCAGCCATTCGGATTTTTCCATCAGGATCGACTGGGCTTCCGGCAGCAGGGCGGCGCTGTCGTATTCAAACAGAATGTCGTTGTTTTCAAACTGGTCCCGGGCGGTTTGCGCGTCACCGGCCGATTGCGCCGTGCCGTTGGCGGCGTTGTCGCCGGTCAGGCCGTTTTCCGATACATTGGCGCCGCTGCCCAGAGTGGTCTGATCCGATCCGGTTCCGTTTTTACCGTTACCATTCATGCCGGTGCCGTTCTGATTGCCGGCACCGGCGATCGATGGGTAGTCACTTCGGATTGTTTTTTTGGAACAGGCACCGATCAGCAGTAATCCGATGCAACTGAAAATAACAACACTGAGCCGGAGCCACCCTTTTCCCATCCGTTTCGTCGCGTTCATACCCATTGATCCTCCTTTGTGTTTCTGGCTTTGTATTTCTTGATTATGCATTATTCATCTGTTTTAACCGCCGGATACGCTGATGTGTCAGCAACAGGTCAACCCATTCTTCGAATAAACGGGCCAGCTGTTTTTCGGAAGCCGGTGCCGTCCTTTTTTTTATCCGATTGATGGCCGATATGACATCCGTACGCTCCGGTTCCTCTGAAATCAGGTGTTTCAGGATGCGCAGCGCCTCTTTGTCATTTCCCTGATCCTCGTACACCTTGGCCATGGTAAGAGTGTAAAATGATGAAGTATCTGCCATTATTTCTCCGTATTCTTTCCGTCCTTTAACCTGGAATGGTTCGGCCCCACCTTCAGAATCATTTCTTTATCGCCCACCATGCCCAGCTCGTGGCGGGCAATGTTTTCAATATATCGGCGGTCATTCCGAAGCCGGTCAATCTTTCGGCGTATTTCCTGATTTTCAATGGTAAGCTGCGTATTGATGGCCATGAGGCGTCTTTTTTCTTTCTGCTGGCTGATGACATCCAATACCCCCCATTCGCCGAAAATACTCGTCAGCAGGAGAACAATCAGCCCGAGAACCGCCGAGAAAATGAGGATGTTGCCCGATCGGCCCGGGTTTTTTTTCCGTCTGGCAGTTTTTTTTGCCATTTTGCAATTCCAGCTGCCCCAAATATGTTGATATGACAGGGGCAGGCGTTAAGTTCAGATATAACCGGACAGTGCCGTCAGTGCTGGATTGACTGGCCGGACTGTCCTGAACGGCTGCGCATCCGTCACAAAAATATTCAATCCGCCGAAAAAACAGTTTGATTCAAATCCATGTCGGCACTCATGTCTGAAATAACTTGACATCATTCATACGAAGCATCATAATATTCATTTTTAGTGAATGCAAATCTGTTTGGCAAGAATAATATGGGCACTGTTGAAGCGCCCACCGAAAGGAGACCCCATTGGCAAACCATAAATCAGCTTTAAAGCGCATACGTCAGAATGAAATTCGCCGTACGCGGAACAAATCGGTAAAAACACGAACCCGAAATATTGTTAAATCCGTACGGGCGGCTGTTTCCGAAAATGATTCGGCCAAGGCGGCCCAAGAGCTCAACGCGGCCCAGTCCATTATCGCCAAGGCGGCCAAAAAAGGGGTTCTTCACAAAAGCACCGCTTCCCGAAAGATTTCCCGGTTATCAAAACTGGTCAATACCCTGGCCACTTGATTTCTCAGTCGTTCTAAAAATTATCCGTCAACCGGTTGTATATTTTTTGCGCCAGGCGCGTTGAGAGCGTTTTGATTGCTTCGCGCCGGTGCTGACTGGTTTCGATATTGTTGTCACCGACGGCATAGGGCTCCCGGCCGGATAACTGGCGGTCTATCCAGACCAGCCGGCCGCTTTTGTCAGTCAGTTTCAGCGCCACCCGCACGACCACTTCCTGTTCAACCGACGCCCCTTGTCCTGTCTGGGAAATGGTCCGGGTCAGCACTGATGCCACCGTCCCGGTCAAAGTGCCATCCGCCCGATTATCATCCGTCAAGGTCCCTTTGCGCTGAAGAATAAACTCGTTGGTGAGGTCGTCGGTAATAATGTTTTCGATCCCCACTTCATTGGTCCGGTTGGTAAATAAAGAAATATAGACTTTCTGTATCCCGCCGGGAAGAGATCCGCCGCCGGGAAACCGGTAGCCACACGCGCAGACTATCAGGGTGAGCACAATTAACAGCCAGTGTATTCTTGATTTTAATATCTGTTTCATCACCGTTTCCAAAATAATCGATTGAATGTTAGACGATCGGCCGGTTAAATAACGATATTAACCAGTTTTTTCTTAACCACAATGGTTTTACGAATCGGTTTGCCGGCGATGAATTTTAACACCCGTTCATCGGCCAGGGCGATTTCTTCAAGCGCTTTTTCAGTGATATCCGCCGGTACGGTCAGGCGGCTCCTCAATTTTCCGTTTACCTGCAGAACAATGGTCAGTTCATCTTTGCTCAGGGCGTCTTCCCGATACGTCGGCCAGGGGGCCAGCAGAACACTGTCTTTAAATCCCAGCGCTTCCCAGATCTCTTCCGAAAAATGGGGGACCATGGGAGACAGCAGCAGAACAACCGTTTCCAGGGACAGCCGCATCACGGCGGCACATCTGGCGCTGGCTGGATCTGTCAGATCCGGGTCATCCTGAATCGGTTCGATGCCGTGGGCGGTATTGACAAGCTCCATGACCGCGCTGATGGCCGTGTTGAAGTGGAACCGTTCTTCGATATCCCGGGTGACTTTTTCAATGGTCTGGTGGGTCTTACGGAAAAGACCGGCCAGGGGCGTGTCCAGTGCGTCCAGGGGGCCATCGTAAGGGGTGGCCCGGTGAACATGGGGCAGCCAGGACCAGGTCAGGCGCCAGATCCGGTTTAAAAACCGGTAACTGCCCTCAACGCCTTCGGCCCGCCATTCGAGACTTCTTCGCGGCGGTGCGGCAAAAAGGCAGAACAGCCGGGTCGTATCGGCGCCGAAGCGGCTGAGCAGTTCTTCGGGATCAACCACGTTTTTCTTTGATTTGGACATCTTCTCAATTCGTCCGATGGTAGCCGGGCGGCCGCAATGCGCGCAGGTGCGGGCATCTCCGTCGTCAACGGTATCATCCGGGCCGAGCCAGCCGTGTTTTTCGCAGCGGGCGGTTTCTTTGCATACCATCCCCTGGGTCAGCAGGCGGGCAAAAGGCTCCCGATAGTCAACCAGCTTTTCATCCTGCAATACGCGGGTAAAGTAGCGGGAATAGAGCAGATGTAAAATGGCGTGTTCGACGCCGCCAATGTACTGGTCCACGGGCATCCAGTAGTCCACGGCCGCCGGGTCAAACATTCCCTTGTCAAAACGCGGGCTGCAGAATCTCTCGAAATACCAGGAGGATTCGACAAAAGTGTCCATGGTATCCGTTTCCCTGCGGGCGTCGGGGTTTCCGCAGACCGGGCAGGTGGCCTGATAAAAGGAGGCCAGCGCGGGCAGGGGGGAGCGCCCGCCGGGAAGCAGTTCGGCGTCTTCGGGCAGACGGACAGGCAGATCCTCTTCCGGCACCGGGACAATGCCGCATTTATCGCAATGGATCATGGGGATGGGGGCGCCCCAATAGCGCTGGCGGGATATGCCCCAGTCTCGGAGGCGGTAGTTGACTGTCTTTTTCCCGTGGCCGTTTTCGGCCAGGAAGGCGGTAATTTCATCCAGGGCCCGGGCACTGGGCAGGCCGTCAAACGGGCCCGAATGGACCATGATTCCATCGCCGGTGTAAGCGGCTTCCATCTCGTCTGCGGCCATGGGCTGATCGGGTGGCTGCACCACCACGGTAATGTCGATCTGATATTTGCGGGCGAATTCAAAATCCCGCTGATCGTGGGCGGGCACCGACATGACGGCGCCGGTACCGTAACCCATCAGGATAAAATTCGCCGTATAGATCGGAATCTTTTTTCCGGTGGCCGGATTGATACACCAGGCACCTGTAAAAACGCCCTCTTTTTCATACTGATCCACCGCGCGGGTGGTCCGTTCCTGCCGGGCGATCCGATCAACAAACGCCTCGACGGCCTGCGCCTGGTCGGTTCCTTCTGCCAGCCGGGCCACCAGGGGGTGTTCCGGCGCCAGACACATAAACGTGGCGCCGTAGATTGTATCCGGCCGGGTAGTAAAAACCGAGAGAATCTCCTCCCGGCCGGCCACCGGGAAACGGATTTCGGCCCCGAAGCTTTTGCCGATCCAGTTTTTCTGCATGGTGACGACTTCTTCGGGCCACCCGGAGAGCTGGTCGCAATGGACCAAAAGGTCTTCAGCATAATCGGTGATGCGGAAAAACCACTGGTTCAGTTTTTTCTGGATGACCGGCTGACTGCACCGCCAGCAGGCACCGGACTCGACCTGCTCGTTGGCCAGCACGGTCTGGCAGGGTTCACACCAGTTGACAAAAGATTCCTTGCGGTACACCCGGTTTTTGGCGAACATTTTCAGGAAAAGCCATTGTTCCCAGTGATAGTATTCCGCCCGACAGGTGGCGATTTCACGGTCCCAGTCATAGCTGAGGCCCAGCCGCTTGAGCTGCGTCCGCATGGTATCAATGTTGCCGTAGGTCCATCGGGCCGGATGGGTGTTATTGGCAATGGCGGCATTTTCCGCCGGCATGCCGAAAGCGTCCCATCCCATTGGATGGAGGACATTGAATCCCCGCATCCGTTTAAACCGGGCAATCACGTCCCCAATCGCATAATTGCGGACGTGGCCCATATGGATTTTACCGGATGGATAGGGAAACATCTCCAGGACGTAGTATTTTTTCATGCCGGGATCGACGGCAACCTTGAACAATTGGGACGCTTCCCACCGGGACTGCCATTTCTTTTCAATCTGCTGGTGGCTGAATGTTTTTTCCATGGGATGGTATCTTCTTTACTGGTTCGCTTGTGTAACGATTCTTATTTTTCAGGTGTCGGTCTGGCTTCTATTACCATATTTCTGCGTGGCCGCAATGCCTCATTTACGTTATGGCACCGCCGGAAAACCATCGTCCATCTTATGCCATAGCGTTTTTGAAATAGCAAGCCGGCGATTTCCGCGTTAAGATGCAAAAGTAATAGAAATCGATTGACTTGTTCGCCACAATCCCCTATTTTTAAAAATTCTATAATAACCGTTAATAATTAGGAATGTTTTCAATGAGTAAAATATTAATCAATGCTGTTGATTCGGAAGAATGTCGTATTGCCAAAGTCAAGGATGGCCATCTCGAGGAGTTTCATGTCGAAAATGCCGGCCGCCAGATCACCCGTGGCAATATTTACAAGGGCATCGTCACCCGCGTGGAGCCGAGCCTTCAGGCGGCCTTTGTTGATTACGGCGGCCCCAAACACGGGTTTCTGCAGAAGCATGAAATTCACAGTGACTACTATCTGGAAGATCTGCAGGATAATCGTTCCATCAAAAACCTTGTCAAGCGGGGGCAGGAACTGCTGGTTCAGGTAACGAAAGACCCGGAAAATAAAAAGGGCGCCATGTTGACCACAATGATTTCGCTGCCGGGACGCCACATGGTGTTGATGCCGGGCAGCGAGAACAAAGGGATATCCCGCAAGATCGAAGATGAGGAAGAACGGCGGCGGTTAAAGGAAATCATTTCGGCTTTCAATATTCCGGACGGGTATGGTTTGATTGTCAGAACGGCGGGACAAAAGTGTTCAAAGACAGTTATATTAAATGATTACAGGTACTTGATGCGACTGTGGAAGACTATTAAGGGGAACGTGATGGAAGTTACGGCCCCCGCGGCCCTGTATCAGGAACGCAATCTGGTAGAGCGCTCCCTGCGGGATTATTTTACGACCGATATCACCGAAATCCTGATCGATGATGAGGCGGCGTATCGGGAAGCCAAACAGTTCATGCAGGTTATTTCTCCCAAATACGGGCGGATCGTCAAGCGCTACAAGGGGACCAAACCGATTTTTTCCAAGTATGAACTAGAGAGCCAGATTGCCATGATTTTTGAAAATCGGGTGCCGCTGAAATCCGGCGGCTCTCTGGTTATTGATCCCACCGAAGCCCTGGTGGCCATCGATGTGAATTCCGGCAAAGCCACCTCGGGGGGATCGATTGAAGAAACGGCCTATAAAATCAATGTGGAAGCCGCTCAGGAAGTTGCCCGCCAGCTCCGATTGAGAGATCTGGGCGGGCTGATCGTTCTTGATTTTATTGATATGAAGGATAAAAAACATCGACGTCAGGTGGAACAGACGCTGAAAAAGTATCTCAAAACAGATAAGGCCAAAACAAGCGTCGGTCTTATTTCCAAGTTCGGGCTTCTGGAGATGTCGCGCCAGCGGCTGCGGCCCTCGATTCAGTTTGGCAGTTATGAGACCTGTCGATATTGCCATGGCAAGGGGGCGGTGCCTTCGGTGGATATATTGGGCCTGAAATTTTTAAGGGAGTTGAATTCAAAAACACTGAAAAGCAACCTGGCCAGCGTCCGGGGGGTTGTTCCCAAAGCCGTGGCGGATTATCTGCTCAACAGGAAAAGGAAGGATCTGGTTGATCTGGAAAACCGGAAAAACATTGACGTGATCATCGAAGCCAATGAGGAGATGATCCCCGGCGACAGCGAAATCATCCAGACGCTGGCGACGGATAAGACCGGCACAGGCGCGTAAATCGCCCGGCAGAATAGGGGACAACCGGAAAACACCGCGGGGCAGGTGGATTTAAGTGAGGCTCGTGTTCAGGCGGATGGGGCCTGGAGGCGTCCCGCTGCCTTTGTTTCAGCGCGTTGGAAAGCATGCATCCCCGAGCTGTCTGATGCACTTCAGGATCTGTCGGCGGCCCGGCGTATACCGGCAAAGGAGAGGTCATGGCTGAATATGAAAAAAATGATAAATCCAAAGCTGTTATCGCGGTTTTAGGGGTCCTGGCCCTGATTGTTGCAGCGCTGTTTTTTGGCACGAAGCTGTGGCGGAGTGATTTGGCGCAGGAATCCATCCAGAGCGCCGGAAACAAAGAAATGGCCGCGCCCGTGGCTGAAAAAATGGCGATCAAAGGGCAGGCGCCGATTGATTATGAAAAGAATGGCGATCTGATGGCCCGGCGCAAGGCCGCGCTGGGGTTTGATAAAGGCGTGGATATGATTGTCCGGCCGGGCGAAACCATGAAGATCGGCAAAACCATTGTTTCGATGGATGAAATTCTGGACAAGATCCGCCTGAAAACCGGTGGAATCGCGGAACAGGATCTGTCGGCTCCGGCGGTGCCGGCAGTGCCCCGCAAAATTGATCTGCCCACCGCTATCGGCAGGTTCGAGGCATTGGAAAAAGAATATGACCGATTGAAAGCCAAGGTTGAGGCGGCCTCGGAACCTGTTGACGATGCCACGCGCCGGCGGGTTGAAAAAATAGCCGGTCCGGTCCGGCTGTACCGGCAATACAAAGAAGTCCTTCAAAAGCTGGCCCGGGCAGGAAAACGCCTGGCGGGCGCGGATAAGGATCAGGCCGCAGTCATCAACCGGGACATTGAAGCGCTGAATCAGGAAAAGGCTGACCTGGAAAAAAACATTTTAGCGGCCATGCAGGCCGATCAGGATTTGAACGCCTACGGCGTCTATGTCGTCAAGCCCGGAGACAATATCTGGAATATTCACTTCCAGTTTTTGCGGGACTATTTTACCCACAAGGGAGTAAATTTATCCCCCGCTTCCGATGAACCGGATGCTGGCGGAAAAAGCTCGGGTGTCGGGCGGCTGTTGAAATTTTCCGAGACCATGGTTCATATCTATAACCTGCGGGAGAAAAAGATCGATACTGACTTGAACTTGATTCAGCCGTTGAGTAAGATTGTCGTCTTTAACCTGGCCAGGGTATTTGCGATGCTGGACAGCATCAATTTGAATGAAGTGGGCCGGATTCGGTTTGATGGCGAAATGTTGTGGCTGCCCGCCAAAGAATAATGGGCTGCCGGTACCCGGCCGGTGGAAGGAATGATTTGACGGGCGTGTTGAATTCAAGTATAAACGCGCCATTTTTAAGAAAAACAGGTTTGTCCACATGGCTGTAAGAAATGACTACAATGCAATAAAGGAGGGGGTGTTGTGATGAATATCGCCTATGCAATGGCGCAGGGTGGCGCCGCGGGCGCCCAGGGAGCCGGCGGGTTTGCGTCGTTTATTCCCTTGATTCTGATGTTTGTTATTTTTTATTTTCTGCTCATTCGTCCTCAGCAGAAGAAATCCAAAGAGCACCGGCAGATGGTTGACAACGTTAAAAAAGGAGACCGAATTGTCACCTCGGGCGGCATTTACGGACGCGTGACGGCTGTTTCGGATACAACCCTGACAGTTGAAATCTCTGACAGAGTCCGGGTCAAGCTCAACCGTGCCAATGTGGCCGGGCTGGCCCAGGCCGCACCGCCGCCACCGGCAAAAAAGAAAAAGAAAGAGCCCGCCGATCAAAAATAGCCGATGAAGCAGGCAGCTCCGGAGGGTCCGTTTTAAAATCCGGAGTTTTTATTTATCTTCATCGGACATGAAAACGAGCCAAACGAAAGGAAGCGCAACTTGAAAAAGATATCGTGGCGAGTACTGAGCGTTATTGTTGTGATTGTGGTCTCGCTGATTTACGTCTTTCCCACATTCAAGCCGACGGTGTGGCCCCACAAAAAGATCAATCTGGGGCTGGATCTGCAGGGCGGCATGCATCTGATGCTGGAAGTCGAAACGGACAAGGCTGTTTTAAACCGGATCGAACGGATCCATCAGGATCTGCGTGCCCAGTTGCGGAAAAAAAAGATAAAATACAATGGCCTGGATGCGGCAGGCGTTAATAAACTGACTGTTTCATTGAACGATGCCGGGGAAAGAAGCGCTTTCGATGATATGGTCAAAAAGGAGTTCAGGGAACTGGTTGTCCTTTCCGCCCCCGATGATCCGGTGGTTTCCCTGGAGCTGCCGAAAAAAGAAGCGGATACAATCAAACGCCTGGCCGTGGATCAGGCGCTGGAAACCATTCGAAACCGGATTGACCAGTTTGGCGTTTCCGAGCCGGACATCCGGCGGCAGGGTGAAAATCGAATCCTGATTCAGCTGCCGGGTATCAGTGATACCCGTCGGGCCAAAGAGCTTATTGGTAAAACGGCCCAGCTGGAGTTCAAGCTGCTTGACGAAACCCACAGCGTGGACGATGCGCTCAAAGGTAAAGTGCCGCCGGGAAGCCAGATTCTTTATCAGGTGGAAACGGATCCCCGGACCCACAAGGAAAGAAAAACCCCGTACCTGGTCAAGAAACGGACTCTGCTCACGGGCGCTCATCTGAAAAATGCCCAGGTGCAGATAAATTCCCGGTATAATGAACCCTATGTCGGAATTGAATTTGACCGCAAGGGGGGGCGGCTTTTCGCAAAGATTACCGGTGAGAATGTAAAAAAACGCCTGGCGATTGTTTTGGACAACAAGGTCTATTCCGCACCGGTCATTCAGGAAAAAATCAGTGGCGGGCAGGCGAGCATTACCGGCCGGTTTACAACTGCTGAAGCCCGGGATCTGGCGATTATTTTACGGGCCGGCGCACTGCCCGCACCGGTAAAAATTGTAGAAGAACGGACCGTGGGGCCATCCCTGGGCGCCGATTCCATCCACATGGGGCTCTTCTCCATGATGGTGGGCGGTTTACTGGTGGTGATTTTCATGGTCGTTTATTACCGGACGGCCGGTCTCATTGCCGATGTCGCGCTGGTTGTCAATATTGTCATCATGGCCGCCGGGCTGGCCGCCCTGCAAGCCACGCTGACCTTGCCCGGTATTGCCGGGTTTATCCTCACCATTGGTATGGCCGTGGACGCCAATGTGCTGATTTACGAACGTATCCGGGAGGAGCTGCGTCTGGGCAAGACCCTGCGGGCCTCGGTGGATGCGGGCTACAGCCGGGCCGCCTTGACGATTATCGATGCCAACGTCACCACCCTGATTGCCGCACTGGTATTGTTCCAGTTCGGGACCGGCCCGGTCAAAGGGTTCGCCGTCACTTTGAGCCTTGGGGTTCTGGCCAGTCTTTTTACCTCGCTCATTTTAAGTCGCAGCATCATGGATTACCTGCTGATCAACCGGAAAATGAAAAAGCTGAGTATTTAACCCGAGCATTTAACCAGAGTTTTTAATTTAGGATCCCGTTTATGCAATTTATTAAATCCGACATAAATATCGACTTTATCGGGACGCGGAAAATCGCTTTTGCCCTTTCCCTGTCTCTGATTGCTATCAGTATTATATCGCTGATTATGCACGGCGGTCCGCGGTATGGGATCGATTTTGCCGGGGGGACACTGGTCCAGATCAAAATGGACCGCCCTACGGAATTAAACAAAATCAAGTCCGGCCTGGACACGATTGGCATGGGAAAAGCATCGGTGCAGTCGTTTGGCGCCGAATCCAAAAATGAGTATCTGATTCGTACGGACCGCTCGGTGACAACGGATGACGATTTTGCCCACAAGATTTCCCAGGCACTGCAATCCGCCACCGGTGGAGGCAAGGTATCGATCGAGCGGGTGGAAATGGTCGGGCCTCAGGTGGGCCGGGATCTGCAGCACAAAGCCCTGATGGCCATGTTTTTTGCGCTGCTCTTTATCACCATCTATATTTCCGGTCGTTTTGAGCTCAAATGGCTGCTCAGCGGCGTGGTGGCGGGTACCCTGATGGCGGTGGTCTATTTTCTGTCGCTGTTTAACGTCGGCATCTCCATTTTGATTGTATCGGCGGTCATCGTCAGCCTCATCGTGTTCTGGTTCCTTGAACTGAAATACGCCATGGGCGCCATTCTGGCCCTGATTCACGATGTTACGATTGTGGTGGGGCTTTTTTCCATTACCGGCAAGGAGTTTACCCTGCCGATTATTGCCGCCCTGCTGACCATTATCGGTTACTCATTAAATGATACCATTATCGTGTTTGACCGGATTCGTGAAAATATCGGCAAACGACGGAAAACCTCTCTGTCGGAGGTGATTAATATGAGTATCAATCAAACCCTGTCGCGGACCATCCTGACTTCGATGACGACACTGTTCGTGATCGTGACGTTGTTTCTTTTCGGGGGGGGGATTATTCACGATTTTGCTTTTGCCATGATCGCCGGTGTGGCCGTTGGGACGTATTCATCAATTTTTGTCGCCAGTCCGATCCTGATGGCCTGGCAGGGGCGAACGGGTAAAAAACAAAAAACCCGATCAAAAAGATAGTTCCGGGAAAGTAATCATTAAGGTCGCGCGTGGAAATTAAAAAAGCCGGAAAGAAGGAACCGGGAAGCGGTTTTTTTATGATCCCGGCTTTCAGAATACTATGGCTTCCCGTCCCTCTGAAAATCATTCCATGATTCCGGCGCCTGACAACGCAACGCACAGATGGACAGACTGGCTCAGCCTGAAACAGGTACCGGGTGTGGGAAATCTGCTTTTCAAGCGCCTGGTCGAATTTTTCGGGACACCTGCCGCAGTTTTTGCGGCGGCCAGAGACAGTGTCGATCGATTTCGCGAGGTGGATGGAGTCTCCCGGCGGCTGGTTGAGGCCATTGCCCGATTCCGGCTGCCGGACGCGCTCAAACGTGAGATTGATCAGATAGTGGCTTCCGGATTTTCTCTGGTTACCATGGCCGATAAAAACTTTCCTCCCCTGCTACTTGAAATCCCCGATCCTCCCCCTTATCTTTACCTCGCCGGCGCTCTGCCCGATACGGTGAAAAATATTGCGATGGTCGGGTCGCGGAACGCCACGGCGTATGGGCTGGCGGCTACCCGTAAATTGAGCGCGGATCTGGTGAACCGGGGGGCCGTGATTATCAGCGGCATGGCGCTGGGGATTGATACAGCGGCCCATGCCGGGGCGTTGTCGGCACGGGGAAAAACCGTTGCCGTACTGGGGAGCGGGCTGCAGCGGATATATCCGGCCCGGAACCGTCAATTGTTTGAGAAGATAGTGGAAACCGGCGGTGTGATTTCCGAGTTTGCCTTGACCGCCGGGCCTGAGGCACACCATTTTCCCCGGCGAAACCGGATTATCAGCGGCATGTCCCTGGGTACCGTGGTGGTTGAGGCCACGCGCCGCAGCGGGTCGCTGATCACTGCCCGGCTGGCCGCCGAACAAAACCGGGAAGTGTTTGCCGTACCGGGCAGTATTCAGTCATTCAAAAGTACCGGTACCCATACGCTCATCAAACAGGGGGCCAAACTGGTGGAAAACGCCCGGGATGTTATCGAGGAATTTCCCCGTTTTTTTTCAGCAGCGCCGGAGATTCGACCGTCGGCACCCATGCCGCCGGAACTGGCCGGCGATGAAAAGATGATTTTTGAGGCGCTGGGGGCGTATCCGGTCCATATTGACGACCTGGCCCGCCAGACGAAAATGGACGCCGGACGACTGTCCAGCCTGTTGATGCAGATGGAATTAACCGGCCTGATTTCCCAGACACCGGGGAAGATGTTTACGCGGCACATGGATTATTGTTAATTGTCAATACAAGGAGAAACATTGGCTAAACCACTTGTGGTGGTTGAATCACCCACAAAGATTCGAACCATAAAAAAATATCTTGGCAGCGCGTACAATGTGGCGGCGACCGTGGGGCACATCAAGGATTTGCCTGCCAAGGAGATCGGGATCGATGTCGAGAATGGATTCAAGCCCAAATACCAGACCATTCCGGGGAAGCAGAAGGTTGTCACTACCCTTCGCAAGGCTGCCGGAGATGCCAGGGATATCTATCTGGCCCCGGACCCGGACCGGGAAGGGGAGGCGATCGCCTGGCATGCTTCGGAAGTATTGAAAAAGAAAGATCGCCGCTTTCATCGTATTCTCTTTCATGAGCTCACTAAAACCGGCATCGCCAGTGCCATGGCAAAGCCGGAAACACTCAATCGGACCAAGTACGATGCCCAGCAGACGCGCCGTATTCTGGATCGACTGGTGGGGTATCAGATATCTCCGCTGTTGTGGCGAAAGGTCAAAGGCGGCTTGAGCGCCGGTCGGGTTCAATCGGTGGCCGTGCGGATCATCATCACCCGTGAACGTGAAATTCAGGCGTTCACCTCGGAAGAATACTGGTCCATTGCCGCGGATCTTTCGGCGGACGTACCGCCGTTGTTTACGGCGCGTCTGGTCCGTCGTAAAACCGAAAAGATCAAGATCGAAAACGAACAATCGGCAGAGGCCATTGTCGATGAATTGCAGAAACACCCTTTTGTCGTAGACAAAATTCTAAAAAAAACGACCCGCCGGAACCCGCTGCCGCCGTTTACCACCAGCAAACTGCAGCAGGAGGCGATCCGAAAACTGCGCTTTTCGGCTCGGAAAACCATGACAGTGGCCCAGCAGCTCTACGAGGGGATTGAACTGGGACATGGGGAACCGGTGGGGCTGATAACCTATATGCGGACCGATTCCACCCGGATCTCCACGGAGGCCGCCGAACAGGCGATGGCGATGGTCAAGGACCGGTTTGGCGCCGAATACGCTGTGGACAAACCGCGGATGTTTAAAAACCGCAAGAAAGTTCAGGATGCCCATGAAGCCGTTCGGCCGACATCGGTAACCTATACCCTGGAAAAGGTTTCGCCCTATCTAACCAAGGATCAGCTGGCGCTGTATACATTGATATGGAAGCGTTTTGTGGCTTCCCAGATGAAACCGGCGCAGATTGATAAGAATACGGTTTCGATCTGCGCCGGCGACTATCGTTTTACGGCCACTGGATCGCGGGTCCGGTTTCCCGGGTTTCTGGCCCTGTACCAATCCGTGGATGAGGCCATCAAACAGGAAAAAGAGACGATCCAACTGCCCGAGCTGGAAAAAGGACAGATTCTTAAACTTGAAAAGTTAATTCCCAAGCAGCACTTTACCAAGCCGCCGCCACGATTTTCCGAAGCCTCCCTGGTCAAGGAACTGGAAGAAAACGGAATTGGGCGGCCCAGTACCTATGCAGCCATATTAACCACGATTCGAAGCAAGGGATATGTGGATTTAATCAAAGGCTATTTTCATCCCAGTGAACTTGGCTTTATCGTCAACGATCTGATCGTGGAAAGTTTCCCGGAGACCTTTGACGTTAATTTTACGGCCCGGATGGAAGAATATCTCGATCGCATTGAGGCTGCCCAGATCAACAGCGAACAGGTGCTCACCGATTTTTACAAGGCATTCAAAAAACGACTGGATGCGGCCACGGATGGCATGCGCAGCATGAAGGCGGTTGGATTCCCCATTGGCCAGACCTGCCCCGAATGTAAAACCGGCCAGCTGCACATCAAAATGGGCCGGAACGGGCATTTTCTCGCCTGCGACGCGTATCCCGATTGTAAATACACCCGTAATTATGAGCGGGACGAGAAAGGTGTGATCCGGCCGATTGAAAAGGCGGCGGATGAAAAAACAGACAAGATCTGTCCGCAATGCGGCCTGGCCCTGGTGTCCAAGGACGGGCGCTACGGCCGGTTTCTCGCCTGTTCGGGCTATCCGGACTGCAAATATACCGAGTCGGCCAACGGGAAGGGCAAAGATACCGGGGTCGCCTGCCCGGAGAAAAAATGCGATGGGCATTTGATGGAACGCACTTCCCGGCGGGGGAAAACATTTTATGGCTGCAGCCGGTATCCGGACTGTAAATTTGCCATCTGGGACAAACCGGTTGCCGAGCCCTGTCCCCAGTGCGGCGCCGCCATTCTGGCAGAAAAAAGCACCAAAAAATACGGCCGCCAGCTTGTCTGTCTGGATCGGGCGTGTGGATATAAAAAGAACCTGGACGCCTGATCGATACGGCCAGGTGGCCGCCCGGCGTTGCGGGCGGGATGGCTGGCGGAAGTTTCTCCCCAGCTGCCTGTGCGGGTACCCGCCACGGCGTACCGCCAGCGCGGTACAGTGGTTGTGGCGAAACCGCCGGCGGTTATTTCCGGTTGATCATGGCTGCCATGTATCCCGCGCCGAAACCGTTGTCGATATTCATGACGGCGACGTTGGCGCTGCAACTGTTGAGCATGGCAAAAAGGGCTGTCAGACCGCCCAGACTGGCGCCGTAGCCGACACTGGTGGGCACGGCAATGACCGGGCGGGCGACCATGCCGGCGACGATGCCGGGCAGCGCGCCCTCCATCCCGGCCACGACGACCAGGACGCTGGCCGCCTGAATCTGCGGGCGGTGACCCAGCAGGCGGTGAATGCCGGCCACGCCCACGTCAAACAGGGTGTCAACCGGGTTTCCCATCATCTCGGCGGTCAGCGCCGCTTCTCTGGCCACCGGAATATCCGACGTCCCGGCCGAAATTATCAGAACTTTTCCCCGCCCTGAAGGTATCGGTTTTTCTTTCTCCCAGATCAACATCCGGGCGTCCGCGTGGTAAGTCGCATGGGAAATGGCGGCCGTTACCCGGGCCGCTTTGGCCGGATCGATGCGGGTGACCAGGATCACTTTCTCCCGGGGAATCATTTTTTCCAGGATGCCCAGAATCTGTTCGGCGGTTTTTCCTTCTCCGTAGATCACCTCCGGAAATCCCTTACGCAGACTGCGGTGGTGATCCACGCAGGCAAACCCGATATCTTCGTAAGGCAGGTTAAAAAGCGTTTCAGTGGCCCGGGGCACATCGATTGATCCCGAGGCCACTTTTTCCAGCAAACGGGTCAGGTCGGATCGGT
>Ga0256846_1000327_pt1 | contig 20028 bp, 19 predicted proteins | sample TevniametaG_FD_189098 | JGI IMG/M metagenome (GOLD analysis project Ga0256846, IMG submission 189098) | Tube worm associated microbial communities from hydrothermal vent at the East Pacific Rise, Pacific Ocean - Tevnia | ecosystem: Host-associated > Annelida > Integument > Unclassified ...
GCGAAAATCCCGTTTTTTGGAGGCGGGCAGCGGGTATGCCACGGACAGGGGATTTTTCGTCCATGCCAAAACCGGAGACCGCAATCTTTTCGGGCTGAATAAATCCCTCTGGATCGATGGCACTCTCAGCCAGACTGTTCGCCGGGCGGCCGTTGGTTTTACCGAACCCCGTTTCTGGGGATCCCACCTCCTGGGCACGCCGGTTCTGGCGGATATCGATCTGCATGCCGAACGGATTGAAGCGTTTAATCAGACGTTCGGCACGACCCTGCGCGGCGCCAATCTGAAACTGTCCACCCATCCCTTTGCCCCGCTTTCCCTGGGCTGGGGATGGCGCTACGAATACCGGGATCAGTTCCGGCGGAATGCCGGCACTGCGACGGCTGCGGACGATCCAGTGCTTTTTGATCCGCGCAGCGTGCTGGTGACCTCGCCTTCTCTGCTTTACGATACGCGGGATTCCTTTATCCGTCCCCGCCGGGGAATTTTTTCCGCGGTCACGGTGGATTTTTCGAAAGGTCTAAGTAATTCCCTCGATGATTTTTTGAAATACCGGCTGGACGTCCGGGCCTTTTATACGCCGGTCAAACGGGTGACGCTGGCCGTCAAGGGACAGGCCGGGTACCTTGCGCCCTACGGCCACGGGAAAACGGTACCCGACGATCAGCTTTTTTTCCTGGGCGGCATTGGCACGGTGCGCGGGTTTGCCGAAAACCGGCTCCGGTTCGATCGCAGCGGCGATCCCGTGGGGGGGCGCCGGGTGGTTTCCGGCAGCGTGGAGACCCGGATCGATCTGGGCGGCAACGTGGAGCTGGCGCTCTTTGTCGATACCGGCCGAATCGATAAAATATTCGGTGATCGCGGCCGCGGCCGATTCCGTACGTCGGTGGGCGGCGGGCTGCGCTATATCACGCCCATCGGTCCCATCGGGCTGGTGTACGGATACAAACTCGATCCACTGGCCGGCGAGTCCCATGGCCGGTTCCATTTTTCCATCGGATATTCGTTTTAGGCCGGTCCGGGCCATTTCCCGCAGCGGCGGATCCGGATGGCGTCTTACCTGCGGGGGCGGATCGATCTGGACGGCATCTGCCAGACGAAAAGCCGGATCCATTCAAAACCGAACTGAAGCAGGGCCTCGTCGCTGGTCCGCAGCTTTTTTTTCAGTGCCGCTTTCACCCGGTAGCGTTTGAAAAAACTGCTTTCAAAGATGAAGGCCCGGAATCGGTCCATGTTGTAGGCCGCCATGAAGGCCATCCGGGCGCGGGCGCCTTCGGGGCCCTCGGCGCCCCAGGGGTCGGCCTGGAACAGGTGCCGGATTTCGGCCCAGCGGCGGGACATCCGGTGGTAGGTTTCCGCATCCTGGTCCCGGGTCCAGGCCGGTACCGTCCATGTTGTGGGTTCGTGCCGACCTTCACAGAAATCGGGCGGGCGGAAGAAAAAGACCGGTTCGGCCCGGCCGGTTTCAGGATGGAAAAGGGCGCCCTGCTCCACGGGAAACGTCCGGCAGGTGTCCGGCCGGTGCCGGTAAACGGCGCAGCCACCGGCGGTCAGAAACGGGCAGGTGTGCTCGGCATCAGCGGCCATGCGCAGCACCAGCTCGGGAAAAAACTGTTCCGGTCTCAGAACGATATCGGCGTATTCTTCGATGAACCGGTCGGCAGTCATCCCCAGATGCCGCGTCAGGCGGAGCACGTCATACGGGTATAAAAAAAGGTTGAGGTTGCGGCAGCAGCGGTTGAAGCAGGCAATGTCCGCATGGCACCGGAATGTGAAGGTGTCGTCCGGCTGCAGCCGCCGGCCGGGCAACTGGTCGATCTGTCGGGATGAAACCGCTTTCATGGGCGGGGAATCTCCGTATTGAGCGTTTCTGCTGGTTCAAGGGGGTGGGCCGGATCTGCGCCAAGGAGCATCCGGGCAATGGTCATTCGGATCCGTCCGGTGAAGTTGACCTGCCGGCGCAACTGGTTTTCCAACCGGGCCATGCGGCGGTAAAACGGCGTCCGGTCAAGGCGCTCGGACGGGTTACTGCCCGCAAAACGAGAAAATTCTTCGCATCCGGGGCCCGGGCGGACCGTGTGGTCGGGGCCGGTCAATGTGTGGGCAATCCCGTGCAGGCGGCAGACCATCGGTCGGTATGGGTACAGCCGGCAGCGGCCGGCCCGGTTGAGCGGGCACATGGGCCGCGTGTCCGGCTCAGCGGCGGCGACGGCAGCGGCCCGGCGCAGGATATCGTTCCGGTCGGTCGTGTCCAGATCGTTCAGCCCCCGGCGCAGGTAAAGAAATTCCAGCAGCGTGTGGTGGTAAAACAGACTTTGACAGCAGTTGTCCGTACAGCCATGGCAGTGAAACCCGTATCTGGCGGCCACCCGGGCATAGGCGGCGTCCATGTCGGCAAACAGATGGCTCAGCGATTCGAGAAAAGGCCCGCAGGCCCGGTCGGCAGGATCGATCAGCGGCATTCGTTACACAACCGGAGACGGGAAAAAGATGCGGGTGTACAGATCAAGCGCATACTGGTCGGTCAGGCTGGCGACCAGGTCACAGACGGCCCGCCGGCGGGAGCGGTTTTTCAGGCGATGGCTGTCCATTTCGAGCTTTCGCATTTCCTGCTGGAAATGCGCGTCATTTTCAAGAAAATAGGTATACAGCTCACTGAGGATTTTTTTGGCTTTGATAAATTCCCGGTGAACCCGGGGGGCGCGGTAGACGTGGTCGTATAAAAACTGGCGCAGGGTGGTCATGGCGTCAAAGACATCGTCGGTCATGTCGAAGACCAGGGCGCCGTTTTTTTCCCGGCTGGAAAAAATCAGATCATGGATCATGGTCGTGGCCCGCTCGGAATGGTGGCGTCCCAGGCGGTGGACGCATTTTTCGGGGATCTGGTCGGCATGGATCACACCGCTGCGAACGGCGTCATCGAGATCGTGGTTCAGGTAGGCCATGAAATCGGCGATGCGCACAACGCGGCCCTCGTAGGTCATGGCCAGCTCTTCGGGGTTGTCGGGTATGATTTTTCCGTATCCCTTGGAATGTTTCAGGATGCCGTCCCGGACCTCCCGGGTCAGGTTCAGACCGGCCCCGTTTTTTTCGAGCATGTCGACCACGCGCAGGCTCTGTTCCGTGTGGGTAAATTCAGCGGAGTAAATTTCCTTGAGGACGACCTCACCGCCATGTCCAAAAGGGGTGTGACCGAGATCGTGGCCCAGGGCGATGGCTTCGGCCAGGTCTTCGTTGAGACGCATGGCCCGGGAAATGGTCCGGGCAATCTGGGCCACTTCCAGGGTGTGGGTCAGCCGGGTACGGTACTGGTCTCCCATGGGAGACAGGAAAACCTGGGTTTTATGTTTCAGCCGTTTAAATGCATTGGAATAGAGGATGCGGTCCCGGTCCCGCTGAAAAGCGGTCCGGACCGGACAATCCGGCTCCGGCCGCAGCCGGCCGCCGGAGGCCGCCGAGCGGCAGCCGAAGGGAGACATGAAACCGTTTTCACGTTTTTCAAAATCTGAACGGATGGACATGGCATGAACCCGCGCGATTTTTTTTGTTATCCGTCTTTACATAAGATAATGGACGCCTTAACTTAACAATAAATTGATTCGATTGCAAAGGGCGATTTCTGCAGCTTTTCTGCAACAGGCCCGGCCGGTGGAAAAACCCATGGACGGACATCATCTTATTCTCGGCAAGCTGGTTGACTATCTGACGGGGACGGTGCTGCCCGATACCCACGATGAGCGCTACCGCCAGAAAATTGCCCGGCAGCTGGTCGAGGTTCTGGCATTTGAGAAATCGGATGTGACCGGCCGCCACGAATTGATCGTGACGGCCGGTGATAAACAGGCGGGGGTGCCGGTTGATTTTCTGGTGCGCGTCAAGGGAAAAACCGGCATGCTGATCAAATATGGCCCCGGATCACTGACAACCCGTCACAAACCGGTGCTGGCGCTGGCCCGCCTGGTGAGTGCGGACATCGTGCCGGTTGTTGTGGTGACCAATGGCGAAGACGCCGAAATCCTGGATACCGCTTCGGAAAATGTTATCGCCCGCGGGATAGCGAATATTCCGGACCGGGCCGGGCTGGCGGGGATCATCGCCGGCCACCAGTGGACGCCGGTATCGCAGAAAAAAAGAGAGATGGCGGCCCGGATTGTCTATTGCTACGAAGTTGACGGGGCCTGCCCGTGTGATACCACTGTCTGCCGGGTGATCGCATGACCCATCCGGACTTCATGGATCGGGCCATCGCGCTGGCGGAAACCGCCTTGCAGCAGGGCGAGTTTCCCGTGGGCTGCCTTCTGGTGGCCGATGGCCGGATCATTGCCGACGGTGCGCGGTCCGGCACCGCCCGCCGGGGCGGGCGGGAGACGCCGGCCAACGAGATCGACCATGCTGAAATGGTGGCGCTGCGCAGATTTTATCGACGGCCGTCCCCTGTTGATCCGGGGCGAGTCACGCTTTACAGTACAATGGAACCCTGCCTGATGTGTTTTGCGGCCATTTTGCTCAGCGGTATCCGTACTGTTGTCTATGCCTATGAAGATGTCATGGGCGGCGGTACATCCTGCGATATTCGGCAGCTGGCGCCCCTGTACCGGGACCGGGAGATCCGGATTATCCCCCACGTCCGGCGGGATGAAAGCCTGGCTCTGTTCAAACGTTTTTTTAAAAACAGAGGCAATGAATACTGGAAAGACAGTCTTCTGGCAGAGTATACGCTGGCCGCAAAATGATTGCGGCCGGGGTCAATTTTCCCTTGATTTTAATGAAATGATTCGATAAAGGTGCCCAGTGAAGTTGACAATACGCTTGAAAAAGGGCGTTTTTAACAATTTCTGGGAAATTTTATTTATAATGAGGAGGTGCACGCATAGCTATACTGCGAAAATCCTATCGGCCGAATAAGTCGGACCAGACCCGGATCAATCACCAGATCAAGGCGAGTGAAGTTCGGGTTATTGATCCCAAGGGAAACCAGCTGGGTGTTGTCGCCAAGGGCAGGGCATTGGAATTTGCCGGTGAATTTGGCCTGGATCTGGTGGAAGTGTCGCCCCATTCGAATCCGCCCGTTTGCAAAATTATGGATTACGGCCGGTATAAATACGAACAGACAAAGAAGAAGCAGGAAGCCAAGAAAAAACAGGCGCAATTTCAGCTGAAAGAAATTAAGGTTCGTCCCAAAACCGGCGACCATGATCTGCAGACCAAACTGGCGGCGATTCGCAAGTTTATTGAACGGCGCGACAAGGTCAAGGTGACGGTTCGATTTCGGGGGCGCGAAATTACGCTTTCCGGCCAGGGCAGAGAAATGCTGGCCCGCATTGCCGTGGAAACCGAAGATATCGCTGTCGTTGAGCAGGCGCCCAAGTTTGAGGGGCGAACGATTATGATGATATTGAGTCCGAAATAACGGCGCTCCCCGGCCTGATCGGATGACCATTTTATAACGCCAATAATGGCGTGGGCAGGGAGAGATCACTGCCCGCGCCATCTATTTTTTTTAAAAACCATCCACAGGATGGCCTTTACAATGTGACAGGAGCAATTAAAGTTATGCCGAAAATCAAAACAAACCGCGGTGCGGCCAAACGATTTAAAAAAACAGGATCCGGGAAGTTTGTTTATTCAAAATCCCATGCCAGCCATATCCTGACGAAAAAGAGTCGAAAACGGAAACGATCTTTGCGGCAGAAAAACTTGATCGATAAAACCAATACCAAAGCACTGAAAGCGATGTTGCCAACCCTTTAGGGGCAATATCGATTCAGAGCGTTATATTACCAGGGAGTGAAAGAGCATGCGAGTCAAACGGGGATATAAAGCCCGGCACCGACGGAAACAGGTGTTAAAGGCAGCCAAAGGATATCGGGGCGGACGCAGTAAATTATTTCGAACCGCGAAAAACAGCGTCGACAAAGCCAACATGTACGCGTACCGGGATCGGAAAGCGCGCAAACGGGATTTCAGACGGCTGTGGATTGCCCGTATTAATGCCGGGGTGCGTCTGAGCAACCTGTCGTACAGCAAGTTTATTCATGGGTTGAAAAACGCCAATATTCAGCTGGATCGTAAGGTTCTGGCGGAACTGGCTGTCTCCGATCCGGCCGGATTTGCGCAAATTGCCCAGCTGGCCGCCCAGAGCCTGTAGATGATTCCGGTGGGTTGTTATCGTCCGGATCGCGGTGATCACACATGAGCAGCACGACGTCCCCCACGATTGATCATATTCAATCCGAGGCCCTGGCTGCTCTGGCGGCCGCGGATACACCTGAAGATATCAACACCTTGTCTGTCCGTTATCTGGGGCGCAAGGGTGCGGTCACCCGGTTTCTGCGCCATATCTCCAGCCTGCCGGCGGATGAACGCCCCACGGCGGGAAAAAGGGCCAATAAAATCAAAAAGGCGCTGGAGGCGGCATTTGCCGAAGCCGCCGCCCGCCTGGCACTGGACGAATCCGTATCCGGTACGGGTATTGATGTCTCCCTGCCGGGGCGAACGGCGGTCCGGGGCACAATGCACCCGGTCACGCTGATCATGCGTCAGATCTGCGACATCTTTTCCCGGATGGGTTTCTCGGTGGCGGAAGGCCCCGAGATTGAAACCGATTATTATAATTTTGAGGCCCTCAATTTTCCCAAGGATCATCCGGCCCGGGATATGCAGGACACTTTTTTTGTTTCCGATGATATTGTCCTGCGTACCCATACGTCGCCCCTCCAGGTCCGGGTCATGGAAAAACAGTCCCCGCCGGTACGCACCGTGGCGCCGGGCAAGGTGTTTCGGTGCGATTCCGACCTTACCCATACTCCCATGTTTCATCAGGTGGAAGGGTTGATGGTCGACGAAAACGTCTCATTTGGCGATCTCAAGGGGATTCTCACCGTTTTTGTCCATCAGATGTTTGACGATCAGACGTCTGTGCGTTTCCGTCCGAGTTTTTTTCCTTTTACCGAACCGAGCGCCGAAGTGGATATCCTCTGTGTCATGTGTCGCGGAAAGGGATGCCGGGTCTGTTCACATACCGGCTGGCTGGAAGTCCTCGGCTCGGGCATGGTGCATCCGGCCGTCCTTGAAAATGTCGGGTACGACACCCGCCGGTACACCGGCTTCGCCTTTGGCATGGGGGTTGAGCGTATGGCCATGCTCAAGTACGGCATCGATGATATTCGCAAATTTTTTGAAAACGATATCCGTTTTCTGACCCAATTCGAGTAATTATGAAAGTAAGTCTCAGCTGGCTAAAAACGTATCTGCCCGGTGAATACGATGTCGACCGGCTGGCCGATGATCTGACCATGGCCGGCCTGGAAGTCGATGGGGTCACCGATCGGTTCGCGTATCTCGATTCGGTTATTGTGGCCCGTATTGACGCGGTGGCCCCGCACCCCAATGCCGACCGGCTGGTCTGCTGCCGGATGGATACGGGCGGGGGGCATGTGCCCGTGGTCTGCGGTGCGCCCAATGTCGCCGAAGGGGCCCTGGTGCCGCTGGCCCGGCCGGGGACGGTTTTTCCTTCCGGGCTTGTTCTTGAAAAAACAACCATTCGCGGCGAGGTGTCCGAGGGCATGTTGTGCAGCCAGGCGGAGCTGGCACTCGGTCCGGATGCCGCCGGCCTGATGATCCTGGAGGCATCCGCGCCGATCGGTCAACCACTTGGACAGGCACTGGGAGTGAGCGATCCCGTGCTGGAAATCGATTTGACGCCCAACCGGGCGGACTGTTCGAGCGTTCTCGGTATCTGCCGGGAAATCGCGGCCATTAAAAAAACCCGGGTACAGCTGCCCGACGTACCGGCGCCGTCCCCCGGCGATGCGATCTCTGCGTTGACCTCTGTAACGGTTGAGGCACCGGAACTCTGTCACCGGTACGCGGCCCGGATATTGACCGGCATCACGGTGGGGCCGTCGCCTTTCTGGCTGCAGGATCGCCTGCGGTCGGTGGGTCTGCGACCGATCAATAATGTGGTCGATATTACCAACTTTGTCATGATGGAAACCGGCCAGCCGCTGCATGCTTTTGATTTCGATCGTCTGGCCGGCCACCGTATCGTGGTGCGCACGGCCCGGGACGGGGACCGGTTTACAACACTGGACGGGCAGGAGCGACGCCTGTACGATGATACGCTGATGATCTGCGATGGCGAAAAACCGGTGGCCGTGGCCGGCGTCATGGGCGGGCTCAATTCTGAGATCGAAACAACCAGCACCCGGGTGCTGATCGAAAGTGCGCGTTTTAATCCGGTCAGTATCCGTCGCACGGCCAAGCGCTTCAATCTCGGCAGCGATGCCTCTTATCGATTTGAACGGGGTGTCGACCCCGAAGGCTGCGTGCGTGCCATGGAACGGGCGGCGCATCTGATGGCGGATATCTGTGGCGGCAAGTTTGTCGAGGGAATTATCGATGCCTATCCGAGACCGGCGGAACCGGTGACGATAGACCTTTCCGTTGACCGGACCAATCGGGTTCTGGGAACGGATCTGGCGGGCGACCAGATTGCGCGGCTTTTACAGTCGGTGGACTTTGACGTTCGGCCGGCCGATACCGAAGATCATTTCACGGTGGTGGCGCCGTCCTTTCGAATGGACATCTCGCGCCCCGAAGATTTGATGGAGGAAGTGGCCCGGCTGCATGGGTACGACCGGATTCCGGCCACATTTCCGGCGATCACCGACAGCAAGGTGTCCACCTCTCCGGCGCTTGCTTTCCGGGAACGAATTAAAGTGTTGATGACCGGCTTCGGCTTTGTGGAGTCCATTACCTACAGTTTCGGGGCGAAGAAAGATTATGACCGTCTCGGCCTTGCCGAAAGCGATCCCCGGCGGCGGTTTGTGGCCCTGCTCAACCCTTTAACCGAAACCCAGGCGGTGATGCGGACATCTCTGGTTCCGGGACTTTTAGGCACGGTTCGTCACAATATCAGCCAGCAGACCCGTGATCTTAAACTGTTTGAAATCGGCAAAACCTTCATCGCCGGAAAACCGGACGTCCAGCCGGACGAAAAGGAAATCCTTGTCGGCGCGTGGACCGGGAAACGGGTTGAAAATACGTGGCACGGCCGGGATATTACCTGTGACTTTTATGATCTTAAAGGCGTGGCCGAAAGCCTGCTGGCCGCCCTGCGGTTGCCAGCGGTCCGGTTTACCCGGCTGCAGTCGGACGGTCTTCCGTATTACAATACCGACGCCACGGCCGAGATTTTTTCCGGCCAGACATCCATCGGTGTCATTGGCGAGGTTTCCCCCGGCGTGTGTAAACTCTTTGACATCGGTCAGCCGGTTTTTCTGTTTGAGCTGGATGCGGCGGCCCTGGAGGCGTTGGCACCGGTGGCCCGCCAGGCCCGTCTGTTACCGCGTTATCCGGCGATCAGCCGCGACATCACCGTTATTGTGGACCGGGCAGTCGAGGGCATGGCGCTTCAGGACCATCTGTCCGGTCTGGATGAACCGCTGGTTGAGTCGGTTCAGCTGGTGGATGTGTTTGAGGGTAAAACGATTCCCGCGGGGAAGAAAAGCCTGTCGTTTCGAATCATGTATCGCTCGGATACTGAAACCCTGGTGGATGATAAGATCAATGATATTCATCAGCGTCTGGCGACCCATCTTTTAAAAAACTTTGACGCCGCGCTTCCGGCATGATATATTATCACAACTGAAACTGGTTTTTTTCTGGCATAGTCGGCAGGTCTTGGCGCGATGGCGGCTCGATTTCCGTATGCCGCCAATCAGCCTGCATCGGTAGAATAAAAGAATCGGTACCCGGGTCGCCCTGTCATCATCAGCCAAGCTGATGCCGCCGGGGAGGCGCTCTTTACGATCGCCACAACAGGATTGGCAGATTGTGATATCCATCCCCCAAAAGATGTACTTCAAAATCGGTGAAGTCAGCAAGATTACCGGTCTGCCGGCCCATGTTCTCCGGTTCTGGGAAACCGAATTTGGACGGATCAAACCCAGGCGGAGCGCGTCGGGGCAACGTCTGTACCGGCGTCAGGATGTGGCCCTGGTCCTGAAAATAAAAGAATTGCTGTATGTTAAAAAATATACGATCCGGGGCGCCAGCCGGTGCCTGAGTACCGGTGATGTACCCGAACCCACGGTGACCCGTGAAGACCTGCTGGCAGACATCCGGCGAGAGCTTGAAAGCATACGGAAAATTGTATCCTAGCCGTGGGTTTGGGGCGGCGTGAAAGGTGTTGACAAACGCTGCCCGATGCCGTATTAATTAAAGATTGATTTTGGGCGGGCATAGCTCAGCTGGTAGAGTACAAGCTTCCCAAGCTTGGTGTCGCGAGTTCGAATCTCGTTGCCCGCTCCAATTATCCGCCCAATCGTCCGACAATTTGGCTGATCGGAATTGCAACGGGGCCTTTACCAGCGCCGCTGATTCCTGCCGGAAGAGGGAGTGAGTTTTTTGTTTTAACAAGTACTTTGTGCTGAACCGCTGACCGGTAGTCGGCGAACACAAAAAAACACTGAAACGGGCGAAAAGCCCGTTTTTTATTTTTTTGGAAACGATGAAAAAACAGAAATCATCAAGGCGAAAACGAACCCGCGTCCGGCGGGCGGGCATGGGACGAAAAAGCGGAATGTCTCGGTCCCAGGTTGATGCGCTGTGTGCAGTGGCCCGGGAACTGGCTGAACCGCTCTGTATTGCGGAAGGCATGGCGCTGGTGCATGTGGAATGCGGCAGCGAACCCCAGGGCCAGGTACTGCGGATGTATATTGACAAGGCCGGCGGCGTGACGCTGGATGACTGTATTAATATCAGCCGACAGGTCGGCGACCTCATCGATGTTCATTCGGGCAATGAGCATTCCTATCGGCTGGAAGTATCCTCTCCGGGGATGGATCGGCCTTTGGGGCAACCGGCCGACTATGACCGTTTTAGCGGGCAGCGGGCAAGAATCCAGACTGATTTTCCCGTAAACGGGAAACGTAAATGGACAGGCGTACTGGCGGGCATCGTTGACGAAACCGTGACACTTCAGGTGGAAGATACTTCGATTGCCATCCCCTTTTCACAAATTACGCAAGCGCGACTTATTGGATATCAGGGAGAAAGTTGATGTATATTGCCGAAATCAAACACGTGGTTGACCAGATTAGCCGGGATAAAGGGATTGACCGGGAAATATTGATCAGGGCCGTCGAAGAAGCCATCCAGTCCGCTGCCCGCAAAAAATTCGGTAATGGGATTGATATCGAAACACAATACGATGAGAAAACCGGCGAAATTGAGGTTTTTCAGTTTAAGGAAGTTGCGGAAACCGTGACGGATCCGGATACACAGATTTCTTTTGAAGAAGGCCGGCAGCTGGACCCTGAATGCGAAGTCGGTGACAGCCTGGGCAGTAAGATGGACACTTCCAATTTTGGCCGTATTGCGGCGCAGTCGGCCAAACAGGTCATTATCCAGAAGATGAAAGATGCGGAACGTGATGCGGTGTATGCCAGTTATCTTGACCGCAAGGGAGAACTGATCAACGGCATCGTCCAGCGATTTGAAAGGGGCGACATTATCGTCAATATCGGTCAGACCGAAGGCGTTGTTCCCTTTCGCGAGCAGGTTCCCAGAGAATCATACCGGCGGGGGGAACGGATTCGGGCGTATATCCTTGATATTCTGCACGACACCAGAGGGCCGCAAATCGTCCTGTCGCGGACGCACCCGAATTTTCTGGTCCAGCTTTTCAAAACCGAGGTGCCGGAAATCAGTGAGGGGATAGTCTCTATCATGGGGGCGGTCCGGGACCCCGGCATCCGGGCAAAATTTTCCGTTTCTTCCAATGATTCGGATATTGATCCGGTCGGGGCATGTGTGGGGATGCGCGGCAGCCGGGTTCAGAATGTGGTTCAGGAACTCAGGGGCGAAAAGATCGATATTATTTCCTACCATATCGATCCGGCCAAATATGTCTGCAATGCGTTGTCGCCGGCAGAAATTTCCCGGGTGATCATCGACGAAGAAAACAGAACAATGGAGGTCATCGTACCCGACGATGCGCTTTCCATCGCCATCGGCAAGCGGGGGCAAAACGTCCGCCTGGCGGCCAAATTAACCGGATGGCGGCTTGATGTACAAAGTGAAAGTAGCTATAACGACCGCATGAAAAAAGGGCACGATTCGCTGATTGCTCTGCCCGGCATCAGCCTGAGCCTGGTGGATGCCCTTTTTGAAAATGGGTTTTTCTCTGTTGAAGAACTCAGCCGGGCCAACGTGGAAGATTTGACCCAGATCCGGGAGATTGATGATGAGATGGCCGCCGCCCTGATTGAAAATGCGGCTGTTGCCTGGAAAGAGATGATAGCGGCCGAAGCTGCGGCAAAAAAAGCGGAAGCCGAACGCGCTGAGAACGAAGAAGATGCCGAACAGGCTGTCGATGCCGCTCAGGAAATAGAACCGGAATCAACCGATCCTGCCGAAGCCGTGGATGTGTCGGCGCCGGACGGGGTGACGGATACGGCCGACACCTCAGAAGCCGCTGCTTCCCCGTCTCCGGTATCGGAAGATGTCGCTGACGCTAAAGACGAACCGGTGTCGGATAATTCGGACACGAACTAGAGGAAACCCATGTCCAAGATCAGAGTGTACGAACTTGCCAGAGACCTGAATATGACCAATAAGGCGCTGGTGGATAAACTGCAGGAAATGGATCTGCCGGTTAAAAGCCATATGAGCACCCTGGATGCCGAAATGGTCGACCGGATTAAGATGGCGGCAAGTGGCGGTAAGTCCAAAACGGTGGAATACGAGGAGACGCGTGTTCAGGCCACCGTAATCCGACGGCGTAAAAAGATTGTCCGCAGAAAAAAACCGGTTGACGCCGAGGCCGCTGGATCTGAGGACGTTCAAGATGATACTGAAAGTATTGAACTTTCCGAAACATCAGGGGATGCGCCGGATACGGCAGCTGTATCGGATGGGGATGTCCCTGATGCGCCCGTTCCGGAAGAGACGGAGGATGCGCCCAAGGCGGCGGCCGCCGTATCTGATGAGACGGCAGCCCCTTCTTCTGAACCGGCATCGAAGCCCGAACCGGCACCTCAACGCGATGATGCGGTTTCAGCGCCCGAAACGGGCACGTCCGCAGCCGAGCCACCAGCGCCGGCCGATACGGCCGAATCCGTGCCGGATGCCGAGGTGCCCACACCCGTGATCGAACAGCCGGAAGAATCGCCGGATGTGCCGGTCGAACCGCCGGTTGCCAAAACCGAACCGGGGACGGCCGCAAAAAAGAAGAAAAAAAGAAAAGATACCCCGGCCCGGATTATTAAGATGGCACCGCCGCAACCGGATCCCGTGGATACCCCTTCGGACGTTGCTGTCCCCCGGCCGGGTCCGGTACCGGGAGATCCCTTTGGCCGCAGAAAAGATAAACCCGGCAAGAAAGCCGGTGGGGATTCGTCGGATCGCCGTTTTTTCAAGCGTAAAATTTCTTTTAAACGCAAATCGGTGGTTGAAGGGGCCGATCTGTATGGAAATAAAAAACAGCGGCGAAAGGGCCGCCGGCGAAACAAGAAAAAACCGATGGTCGCCGCCCAGAAAACACAGATCACGACGGCCAAGGCCATCAAACGCCGGATTAAAATCGATGAAACGATTATTATCAGTGATCTGGCCAAGCGGATGGGCGTTAAGGTTAACGAGCTGATTGTCCAGCTGATGAATATGGGCGTGATGGCGACTGTCAATCAGAGCATCGACTTTGATACGGCCGTCCTCCTGGCGTCAGAATTTGATTATGAAGTCGAAAAAGCCGTTTTCGAAGAAGAGTCGGTGATTAAAAAAGAAATTAACGATGATCCTGCCAGCCTGAAGCCCCGGCCGCCGGTTGTGACGATTATGGGCCATGTGGATCACGGTAAAACCTCTCTGCTCGATGTGATTCGTAAAACCCGCGTAACGGCAACGGAAGCCGGCGGTATCACGCAGCATATCGGTGCCTATTGCGTGCCCACGGCCAATGGCGAAATCGTCTTTCTCGATACACCCGGTCATGAAGCCTTTACCGCCATGCGATCCCGCGGCGCCAGCGTAACCGATCTGGTTATTCTGGTTGTTGCCGCTGACGATGGCGTGATGCCTCAGACGCAGGAGGCGATCAATCATTCCCGTGCCGCCGGTGTGCCGATTATTGTTGCCATTAATAAAATCGACAAGGCCAATGCGGATCCGGAACGCGTTCAGCGTGAATTGGCGGAAGCCGGCCTGACGCCTGAAGACTGGGGCGGGGATACCATTTTCATGCAGGTGTCGGCGAAAATGAATCAGGGGATTGATGAGCTGCTGGACATGATCCAGCTTCAGGCTGAAATGCTGGAACTGGCGGCCAATCCCGATAAGCTGGCCACCGGGCATGTCATTGAAGCCCGGCTTGACACGGGGCGGGGACCGGTGGCGACGGTTTTGGTCCGCGAAGGAACGCTGCGCGCCGGAGATCCGGTGGTCTGCGGTGTGCACTACGGAAAAGTCCGCTCCCTGCTCGACAGCCAGGGCCAGATTATCCCATCGGCCGGGCCGGCGATGCCGGTGGAAATTCTGGGACTTTCGGGCGTGCCCATGGCCGGCGATGAATTGATTTCCCTGGCTGATGAAAAAGATGCCAAGCATGTCGGCCAGCATCGGATGCAACAGCAGCGATCCAAGGAACTGGCCAAATCCAACCGGTTGTCCCTGGATAACCTGTTTGAAAAAATGCAGGCTGGAGAGACCAAGACACTTAATCTGATTATCAAGGCCGATGTGCACGGTTCCGTCGAAGCGCTGCAGGATTCCCTGGTCAAGCTGTCCAACGATGAAGTCAACATCGAAATCGCGCATGCGGCTGCCGGGACCATCATTGAATCGGATGTTTCCCTGGCGGCGGTCTCCAACGCCATCATTATCGGGTTTAACGTGCGGCCCACCCCCAAGGTTCAGGCACTGGCCAGTGAAGAACATGTGGATATGCGATTTTATAATGTCATTTATGACGTGATCAAGGACGTCAAGGGCGCGATAGTCGGCATGATGGATGCTGTTTTTAAAGAAAATATCCTTGGTAGAGCCGATGTCCGTGAAGTGTTTCAGATTTCAAAGGTCGGCGCCGTGGCCGGATGTTATATTACTGACGGCCGGGTCCAGCGGGGAAAATTGATCCGTGTCATCCGGGATGGCGTGGTGGCTTACGAGGGGAAAATTGCCAGCGTCCGGCGATTTAAAGATGATGTTAAGGAAGTCCAGAGCGGCTACGAATGCGGTATCACGGTCGAGCGTTTCAACGACATCAAGACCGGAGACGTACTCGAATGTTATGAAATGGAGGAGATTGCGCCCGAGCTCTCATAGCATGGGGATGAGACTGATTGTTGCGCCGGGCCATCAGTGACGGCAATGGTTGTTGGACTGGCTAAAATAACACTCAGACTGCATGACTGTCGGAGCCTGAAGGAAAAGCGCAGGGTCGTTAAAACCATGATCGGACGGATACGCAGCCAGTTCAATGTTTCGGCCGCAGAAATAGGTGCCAATGATATGCACCAGCGGGCGGAGATCGGGTTTTCCATGGTGGGTAATTCGGGCCGGCATGTGAATGCCCGATTGGATAAACTGCTCAATATGGCCCATCACCTGTCGCTGGCCGAGATCATTGACAGCGAAATGGAGATTATCCATTTATGAAACCGTTTGCCCGCGCCAGCCGGGTGGGGGGGGAGATCCGGAAGTTGCTTTCTGAACTGCTGCTCCGGAAAATCAAGGACCCCCGCCTGAAGATGGTGTTGATCAGCGGTGTTAAAATGACACCGGATTTAAAGCTGGCCAGGGTTTATTACACGGCGACCGGCAGGGAAGCCGATCCCGACGATATCCGGGCTGGATTAAACAGTGCCGGGGGTTTTTTAAAGCGTTCCATTGCCCGGGAACTGAACCTTCGGTATATACCGGCACTCCACTTTCACCATGACGATTCGTTTGAATACGGAGATCGGATTGACCGTCTGCTGAAGTCGGTCCGGGATGAATCGGACCAGGATAAATCGGGCCAGGATGAAGATGAAACAGATTATTGACAAGCTCAGTGACAGTCATCGAATTCTTGTAACGACGCATGCAAGTCCCGACGGTGACGCCATCGGATCGTCACTGGCCATGAGCATGGCGCTGGATGCCATCGGCAAACAAGTAGTATTGTATAACGAAAGCCCGATTCCAACGCCATACCGCTTTCTGGCCGGGATTGACCGGGTTGTTCATGACCCGGGGCGGATTGCCGGGTGCGATACGGCCGTGGTTGTCGATTGTGGAGATCTGGATCGGGTGGGGGAAGCCGCCGGGACAATCGAAAAAATACCCGTGCTGATCAATATCGATCACCATGTCACCAATTCGGAATTCGGTCAGTATCGCCTGGTCAACCCGGCGGCCTGCGCCAGTGCCGGCATCGTTTACCACATCATCCGGGAATTGGGCGTGAAGATAACAGCGCCGATTGCAACGGCGCTGTATACGGGGATATTGACGGATACGGGCTCGTTCCGGTTTGGCAACACCGGGCAGGAAACATTTTCAATCTGTGAAGCTCTCGTGGCGGCCGGTGCGGACCCCGCGGATGTGGCCCGGCATCTCTATGGCCAGTATTCCATCGGACGGCTGAAACTGCTCAACATGGCCATCGATTCCATTGAAATATCCCGCAATGGCAGACTTTCGCTGATGGCGTTGACTCAAAAGATGCTGGCCGAGACCGGGACCGTGCCCGAAGATGTCGATGGCATGATCAATTATGCCCGGCGGATAGAAAATATTGATGTGGCCGTGCTGATCCGGGAAAAACGCAATGGGGGCCGGCCGGGCGGTAACGGGCGGCGACCGTATCAGGTCAGCCTCCGGTCCAACGGTCAGGTGGATGTGGCTGCGGTTGCCGCGGCTTTCGGTGGTGGCGGCCACCCGGCGGCAGCAGGATTTCAGGTGGAAATGGGCCTGTCTGAAATAAAGTCAAAAATCTGGGCCCTGGCGGATACACTCTGACTTGACCCGAATGCGGCCCATGGAAAGCGGTATTCTGCTCATTGACAAACCGGCCGGAATGACCTCGGCCAGGGGGGTGGCCATTGTCAAACGGCTCACCGGTGCCGGCAAAGTGGGCCATACCGGTACGCTGGACCCGATGGCCACGGGTCTGTTGATCTGTTGCCTTAATCAGGCGACCAAACTGGCGCAGTTTTTGTTGAAAGGTGAAAAAACCTATGAGGCGGTGCTCCACCTCGGGGTTCAGACGGATACGCAGGATGCCACCGGACGGGTGACGGCCCGAAAGAGCGCCTCGCAGGTAATGGAATCCGACGTGGCTGAGGCAATGCAGGCCTTTACAGGCAACATTCTGCAGCAGCCGCCGGCGTATTCGGCCCTGAAACACCAGGGTAAGCCGCTTTATCACTGGGCGCGAAGTGGAAAACCGGTGGTCAAACCCCCCCGGAACGTGGTAATATCGGAACTGGTGATTAAAAAAATTGTTTGGCCCGAGGTATTTTTTCGCATCACCTGCTCGGCCGGTACCTATGTGCGCACGGTGTGTGCGGACGTGGGCGATGCCCTGGGATGCGGCGGGCATCTGTCCGCGTTGCGGCGGACGGCCAGCTGCGGGTTTTCGATTCCCCGGGCCGTAACGCCGGCACAGCTTGAAGATGCCGTGCAGGCGGGAAGCTGGAAAAAGCGGTTGATTTCACCCGCCGATGCGCTGGCGGATATACCGGCACATCCGGCAACTGATGCATTGGGAGAAAAAATAAAATTTGGACGGCCCATTGGCCCGGCCGATGGGATTCAGGTGCAATCGAAAAACGTCAAAATTATTGATGCCGACGGAAAATTGTTGGCCATTATCGATGAAACATACCGGTATTGCTGTGTGTTTCCAAATGGTATTTAGGGGCCTGTCACGAAAATATGCCGGTATGATCCGGCAAAGGCGCGAACAGAATGGTAACATATCGGACAAAATTTTTTAAAGACCCATCTAATTTCAGGAGGACGAAAATTGGTACTGACATCCACACAAAAGAAAGAATTGATTGATCAGTTTAAACTGCATGATTCGGATACGGGGTCCCCGGAGGTCCAGGTTGGATTGCTGACACACCGTATTTCATATTTAACAGAGCATTTGAAAACGCACAAAAAAGATCACCATTCCCGGCGGGGCCTGTTGATGCTGGTGGGACAGCGGCGGCGCCTGCTTAACTATGTAAAAAACAAAGATGTACAGCGATATCGCGGTATTATCAAGACGCTGGGACTGCGACGCTGAAAAACGCCCGGTCTTGTCATTTTAACGCAGCGCGGATTTGGAATAAACAACAGGGTCCCTGTTTCAGGTGGTCCTCCCTGTTTATTGTGATGTGACTGCATGGGAGAATTATATGGAAGTAGAACTAAGTACAACAATCGGCGAAAAAGTTTTAAAAATTCAAACGGGAAAACTGGCCAAGCAGGCATCCGGTTCCGTCCTGGTTCAGTACGGAGAAACCATTGTACTGGTCACGGCGGTGGGGTCCAGGGAAGAACGCAACATGGGATTTCTTCCCCTGACCGTTGAGTACATGGAGAAAATATATGCCGCCGGACGCATTCCCGGAAACTATTTTCGCCGGGAAATCGGACGGCCCAGTGAAAAGGAAACGCTGACGGCCCGTCTGATTGACCGTCCCATCCGGCCGCTTTTTCCAAAAGGGTACTCTTTTGAGATCCAGGTCATTGCCACGGTATTATCCATGGATAAGGAAAACGATCCGGACTGTCTGGCAATGATCGGCGCGTCCGCGGCTCTGGAAATCTCGGATATTCCCTTTGCCGGTCCCATTGCCTGTGTGCGGGTCTGTCGCATCGACGGCGAACTCGTCGTCAATCCGCCGATTTCACAATGGGCGGAAGCGGATCTGAATATCATGGTGGCTGGTTCAAAGACCGGTGTCGTCATGGTGGAAGGTGCCGCTAAAATCGTTGATGAAGCCGATGCGATCGAGGCGATTTTTTTCGGGCATGAGGCCATTCAGCCGATCATTGCCCTTCAGGAGGAGCTCAAGGCCAAATGTGGTAAACCCAAACGGGCCTATGAGCCGCCGGCCGTGGATCCGGACCTTTACGAGGCGGTGGCGGCGGCAGCCACAGATAAGCTGCGCGATGCCATCCTGGTGCCGGATAAAATGGCCCGCCAGACCGCTGTCAGAGAGGTCAAGGCGGACATCGTTGCCCAATTTGAGGAAAGCCATCCAGATCGGGAAGGAGAGGTGAAGGGCGTTTTTGGTGATCTCAAAAAGAAAATCTCCCGGGACCTGATCCTCAAGGATCAGCGCCGCATGGACGGACGCCAGTTTGACGAGATTCGTCCCATTGCCTGCCAGCCGGGCATTCTGCCGCGCCCCCACGGCAGTGCGCTTTTTACCCGCGGGGAAACTCAGGTGCTGGGTGTCCTGACCCTTGGATCGGGCCCGGATGAACAGCGCGTCGAGACCCTAAACGGCGAGGAATTTCGTCCTTTCATGCTCCATTACAATTTTCCGCCCTATTCCGTGGGTGAAACCCGGCGAATGGGCGGCCCCAGCCGACGGGATATCGGTCATGGCGGGTTGTCCACGCGTGCCGTGGCGCCGATCCTGCCGGACAAGGAAGATTTTGACTATACCATCCGGATTGTTTCGGAGGTATTCGAATCCAATGGATCCTCTTCCATGGGAACGGTTTGCGCGGCCACTCTGGCGTTGATGGATGGCGGTGTTCCCATCAAGGCGCCGGTGGCGGGCGTGGCCATGGGCCTTGTCAGCGAAGGCGACCAGGTGGCCATCTTGTCTGATATCCTGGGCGATGAGGATCATACCGGCGACATGGATTTCAAGGTGGCCGGGACGCGGGAAGGGATCACGGCCTTGCAGATGGATATTAAAATCCTCGAATTGTCCCGTGATATCATGGAAAAAGCACTTGTGCAGGCGCGCAAGGGGCGGCTTCATATTCTGGACCGGATGGAAACGGCCATCAGTGCGCCCCGTGAAG
>Ga0256846_1000328_pt1 | contig 20027 bp, 18 predicted proteins | sample TevniametaG_FD_189098 | JGI IMG/M metagenome (GOLD analysis project Ga0256846, IMG submission 189098) | Tube worm associated microbial communities from hydrothermal vent at the East Pacific Rise, Pacific Ocean - Tevnia | ecosystem: Host-associated > Annelida > Integument > Unclassified ...
CAATAATGAAATGACGGCGCATGTAGTCATATTCCGGATTTTTTTCCTCTGTATCAGGGGTGATCCCCATGGGTTCAAGAGCCATTCCGCATCTGGGGCAACTGCCCGGTTCATCCTGAACAATTTCCGGATGCATAGGGCAGGTATAACGCGTTTCCCCGTCGGAAGAAGATGATGACGAAGGCTTTGCCTTCCCTTTTATATATGCGGCGGGGGAATCGCTGAATTTCTCCCGGCAATGTTCGCTGCAGAAATAATAGGTTTTTTTCCTGTGAGTATGGATGATAAAATCGTCTATGTGGTCGGTGCGCATGCCGCAGACAGGGTCAACAACCAGCCCTTTTGCCGTCGCATGTGTATGCTGCTGATGCGTTGTCATGCTCTCACCTCCTTGGGGTAAAAAGATAATAAATACCCCCCATGTCTCTGGTCCACCCGGCCATTGTGCGGATATTGGTTTATTTCTATACACATGTACAGCAATGGCCGTGCCAACCCGTCATGCTTTATAAATTATACGTAGAATCCTTATGGGGTATGGAATTTGGCGGGATGACAGGGGCGAAGGCCGAATGCTGAAAGAGATGATATTGTATCAATATGATGCGGTTTTTAGAATTATCAGCCTGAAGCGCGTAATTATTGCGCACCACGTTGATCCATATCTTTCGCCCTGCTCTTTTGCCAGAGGAAGATATGGATCGATGTTTCATGAAGAAATTTTAAGACAATTGGACGATTCCAAAAACGAAAGGGAGCTACGGTGCAGCCGTAACTCCCCGGGTGTTTATTTTCAATTCCCAAATTTAACCATACGTCCTGCGCGGGAATCGATGACATTTGAGATCGTGTCAATCAAAGGCCGCATCTGTTTTCCATACTTCCCATACCCTTCCCACCAGGTCGGGGCCTGGATTCAACGTTGATTTGCCGGGCTGCCATCCCGACGGGGTTGCCTCGGCGCCCTTGCTGTTTCGTACCAGCTGGAAGGCCTGAATCTGCCGGATGGCCTCGTTGACATTTCTGCCCACCGGCGGCGTGAGGACTTCGTATCCCTGTACCACGCCGTCCGGATCGATGATAAAGCGGCCCCGGGTTTCCACGCCGGCGTCCTCATCATAAATCCCGTAAATCGTGCCGACTTTCCCCCCCACGTCGGACATCATGGGAAAGGGAACGCCGCCGCCAACCATTTTTGACAATTCGTGATCATCCCACATTTTGTGAACAAAGACACTGTCGATACTCATGGACAGGACCTCGACACCGAGTTCCTGAAAGGCCGCGTATTTTTCGGCAACTGCCGAAATCTCTGTCGCTCAGACAAAGGTAAAATCACCGGGATAAAAACATAGCGCTACCCATTTTCCCAGATAATCGGACAGCCTGATATTGATGAATTTTCCCTTCTGGTATGCCGGCGCGGTAAAATCAGGCGCTTTTTTTCCAACCATGATCATCGGTATTTCCTCCTTTTTTGTATGATTATCCGCTGGTGACGCATTGCCGGGACTTTCACCCACCGGACCACCGACAGGCCGAGCACAGGTGGCCTCAAATTCTTCTCCCATAAGCAAACCTCCTTTTTTATTTCCCGATGACGGGTAATGAAACATATCCGGGTACTGGTTATTTACTTCTTCTATGATTCTCCGGATGGATCGTCAAGCGACATACCCAGTGCATCGGCCACTCCCTTGCCATAGGCGGGATCGGCTTTCTGGCAATGGCCAATGTGGCGGCGCTTGATCTTCCGGGGGGCATCACCCATGGCCCGGGCGGTATTGGCAAAAAGCGCTTCTTTCTGCGCCGTATTCATCAGGCGGAAAAGCAGGCCCGGCTGGGTATAATAATCGTCGTCATCCCGATGGTTCCAGTGACCGGCAGCGCCATCCAGAACCAGCGCGGGTTCTGAAAAGTCCGGTTGTTCTTCCCATTCACCATAACTGTTCGGTTCATAACCAGGCGTACCGCCATGGTTGCCATCCACACGCATGGCCCCATCCCGGTGAAAACTGTGGACAGGACACCGCGAGGCATTAACCGGAATCAGATGATGGTTGACCCCCAGCCGGTAGCGCTGGGCATCTCCGTACGAGAAGAGCCGGCCCTGCAGCATTTTGTCTGGTGAAAAACCGATACCCGGTACGATATTGGCTGGATTGAAGGCGGCCTGTTCGACCTCGGCAAAATAGTTTTCAGGATTGCGGTTGAGTTCGAGGACGCCCACCTCGATCAGCGGGCAGTCCTTCTGGAACCAGACTTTGGTCAGGTCGAACGGGTTGTGCGGAGCGCGTCGGGCCTCTTCCATGGTCATGATCTGGATATACAGGGTCCACCGGGGAAAATCGCCCTTTTCGATATGCTCGTAGAGATCCCGCTGGTGGCTCTCGCGGTCTGTGGCGATGATGGCCCCGGCTTCCAGGTCGGTAAGGTTCCGGATGCCCTGCTGCGTCCGAAAATGAAATTTGACCCAGAACCGCGTATTTTCGGCATTGATGAAACTGAAGGTGTGGCTCCCGAACCCGTGCATGTGCCGGTATGAATACGGAATGCCGCGGTCGCTCATGGTCATGGTAATCTGGTGCAGCGCTTCCGGCAGGGATGTCCAGAAATCCCAGTTATTGCGGGCGCTCCGCATGTGGGTGCGGGGATCCCGTTTGACGGCGTGGTTGAGATCGGGAAATTTGAGCGGATCACGCAGGAAGAAGACGGGCGTGTTATTGCCCACCAGGTCCCAGTTGCCCGCTTCCGTGTAAAACTTAACGGCAAAACCACGGATATCCCGCTCCGCGTCCGCCGCCCCGCGCTCCCCGGCCACGGTTGAGAACCGGGCGAAGAGGTCGGTTTTTTTCCCCATTTCGGAAAAAATGCTCGCCTGAGTGTACCGGGTGATGTCGTGTGTCACGGTAAACGTGCCATAAGCGCCGGAACCCTTGGCGTGCATGCGTCTTTCGGGAATCACCTCCCGGTCGAAATGGGCCAGTTTTTCCAGGAACCAGACATCCTGCAGCAATTGTGGACCGCGGGGGCCGGCGGTAAGCACATTCTGGTTATCGGGTACCGGCGCACCGGCGTTGGTGGTCAGTTTTTTCATCTTTGTCTTCATGATCACGTCTCCTTTCTGGCTGGTTTATGGGCGGGGGCCGGGGGATGAAACGACCCGGATGGATATTCATGCGGCACATGTATATAATAATATTTCCTTATAAATAATCATTATCGTTTTTAGATTAAAAAAATTTCCTGCCGCCTAGGGATGCGATTTTTCCGATACCTGACACGCCGGGCAGATGCCGAAAAAATCGAGCCGATGGGTCTTGATTTTAAAACCGGTGGCGCGCATCAGCGCCTCGGTAACGTCGTTCAGCTTTTCCAGATCCGGATCCATGATTTTCCCGCATCCGGTACAGATCAGGTGGGGATGGGGGCCCGGTTTATTCCCGTCGTACCGGTTTCCCCCCTCACCAAACCCCAGCTCTAAAACCTCGCCGATTTCTTTCAATATGATGACCGTCTTATAAATCGTTGCCAGGCTGGTCGTTGGAAAATCTTTTTTTACTTTTCCGTAAATATTTTCCACACTGGGGTGGCCGGTGCTGCTGGCCAGAATTTTTAAAACGGCCAGCCGCTGGGGGGTGATACGGAAATTGTTTTCCCGCAGTTTCTCCGTCATCTGATCAAGTCGTTTTTTCGGATCTGCCATTGGACCCCCGGCTTGGTGGCGAACAAGATTATCAGGAACATCTATTAACGGATAATGATTATCAATTATTATACGGCCGGATACGGATAATGTCAATTTTTTTCCATGAATTGAGAGATAAAAATATTAAGCCGCCTGAATTTATACCAATTTTCAGCCTGTGTCAGAAATCGTGGACCGCCGTATTTTCCCCACCGGGAGAATATCTGGTTGTTTTTCTCTCATGCATTCTCTGTTAAATTTGGTTTATCACGCACCGATATTAACATGGCTGGACCTTCCGGCGGCCGGGATGCGGCCTTTCGGTCTGATGTCGGTATATTTGATCTGAGCAGTATACTGACCGGGTAAAAAAACCCCCGGAACGGTTGACGAACCGGGGGTAACCATTGAAAACCTTTAGCCGAATTAAACCGTCGCCGGGGAAGGCGGCACCTCCTTCAGAACAGCTACCCCACGGGCCAGTTCCAGAAGAACGCCCATTCCCTGCTTGATTTCGGGGTCGCTCATGGCGCCCATCATGCCCATCAGGCCAACTTCCCTGGCACGGGATGGATCAACCCGCCCGGGGATTTCAGCGGCCCGCTCAATCAGTGCCACCGCCCGTGGTTCGGTCAGTTTTTTGACGGCGGTGAGCAGCCTGACCATACCATTGCGGGTCTGCTCTAAGTCGTCCGGAGAAAAGGACTGGCTGAGATTTTTTACAATCTCAAGCGATGTGTTCAATAGTCGAAAGACACCTTTTTGTTCAAGCTCGTCCAGAAAAGAGATCAGCTGGGGGACCGAATTTTTTAACAGGGGTTCGGCCATCTGGATAAAATCGATCACATTCTTGAGCTGGTCCAGGCTGAAATTAAATGTATTCACATTGCGCATCATTTTTTTTAAAAGAAACGTGAGGTCTTCCAGTTGAAAATCCGACTCAACGTCCGACAGGCCGGAAATCAAGGCCTGCACGGCCTCGTTCACCCGCGGGGCCAATTCTTCTCTTAATTCACTTATGGACCTGGCCGATTCGGCCACCGGCGCTATCCGCGCTTCCAGGCGATCCAGCCGCTCGAGTATCAATGCTTCCTGAGTCATCTGAATTACCTCCTTTCTACGCCACCTTCCGGATTTTACCGGCCAGGCTCATCTGGGGTTCCAGGGGCAGATCAAGCCCTTTCATCATCAGGTTCCAATAGACCCATCTGAACATCATCTTGCCCCAGTAATTGCTCAGGCTGTCCTCAAGCAGACTGAACGGTCCCATGCCTGGAAAGGGAAATTTTCCGGGCAGTGGTTCAACATCATAATTAAAATCAAGAAGGATGGCTTTTTCGAATCCCGAGGATAAAAAGCAGGTGGCATGCCCGTCGAACTGGTGCGTCGCCTCGTATCCGTCGATTTCCCGCATCAGATTGGCCACCAGGGTATAGGCCATGTAGTGCGCCACGGAGCCGGCCTTTGAGGTGGGTACGTTGGTGGTATCACCGATCACGAATATGCGGTCAAAATTTTCTGCCTTCAGGGTCCCGTTGTCCGTGGCCACAAACCCGACCGGATCGCTGATTTCCGAATCGATCAATACCTGGTCGCCCATGTTGGGGGGGATGGCGACCAGTAAATCGTAACCGACCTTATCGCCCCTGTGGGATTCAATGGTTTTGTCATTGACATTGACCTGGGCCAGATCAAAATGGGGCGTGACCCTGATATTTTTTTTAACGGCAACCTCAGCCAGGATTTTGGAGGCCACGGGCTTGGTAAATACATTGTCCAGCGGTGTCACCAGCTCGATATCGACTTTATCGCGAACACCACTGGCCGTAAAAAACCAGTCGGCCATGAATACAAATTCCAGGGGAGCAATGGGGCATTTATAAGGAATTTCGGCAATATTCAGGACGATTTTGCCGGAATCAAAATATTTCATTTTTTTCCTGAGCGCGAGTGCGCCGCCCAGGGTATAAAAATCAAAAATATCCTTACGCCATCCATCTGTCATCCCTTCGATTTCTTCCGGGGCAATATCGCATCCAGTGGCAATGACCAGCCAGTCGTAGTCGTATTTGCCGCCTTTTTTTGTTTCCACCCGGCGCTCTTTGGCATCAATCCGGGTGATATCGTCGCAGACAAAATCCACCCCTTTGGGAATAAAATCCTTTTTCGGTTTTATCACATCCTGCTCGCCGTAAATACCAAAAGGAATAAACAGGTATCCGGCCTGATAGTGATGCTGCTCTTTGCGGTCAATGATGGTCATTTCCCATTCAGATTCAGACAGTTCCCTGCGAAGCATGTTGGCGACGATGGTACCACCGGCACCGGATCCCAGGATAAGAATTTTTCTCATGGCAGCCTCCTGATTTAAGTCTGGTATCTATGAAAAATGCCGGATAATTTTACCGGGCAGTCATTGTTTTTTCCTGCGACCGTATTCTCAATATTAAATGATTTAATTTTGTTCGCTGTCCGCTTTTTAAAACCAAAATTCCGGATACCGACGTTTTTGCGGAATATTGTTCACTAACAGCGCGACCACGAGCATGATGAGCGCCCCTGAACCGGCCGGCATGATCACATAAAAATATCCCAGGCTGTGTATTTTCTGGCTGCCGATGACGGCAATCAAAGAAGTGGCGCCACCGGGCGGGTGTAGTGTTTTGGTGGCGTGCATGACCGCGATTGCCGTGGCCACGGCAACCGATGATGCCAGCCACATCTGGCCGGAAAATAACTTATAGGCGCTGACACCGACGATGGCTGAAAGGATATGCCCGCCCATGAGGTTGCGCGGCTGCGCCAGCGGACTTTTAATGGCACCGTAGATAAGCACGGCCGACGCGCCGAAAGAACCGATGATCATCACCAGGTCCATCTGGGCAAAAAAAGCATAGTGCGAATATGAAACTGCAGCGATGCCGGCGAAAGCGCCGATCCAGGACCAGAAAATCTCGGAAAGATTCACCCCTGGCGGGCTCTGGGTTGTTCCCCGCATTTTATTAAAGTAATCCACGTTATTTAGCTGGTGACCTCTCTTATCAGTGCTGATCTGTTTTAATCGCCGGTATACAGGAAGACTGGACGATGTCTGCCCTGGCGACAATTCCAAGCAGTTTCCCTTTCCCGTCGATCACCGGTACCCGGTTGATCCTGTTTTCTGTAAAAATACCGGAAATCGCTGAAACGGAAACATCCCTTTGAACGGTGATGGCAGGTGATGTCATGATGAGGTCTGCATTTTGCTCTCGTATGGAAATGGCAAGGCAGTCCCTGTTACTCAAACAGTGGGCGATCACTTCCATGAATGAGGTTTTATCCTGGCTTCCCAAAGAAGAAAGAAAGTCTTTTTCAGAAATGACACCGACAACCCTTTTTTTCCGATCAACCACGGGAACGCCCGATATGCCGTGGTCAGCCATGGTCTGTGCCACCTCTGCGGCGGACGTGTCTGGCTGAACATGAATAACCTTTTCGGTCATGACGTCACGAGCCCGAATCGTTCTCGCCAGCCGTTCAATGGCATGGGTATATGCGGATCGGTATAAGGATTTGAAGTCACCTGGCGTAATATCCAGATAGCCCGGGATGTCCTTCATGGCATCCAGGATGTCTTTGTCTGAAATGTCAGGCGGGGTCAATGAACAGGTGTTATCATGCAGAGAATGATCGGTCATTTTTTTCCCGTTTCTCGGAAATGGATACCGGCAGCGGTTTTTGAGCCAGCATAACGGTAATATTGTCCGTCCCCCCGGCGGTAAGGGCGGCATTTACCAGTGCCGTGGCCTTTTCTTCCAGCCCGGATTCCATATTAAGGATGGAACCAATCGTTTCAGCGCTGATCTGCTTGTAAAGGCCATCGGTGGCAAGAACCAGTACATCCCCGATAAATAACCCCAGGCTGCCTGTTTCCGGTTTCGCATAGCCGCAACCGATATATTGATCCATCACGTTTCTGGAATAGTGCCGGGGCACTTCTTCTACGGTAATTTCGCCTTCAGCCAGAAGAAATCGGGCCAGGGTCTGGTCTTTGGTGATTTGAGTCAGTTGGTGGTTTCTCAAAAGGTACAGGCGGCTGTCACCCACATGGACCCAGTACGCCTTGCCGAAACGGTGTAAAACAGCGATCAACGTGGAGCCCATCCCGCCGTCCAGGGTGGGGTCCTGATCATGTTCACGGCATATCGCCGTATCGATTTCAACTGCCAGTTTCGCGAGTTGGGCCTGTTCATCACCACTGGCGATGTTTGTAACAGCGGCCAGCCTCGCTCTTAATAATTCGGCCGCATAGTCCCCGGCAACATTTCCGCCAAGACCATCGGCAATGGTCAGCAAAATATCCCCGTTCGACATGCTTTTGATTAGATAGCGGTCATCATTGGAAGGGTTCTCCCGTCCAATATGCGTATGGGCAGTTATTTTCAAAGGGCTCAGGGACAGTTCCGTACTCCCCTCCTCGAGATGAATTTTTTTGTAAAATACGCACTCTCTGCAGGAGGATTGTTTTTCGGCAAAAGACCCCTGGCTATGATTACGGCAAAACGTTCCGGCCACCAGCCAGCAGGCTCGTCCTGCGTTTATTCCGCTGTTGAAACCATTAAAAAAATGATGCGCCGCTGCCGGGCATAACCCAGATTTTTCGACCCGGGCGCCTCCCGGTTCTCTCTGGCATTGCATATATTCCCAGCAGTTAATTTTTTTTGACATTTTCGATAATTTCCAGAATTATGTTCAAATACTATTTGCAGATGCGTATTTTCGGTTCGTTCCCAATGCCGCCGGTCTTCCGTCGACGTCTCGTTTGTCCGGGAGTTGCTCTGTCTGGTTCAGAAGCAAACGGACGGCCGCCAGGGCCTGCCTTGCGTTCGGGTAGCGCTGTGCCGGATCACGGCGGCCAGCCCGGCGGATAAACACCCCAAGCGTGTCCGTCAATCCCGGAACGATCTGTTTCGGATCTGGAACGTCGCAGGATAAATGCATATCCAATAGTTCCTGGCAGCTTTTTTCCGGGAAAGGGCGTTGTCCGACAACCATTTCATACGCCATGATTCCCAGTGCATAGATATCGGTTCGTGGATCCACCGGATCGCCGGTGATCTGTTCCGGCGCCATGTAATGAGCGGTGCCGGTATTGGCAAAATCCTTGGTGCCGATGGAACAGGCAAGCCCGAAGTCAAGAATTTTTACCTGGTCGTTCGGCTGAACAATAATGTTTGATGGATTCACATCGCGGTGGATGATGCCGCGCTGGTGGGCATAGTCAAGTGCCGATAGAATCTGGCTTAAAAAATGAACCACACGGTTCGCGGGCAGGGGTTTGGGGCGGCTGATCATATCTTTGAGAGATCCGCCCGGTACGAACTCCATGATGATGAACAGCGTGCGATAACGCTCGTCAAAATCATATACCTTGATAATATGGTCATGGTTCAGGCCGGCAATGATTTTGGCTTCGTTGCGAAATTTTTCCAGAAAGTCAGGATAAAGAGCCATATCGTGGCGCATCATCTTTATCACCACGGGTTTCCCTTGTTGCTTATTTTTACCCTTGTATACAATGCTGAAGGCACCCCGGCCGATAATGTCGGTGGCAACATATTTGCCGATGGTTCGATAGGCCGTAGGCCTTCGGCTGTCCAGGCGGTCGGCTACCAGTTCGGTGATAAAGCTGAGCAGATCAGGGTCTTGACTGGAGATTTCATTAAACTGCTCTTTGGTTATTACCCAGAGATCCATGTCGGTCTCTGCCTCGACATGTGCGCGCCGGGGCTCTCCGGTCAGGATTCCCAGCCCTCCGATAATATCTCCTTCTCCATAGTGATCCACCGGATGCAGCGCACCGTCTTTTTCAACCACGACCAGACACGAACCCCGCTGAATAATATACGCCGTGTGTTCAACCTCACCCTGCACCACGAAACGCCGGCCGGCCTTTACATGAATAAAACGTAACCGGTCGATAAAAGCGCTGGAACCATCCTGGGTGATGAATTGTAAAAATTTGGTATGCAGGTTCGCCATCCCCTCCTCTTCCTGAACCATCCGATAAAAGTCGCATTCAAGACAGGAGGCCCGTTTTTCAGCAAACGATCCTTGAATACATCCCCCACAAAAAGTACCTGCCACAGCCCAGCAGATTCTGCCGCCACAAACGCCTGAATTAATGCCGTCAAAAGAAATATCGGCCGCAGCCGGGCAAACACCGGCCGGTTCGATGCTTGTTCCTTCGGGCTCACGGCCACACAGGGTGACCTCCCAGCAGTTGAGTTTTTTTTCAGCCACCGCGTTCACACCTTTGATCCTTTCATAAAGCCAGCCGGATCATCAGGCCAGTCCGGGCAGAACGGCCACGGTCTCTTTGAATGATTGCGCTGCATGAAACAGCCGTGTGTACATCATGATCAACCCGATAATTTCGGATAATGTCATCAGGGAGTCGAGGTCCGGTCTGGAGATATCCCAGGCCTGGTGATGGTATAATCGTAAGGCGCCCATGGTGTCCCCACGAAAAAGCACCGGCATGGAAACAAGTGCACCGATTCCCTCGGCCATGGCTTCTTCGGGATATTGCAAAAGATCGGTTTTTCCAACATCCTTGATTACGATGGAATCTTCGGTCTGGATACACCCGATGCTTTTATCAAACACCACCGGTCCTTTATTCAAATAATCAATACTCATTCCAAAAGTTGCCAGAATTTCGAGCTCCTTGGTTCCGCCGTTGAGCGCAAACAGTGTGCATCCTTTAATTTCAAGCGCCCCGACCAGCAGCTGGGTCAAACGGTCAGCCATGATGCCGAGGTTATCCGATTCGGCGATGGCCTTTGTAACCACTTTAAATATATTGATATCGATTTTGTTTTCGGAAGCCATGAGCTACCTCCTCACCGAACAGAAAAATAATGGCCCTTTATCCCGTGCGTGTCAGCATGCCGGCTTCAGGTGATCACGCATACCGTAACATCCCTTAATGCAGTGATGATTTTGTTAAAAACATTCCCGGTGAAATAGTGTGTCGCCTTTTTCGGCTTGTGATTGACAACAATCAGGTTAAAGCGATTCGCTTCGACGAACTGTATAATTTCAGTGGCGATATCTTTTTTCCGCGGCAAGAAAACAGCCCGAACCTTATGCATGGAAAAACCGGATTGAACCAGATTCTTTGCCGCATCCCGCAAGACATCTTCCTGGGCCTTGTTTTGCTGGGAAAGATAGCTCAAGCTGTTTTTTAACCTGGCCATAATAGGGGCATTCCGGGCTTCAATTTCAGGCAGGGGGGTATAGGCTGAAAGAAGCGTGACATCCGCATCCCGATTGCGGGCGAATGTATTGATGACAAATTTCAGGGATTTCTGATCGTAGGTGGTAAAATTGTATGGCACCAGAATTTTAATTTTTCGCATATCCACCCCCCTTACCTGTAATCATTGTGCTTCCGGCCTGAACACAAGCTGGTTAAAAAGGCCGTGTCGGTGGTGCCATTGGCAAACCATGCGTGCAACAGAACACGAGGATCAGAATTTTACCTGGCGCATGGCAATACAGAAAAAGCACCGCACCCGGCAGAATCTGACGGAAGATATATTTGGAATTGCGCGGCGTTGCGGAAGTAACAATTCTTTGCGAACGGCCAGGCAAGGCGCCAGTTCCAAACTGTATATACGACAATGTGGCATATGTCAAGTGAAGTTTTTCACTTTATAATGATACGAATGCTCCTTTTCATCGACGTAATCGACAAAATTATTATGCATAACTAGTTGCCGGGCGTTAAAGATCGACTATGCTAAATAATTGTGTATTTACGTTCAGCTCATTATTTCGAGGGATAAAATCACTACCACAGGCGGCATGTATTTCTGGCAGCTGATATCTGCTTTATTATTTTTTCCTTTGTTGTATTCTTGAGCAGTACGGCCAGTTAACCGGCTGAATGGATCCTGGAATAACATCTCTTCCGCCATTATCGACGAATACAAGATGGATATGGTTTGACGTATTACGCCCAACTTCGTACAGTATCTCTCAACCGGATTCGGGTGTTGACGGCTTCCTGACACCGCCTCAGGCAGCCGGGCCGCGCTTTTCAAAAAGATCGACGGATCAAGGTTCCTTCCGTGGGTATGCGCGTATTATGCGGATTCAGATTTATTTTAAATCCGGCTGGATATGCATCATAAACAGATGCTTGAATGGGTAACATCAGGAGAGACTTATGACCGGTACCAGGCAGCAAAATTCCGTGTTTGACTACCGTGCCCTTCGCCTCATGGTCGGGCTTGTCGCGTTTGCATTGCCGGTAGTGGCCAGACTTCTCTCGTCGAGGCCAATTTCATCGATCAGCGCGTCCTATTATACCGAGGCCCGTGATGCTTTCGTCGGGGAATTATTCGTTATCGGCGCGCTGATGTGGGCCTATAACGGGCACACGGACATGGAAAAATGGGTCAGCAAAATCGCATCAATCGCGGCGATCATTGTTGCCATTTTTCCAACCACCTGCGACCTGTGTGAATCTGATCTGAAATCCACGATCCATTATGGGGCCGCAATAGTCTTATTCTCCACAATCGCCTACTTCTGCCTGGGGCCCTTCAGAAAAAACACCAAAGGCCGGAAGGGAAAGAAAGGCCGGAGGGCCACCATCTATCTGGTCTGCGGATGGATCATTTTAGGATGCATGCTGGGAGCGGGGAGTGCCAAATTAATCCTGCCCGTTGAATTACAAAAATCATGGGCGGTCACATTTGTGGCGGAGTTTGCTGCCCTGTGGGCATTTGGCGTGGCCTGGATCGTGGCGGGTAAAGTTATTCCGCCACTGGTTGACGACGATGACCGGTTCGTCCTTTTTTGAAGTTGAGTATATCCATGCCTTTAGCCAGAGGATACAAAATGAAATTTAGATATGTCGGCATCTTCGCCATAATATCTGGCTTTGCAATCCCTTTGGTTCTTAACAATATTTCTTCATTGTTTATGTGCTTCATACTACCTAGTTTGTTTATCTGGTCAGGTTTTCTTTTATTATTATTTCCGCTCAAAAACAGTGAAACAGTTAACATCCATCTAAAATGGGCAAGATATGGTGTTTATTTTGCCATTATCGTCAACTTGATCTCCATTCTGTGTGTTAAGATATTTTTCTATTTTGGTTTCCATGGGTATATTGCGGGGCAGATCCTTCGGATTTTCGGCTTTATTGTAAACCCGACGAATTCGCTGTTCGATTTTTTAATGCCACTAAAAACCATAAACCGACCCGATGGATCTGTTTTGTATCAGGTTAGTTTTATAAGAACATCGCTGGCGTATGTATTAAATTTGTTATTTTATGCGATAGCCGGAATCTGTTTGCAATTGATCAAGGAAAGAAAAAATCGCATCGCCCTTGAATCATCTGGGGGTAACTGAGTAACGGCTGGTATTTTCCCCACTTGTCGGGATTTTGACCCTGCCGGGCAGGATGCGGATCCCATGCCGTTTCCTGGCTCCGAACAACCACGGCGCCCATCAACGCCGGTATCCGGCAAATTTCAGCAGGGATTCCTTTTTGACACCACCGGCGGGCTTTGCTATTTTCCATGTCCAGGAGAGTGCGTCCCCGGAAGCCAGACGGTCTTGATTTTAATAACGGTGTGATGCCATGCGCTGCTCTTAGGATGATCGGCCGGCGGTTGCGGATGGATAACCCGGAAAGAGGATATGAAATATGACGCCATTTCTGAGAGCTGTGGAAAAAGAGCCCCTGGTCTGTTTCGGCGCCGTTGCGACGATGGTGCAAAACAGGGGGTTTGATCTGACCGGATGTCTGGGAAAATGGTTCATCGATCACCCGGATGATCTGAGATGGTTGACGCGTCAATATGTGAATGCCGGGTGTCAGATCATGGGGGCCGGCGGCAGCCAGTGCGGCCCGTGGAAGCTGGAAAAATGGGGTCTGGAAGATCAGATCATGGCCATCAACCGGGGGGTCACCGAAACCATCAGGTCGGAAATGCCGGCGGGATCTTATATCACCGGAACGATTTTACCCACGGGAAAACTGCTGGCGCCCATGGGTGATCTTGACCCGGACGCATTATACGAAGCCTATCGGGAAGAAGCCGCCGGGTATGCCGAGGGCAGCGCGGATGCCATATGGGTGATGACCATGATGGATATTGAAGAGGCCGTGATAGCGGTCAACGCGGTCAAAGATGCCACCCCCCTGCCCGTGATTGCCTCGATGGCCTTTGACATGACGCCCCGGGGGCCCCATACGATGATGGGCGTGGACCCCGAAACAGCGGCCTCCCGGCTGGTGGCGGCCGGCGCGGACATCGTCGGCCTCAATTGCGGCGGCGTTACGCCCGAAGAGGCAACGCCTGTCCTGGAAGAGATGCGGAAAGTGACGGATAAACCGCTGGTTTCAAAACCCAATGCCGGCAAACCCGAAGTCATCGGCAACCTGACGCAGTGGCAGGCGTCTCCCGAACAATTCGCGGCCAGTGCCGCCGACTGGGTGGCGGCCGGCGCCAGAATTGTCGGCGGGTGCTGCGGGTCTACCCCGGCGCATGCGGCAATGATAAAGGCGGCGGTGTCTGACCGCCCCGGCTGACGCAGCGGGCGCTGTCCCGGCAAAGAGTCGTCCCGCCGGTTTTTTCAAACCCGGTTATTTTTCCGAACGATATCGAAACGGTCAAAACCAGCAATGAATAAAAAAAATAATCCAGCGCGAATTCCGCTTTTCCTGATAGCCGGACTCTGTATATTAACGGCCGTAGCCGGGTTTTGCGGAGAAAACCACACGGCCGGCCGGACTGGCCAGAAAACAGCCACCCGGACCGCCGTGCATATGCTTCTTTTAACCCGCCGGAGCATGCCCCCCGCTCCTGTCGCCCCCGTCATCGGCGCCCGGCCGGTGCCCGCCACGCCAGTGGGACAGGGCACCCTGTTTGCCGCGCCGGATGGCAGCCTGAACGCATGTTCTCATGCCGTCCCCTGCGCCATCCGGACGGCGTTTGCGCGGCTGAATCCGGGAGATATTTTATTCCTGCGCGGCGGCACCTATGACACCACCACGTCCCTCAGTCCGGGACACAGCGGGCAGATTGATCACCCGATTATCATAGAAAGCTATCCTGGAGAGACGGCCATACTGGCAGGGCGCTACCGTTCGGCGGCGGATGTGATCAACCACCCCGATGGCAGAACCAGCGGGATACGGATCGGCAGGGATCTCAGCTACATTGTTGTCAGGAATATTGAAGTTACACACATGGGGTGGGCCGGTATATCCGTGCACGGCAGTCACAATATCGTGGAAGGGTGTCATACCCATCACAATATCATCAGCGGCATTGCGCTTTATGGGGGTGAATGGCACGAAGACGACCCCGATTATCAGATTCCCTATCCATACGGCTACAACATTATCCGGGACAACATCTCTAATGCCAACTCCGATGTGGGGCTTGCGGCTAACGGAGGGAACAGCGACGGTATTGCCGTATCATCAGGCAGATACAACACCATCATCCACAATACCGTTTATGCCAATTCGGATGACGGCATTGATACCTGGCGTTCCAATGACTCTTTTGTGGCGTATAACCGGGTCTACGATAACGGCAGGGGAAATGGCGACGGTAACGGCATCAAGGCGGGCGGTAATCTGAACCCGGCGGCCACCAATGGATTGCGCACCGTTGTCAAACACAATCTCGTCTATGATAACCGGAAAAGAGGCCTTGATTATAACGCCGGACACGATGTCGTATTTCAGTATAACACCTCATTCCGCAATGCCACCGTGGGCTTCCGCGGGGCGGCGGATACCATCGTTGAATACAATATCGCCTCCCGGAACGGCAGCCAGGACAGCCATCTTGGCACAAACAACTCATGGAACACTCCGGGCCAGGTCACCTTCCTCAGCACCGATCCCGATTCCGCGGATTTCCTGAAACCGGAACCCGGCTCTCCCTTTGCCAGCATGGGCGCTTACGCCAGCCTCACGCCTCACCAGGCCAAAATATTCATAATCGGCGGCTCTACCGTGCATAATACATCCGCGGGCGAGCAGGGTTTCGGGTCCCGGCTCGGGGAATACATGATCAACCCGGACAAGATATTTAACCGGGCCCGGTCAGGCGCCAGTACCCGGTCATACCGGCCGGACCGTGCCGGCACGGATCGGGACTGGCCGGGGTTGATGGCCCTGCTCAGAGAAACCGATATCAGCAAAGGCGCCTACCTGCTGATCCATTTCGGCCATAACGATGAAGACGACAGCCGGCCCTCGCAATTTACAGAGCCCGGACGCGGCGGGGAATTTTATAATAACCTGAAAGCCTTTGTTGACGAGGTGAAAGCGCTGGGCGTTACGCCGGTTCTGGTGACACCTGTTGAAAGGATGTATAAAAACCGCCATTCGCATATCACGGCGTATGGCGATTACCCGCAAACCGTCAGGTTCCTGGCTGCAGACGAACAGATATTGCTCCTTGATCTGCAGGAAAAAAGTTTTAACGAGTTCAACACATATGCGGATACGGCGGCGATTTTCAGCCAATTCGCCTTTGATGACCACACCCATTTTGACCCCGATGGGGCCCGAATCGTGGCCGGCTGGCTAAAAGAGCTGATCTGCGGTTCATCCGACCTGATTTTGTGCGGCCAGTTCAAGTAGCGCCGCAAATCGATTGCCCCGCCCGGAAACAAAATGAAAAGACAATCGCCATGCGCCGGCATCCGTTCTGCCACAGCACGCCAAAGACAAAATACAACCGGCTGCATGGAAACAAGTATTTTTATTACGGCGCTCTGCAGCCGGTGGGCCGCTTCATCAAGCCCAGAAGCTTCATGGTGAGCAATGATCCGGAAAAAATGCCGGCAAACACCAGCACGGTCAACCCGACGCTCCAGCCCCACCACAAAGGGGCATTGACCAGCACGGTACACCCGCCGACAATGGGTAAAACAAAAATATTCATCACAGCGATTTCAAAGGCCACGGGGGTTTTAAACTCCGGGTCCACAATCCGAAGCAGCAGCAGGCCGCAGGACACCGTCCCGGTAACGGTGCCGAAAATCGCCACCGAGCGTTCCAGCCCGAAATTGTTGAGTTTTTTACCAAACCAGATCACGAGAATCGTGGTCAGCACCCCGTTGGTAATGGCCATCAGGCTGATGGGCAAAATATAATCCCAGACGATTTTCAGCTGAATGGCCGTGACCGTGGCGACGATGAGATAATCAACGGACCAGCCGGTAATTCTTCTCTGAACGCCCGGATCCGAAAGAAAGCCGATGCCGGTCACGGTCATCAGCCATTTAACAATAAGGGCCACACCCAATCCAAAGAAAAAGAAAAAACCCCACAAAATGGGCGCGATATCCGGCGAAAACATCGAATCAAGCAACTTTACCAGGCCGTAGGTGATGCCGTAAACCAGGCCGATCAGGGCGGCCTGAAATGCCAGGGTATCCGCATTGCCCCGGTGAATGGTCAGGTTTCCGGCGGTTTCTTTTGGGCCGTTTTTTGCCAGAATCCCAGTGATGAAATCGTTGGGCAGCTGCGACGGCGCAAACGTTGCCCGGCCTTTACGGATACCGTAATTCACCAGGGGAACGCCCACAAAAAAGGCGAAAAAAAAGCCCACGGCGGCAAAAGTCAGCCCGACGGTGGCCGCATTGGCAAACCCCAGTGCTTCCCATGTTTTGCCGATGGACAGCGCCTGCCCCGGCCCTTCGTTAAAGCCCAGGGGAACCAGAAACCCGAAAGTGGGGAAAAGCTTGAGCCCGGCCGTGCCCAGGGCGATCACAGACAATCCGCCCACCACCGCCTGCATCGGAAATGTCAGGCCCTGCATCAGGGCCATCCAGATGGGGCCCCTGAGTTTATTTTTCCCGGTGGTTTTTTTGACCCCGGATGCCTGCCGGTCCGGGGCGTCGTCCCGGGTCAGGCCCACGGAGATAAAAGAGATATTAAAAAAATGGTAGGCAAACGTTTCGATGACCGCAGTGTTTAAATCAACAATCCCTGTGGCGACAGCCATCAGGCCGATTACCCCGCCGATCAGGCAGCTGGGGAACAGAAATTTTTGAATCATTCCGACCTTCGCCCGCAAGGCAATGCCTGTCAGCAGCAGGCAGGATAAAAATGAAAAGACCAGCATTGAATCAAAAGGAAACGGGCTGTTCACGGTATCTCCAATTCTGGTTGAAAAATTAATATTGATCTAAATCGTCCACCTCTGGTGGCGGACCCGACTATTAATCGGGTATGATCGGGATAGATTCTATCGATCCGGCGATATAATAATGGTTTTGCCTCGCCGTTTAAAACCTCAAAAAAATATTTGGAAAAATGAGTCTTTTCTGTTCATTTTCTTTTGCGAAAAAGAAAACGAACCAAAAGAAATCGCCCCGTGTGACGTGGCCCTTGCGGGCTGCCCTGCGCTTCTCGAATCGGGCGGTCGCTGTGGAACGTAGCTTCCGCTCAGACAGCCACAGCTCCTGATCGCCCAATCCTGCGATGCTCGGCACGTCACAAAGGGGGAAACCCGTAAAAATAGTCGCCTCCTTTGAGGAGGCTTCATTAAGGCCGCCCGCTATGGAGGTGGACACTCGATAGAGAACACCGAACAAGGAACCGAAGAATGTCGAAGTAAGAAAAAACCCCAATTTAACCAATGGATAGCGCGCAGCGCTTCAATACTTCATCATTCGACATTCTTTATTCGATATTTGCTTTTCTGGTTCACCTGCCAAGTAAGAAATTTCTCAACTGCATGTAATTATGTCTAATATCCTGTTTTATCACTTGGCTCCTTCGTCCTCTTTCCCTCTCACTGCACAAAAAGATCATTCACAAAGCTGACCAGAATCTGATTTCTGGCCCCTGCCGGAAGTTCATCCAGCACGCCATTGATATCCGCCATGCGGGCGGGCAGGCCCTGGTCGCCGAGCCCCGCCATGGCCAGCAGGCCTTTAATATCGGCATCTGAAATATTGGCAAGATCCACATCCTGCAATCCGGACCGGACCATTTTTACCAGGTCGCCTTCGGGGAGTTTTGCGGCCGTTTCAACACACGCGGCCAGGTCATGCAGAAATTCATCTTCCCACCCCACGTTGGACGCAGAGACAGACAGATGGATGTGGGCCGGGGCATTGTCAAAGGATAACGCCGGTTGAATATACCATCCGCGGGCATTCATCTCATCGATAATATGAAACACATTGACCGAATCAGACGTAAAGGCAACCAGGCTCATCTGCGGTTGGGCCAGCAGCCGGATACCGTTGATCTGTTCGATCCCGGCGGCAATTTTTTTAACAGCCGCCAGTTTTTTCCGTGCGATATCCAGGTACCCGTCATCACCGATATAATTCAGCACCGCCCATGCGGCGGCCATGGGCCCGCCGGACTTGCTGCTCTGGACGGCGTTGTTGACAATCGTATACCCGATCCAGTCGGAACAGGCAAAAATCTGGTGTTTGCGCAGATCCTTGTTCCGGTACAGCACCAGCGATGCGCCCTTGGGCGTGTAGGCGTACTTGTGAAGATCCATGGAGATGGAAGACACCCCCGGCACCGTAAAATCAAAATCAGGCACCGGCTCCCCCAGCCTTCTCAAATAGGGGAGCAAAAAACCGCCCATGCACGCATCGGTATGCAGCCATAATCCCCTTGTAAGGGCGACCTCGCCCAACTCTGCAATGGGATCGATCACCCCCTGGGCATACGATGGCGCCGATCCCACCAGCATGATGGTTTGCGGGGTAATGGCCTGCGCGACGTGATCGGCCGCCACTTTAAAAGTCTGCGGATCAACGCTTACCGGTACCACGGTGATATTCAGATAATGGGCGGCCTTGTGAAACGCCGCATGCGCCGTCGCGGGCAAAATAATCTCCGGCTGTTTAATTTCCGGTCGTTTTTCCCGATAGTAGTCCCGGGCCGCTTTCACCGCCAGCATGATGCTTTCCGTGCCGCCGCTCGAAAAATTACCCACCACCCTGTCATCTCCCCGCAGGTGCTGTGCGCCAAAGGCCGCCAGTTCTTTCTCCAGTTTTTGCAAACTCTGAAAAACGGTAAAATCCAGTCCGTTTTCGGAAAGAAACTCAGCATAGGCTTTTTTCCCGATTCCGGTGGCGGCCTTGCCCGGATCAAACACATACCCGAAAGCCCGCCCTTCCTGCCATTTCAAATCGTTTTTCTTAAATGCCGCCAGCCGGGCAAATATATCTTCCTCGGGCAGCCCTTTTTTGGGTAATTTCATCGCTTCCTCCTTCAACTGACAAGGTCAGGGAAATCGTTTTATTCTCGATTTTTTGTGCCCGAATTCCAAAG
>Ga0256846_1000329_pt1 | contig 19952 bp, 18 predicted proteins | sample TevniametaG_FD_189098 | JGI IMG/M metagenome (GOLD analysis project Ga0256846, IMG submission 189098) | Tube worm associated microbial communities from hydrothermal vent at the East Pacific Rise, Pacific Ocean - Tevnia | ecosystem: Host-associated > Annelida > Integument > Unclassified ...
AAAATCCGGCGGTGGAGATAACCATTCGTTCAGCCCTCATGCGTGCGCTTGTTTTTGGTAGGTAGTCACCAAATAGAAGTCCGGCAAGCGAACCTACAATTATAGCCAGCGCTGTTCCAAGGGTTTCAAATTTATCAACAAAGTAGGTAGTGATAAAAAATCCCGATAATACAACCGCAATATTGGTACAAATAAGGGTCATTACGAGTAGCAATTCGGGATTTTTCAAAAGTTCTATTGCCTGTTCCTGCCTGCGGGTTTTGCGCGAAAGATGAGCAACCCTTACCGGATTGGCCACAACGTAAGCTGTTTCCGAGCCAGAAAAGAACCCTTGTAGAACTATAAATACAGCTCCTAATACAAGTAGCCATTCATCCATTATTTGCTCCTTTCCTCAAGCGGCTTTTCTTTTTTTAAGACAACCTTATCAATCTTCAGGTTTCGTACTTTTTGTATCTTTATGATAATGCCGTTGTAGGTTATAGTATCTGAATTTTTTGGAATTCTACCCAGTTCGTGAGTAATTAGTTCCGAAAGGCGGTCAAACTCATCTTCGGCCTCAGCAAAGGCTTCGTCGAACAATTGGTTAAGGGTCGCCAAATCAATGTATCCGTCAACTATGTAGCTTCCGTTTTTTTGTTTCTTGTAGGGAGTTGCAGAATCAAACTCATCTGCAATTTCACCGAATATTGCCTCTAGGATATCTTCAAGAGTAACTATGCCTGCGGTACCTCCAAATTCGTCAATCACCACTGCAATATGCCTGTCTGAACGCCGCAGTTCTTCAAGAAGGTCGGAAAGCGCCTTGGTTTCTGGTACGTAATAGGGGTCACGCAGCAGTTCCTTAAGCTCAATCGGTGCAGGCGAAGTAAGCAAATCTTTAGTATAGACTATTCCAACAATCTGGTCGGCGGATTCTTTGTATACAGGATAGCGGGATTTTCGGGTTTTGCGAATATAGGCCATTACGTCTTGATATTTGGTGTCTAGCGATATAGCCTTCATTTCAACCCTTGGGGTCATAATTTCTGTAACCGTTCTTTCGCCTAAATCAACCAGGTTTTCCATAATTCGTTCTTCATCTTTTCGTAAAATTCCGTAGCGTACCGCCATTTCAATCATGGTTTTGACCTCTTCATCGGTTGGGAAAGGCGCCTCTTTTGGACGTCTGCGACGCAGCAGTTTTGCCAATGCGCCAAGCGCCCAGGTGATGGGAAAGAAAATCCATGAAAAGAAAACTATTATCGGTGCGTAAAGCTTTGAAAGCCTGACCGGGAAACGTACGGCAATTATCTTTGGGGTTATTTCTCCGAATAGCAAAAGCATAAGAACCATAAGAACGACACCTAAGGTTAAGGTTTGCGTTTCATTCCAGTTCCAATGCTTGGCGGCTTGTATTAAAAGAGCAGTCCATAGCGAGGTTGCCGCAAAGTTTACAATAAGGTTGCCTGAAAGAATAGTTGCTAAAAGGCGGTCACGAGAACGCAGGAGGGAGTTTACTAGGCGGTTGTTACTCAGGCGCGCGCTCCTTAAAGGTGAAAGGGAAAAGAAGGCTGTTTCAGCGCTTGAGAAAAATGCGCTTGCCAGAAGTAAGAATCCTATTGCAATTACAAGGGGAATCACTTTTGGTACCTCCTGCAAAATTCAATTGTCATATGCTTACAGTAAGCGGTTTTGATATCCATAACCTTGCCAATACTATATGTAAGGTGTGCTGTTGCTTCCGTTGGAGCAGTTTCTTTAGAGCTGTCCTTCTTGAGAGAAGTCAAAACAACGCGCTTGAAGCGAGTAGTTAGAGCAACTTCTTTAGGGGTATCCTCAAGCCCATTCCACAAATTTTGGGTTAATAACCCAAGTTTAGTTACGGAGACATTCATAGCCCTGATGGCCTTGCAGGGAGTAATTATAGAAGACATCACTTCAGATATTTCTCCATAAGAGGTTTCATCTGCTCATGAGTGTAGCCCAGCAGATGCAATATGCCGTGCGCAACCAGTCGTTCAAGTTCTTCATCAAGACTTGCACCGTATTGTTTTGCTTGAATCTCAGCACGTTCAATTGAAATATACACCTCGCCTAAAAAGTCTGCTTCGTCAAACGGGAAAGAGAGTACATCCGTTGGAAGCTCTTTCGACCGGTATTGGCTATTTAAGGATTTTAACATTGCATCATCAGTCAGCACGATATTAATTCCCCTATCGCATTGCTCAGAATTAAGAATTTTTTTTGCCAACTTTTGAATGGCTTGTTTTTTTACCGGTGTTTTTGTTGTTAGTTCTATTGTTATTTGTTTGTTCATAACGCACCCGCGGATGGAAAATACCCATTAAGGTTGCCGCAAAAACGGTTTGAACCTTGTGGATATCACTGGTTGTGAATGCGCATTCATCCAATTGACCATCCGCTATTTTATGTTCGATTACATTTTTTATGATTTCTGCCAAATTCTCTCTATCGCTGAACCCTTTTGAGCGAACCGCGGCTTCTACAGAATCTGCAAGCATAACAATGGCTGCTTCCTTAGTTTGAGGCTTCGGGCCAGGGTAACGGAAAGCGGATTCGGGAACAGGATCATCCGATTTTTGCTTAATGGATTTCTGATAAAAGAATTCCATTCTTGTAGTACCATGATGCTGTAAGATTATGTCCCTTATAGGTTTAGGCAAGCGGTTGCGTTTTGCAAGAATATCACCTTCTTTAACATGGCTTGCCAGAATAAGCGCTGACATTCTTGGTTTAAGGCTGTCGTGTGGATTTTCCTGCTCCAATTGGTTCTCAATGTAGTAGTGAGGTTTGGTCATTTTTCCAATATCGTGATAGTATCCGCCTGCAAGCGCCAAAGCAGAGTCGGCGCTTATTGCCAATGCGGCCTTTTCGCTTAGGTTTCCCACAACTATGCTATGATGGTAGGAACCAGCAGCCTTTAAGGCAAATTCCTTGAATAAGGGACGGTTAAGGTTAGCTAAAAGATTGAGCGTTAATTTTGAAGAGAAGCCGAATACCCTTTCTGCTACAAAAAAGGTTGCCATGAAGAGTATTGTGTTTAAGGCTCCGTTTATACCTATACCTGCAAGCCAAAGCGGAAGCTGCTTTGCGCTAAGAGAAGAAGAACTTAAAAGATAACTTGAACGCGCTAGAAGTCCGCCAAGAATAACGAATCCAAGAACCGCTATAAAGCCCGTTTGCTTTTTTATAAAAGGGTACGCAGCCAAAGCTCCGAAACCAACCGCAACGGCATATATAAGAAACTCCGGTTCTGTTTGGATTGGTAGGTAGAGAAGTAGGGATGTTGCGCTTGCCAAAAGTATGCCGTATATTGGCTCCAGAAAAACCGCGGCAGATAGCGCTATGAACGCAGTTGGTAGAAACCACCAAATGGAAAATTTTCGGAAGACAAAATTAAGAATTATGCCTACTACCATAATAAATGCAATGAACAGCATTTTTCGAGGCCCCAGTCTCAAGCGGAGGAGGTATATTGATATAGCTAACGCAAACAGTATCAAAAAATAGAGGATATTCTGCTGGGCAAAAATTTGAAATCTTACCCTAAGATTTGCCTCAACTGCGGCGTTAATTGCGTTGATTTTCTTAAGGGTATATGCGTCAATTCTGCTGTTGGCTTCAGCTAACAGTTCTCCTCGTTCAATGTAGCCTTCCTTTGTATCTACCCTTGCTCTTGCCTTTTCTTGCCGTGCCTTGAACTCTTCTTTATCCAAAACCAAATTCGGGTTTGGCAGTACAATTTTTCTTAATAAATCGGTAAGCAATGCCGCCCGTGGTCTGTCGTATGGAAAAAGCCTTTTCGCTTCATTTTCAATCAATGTATCAACGTCCCAGAATCCCAAAATATTATTTACAGATTCCTCCAATTCAAACTCATCTGCAATTACAACTACGGTTCGAGTATGAATATCTTCCTTTTGTCGGGCATAGCCCTGAGAACGAATCCTTGCCAGGACACTATCAGCACCTGCCAGTAATTTTGAGCTAATTAAATCCCTGTTCTCAATCCCTAGCTCCTTGGCAATGGAAGGTGATGATGGCATGTTCCGAAGAGTTTTTCGCCACTTAAGCTCGGCTTCGTTACTTACTCTTAATACGGGAAGCACTGTTGCCGCGGCGCTGTCTTGCTCTGCTGCAAATTTTGCTGAGTCTTTTGGCATTGGTATAGAAACAGGCGAACGAATATCTTTTTCCACAAGATCGCCTTCTTTGTAGTCCATTTTAGGCGGAGGTGCAATAAATGGAGCAAGGTTAAGGGCAAGCAAAATTGCTAAAGCGCATCCAATAAAAGAAAGCACTCTAATGGCGTTACTTTTTTTCATACGCCTCTATTATAGCTGAGACAAGGGGAGGACGTACAACGTCTCTGGAATCAAAATGAACAAAATGGATGCCTGCAACTCCAGTTAGGATATCTACCGCGTCAACAAGGCCCGACTTATTGCCACGGCTTAAGTCTATTTGGGTTATATCGCCGGTAATTATAGCGTGTGAGTTCCATCCCATACGTGTAAGAAACATCTTCATTTGAGGAGAAGTGGTGTTTTGCGCTTCGTCAAGAATAATATAGGCGTCTGAAAGGGTTCTGCCGCGCATAAAAGCAAGAGGAGCTATTTCAATAACCTGATTATCTAAATATCTTTTCATTTTATCTGCAGGTATCATATCTGACAAGGCATCGTAGATAGGACGTAGATAGGGGTCAACCTTTTCCTTTAGGTCTCCAGGCAAAAAGCCCAAACTTTCACCTGCCTCCACTGCGGGACGCGCAAGTATTATTCTATCGATTTTCCCATTAGAAAGCGCTTCAACAGCTTTAGCAACAGCTAAATAGGTTTTGCCCGTTCCTGCAGGTCCAACCCCAAAAGTAACAGGGTTTTTTTCAATACTTTTTATGTAGGTTTCCTGATGTTGGGACTGTGGACGCAAAAGTCTGCGCGGGGTGTATATGACGCCCTCTTCCTGCGTTTCCGCGTTACGTCTGCTTCCCTTGCCCTTCCTGATTTCTACAAAAACATCTTCCGGTGTTAGAATTTTGCCGGATGAAATTCTTGCACACAGTTTACCGATAAGGTTTTCAATTTCTTCAATTTCTTCACTTCCACCCTCAATTGTAATCTTATTACCGCGTGCAACTATTTGAGCATTAAATTGTTTACGGATAACCTTGAGGTTTTCGTCCCCCACCCCTGCCAATAGCAGCGGGTCTACATCCTTTAGCTTTATAACTTTTCTTGACACGGAAACACAATTAATTTAGATAATTAGAGGGGAAGACATAGAATAGTCTTCCCCCCTAAAATTGCTTTAAGATTAGCGAGGAATAACAAAGAGTTGACCAGGATAAATTAAATCCGGATCGTTGATTTTATCTTTGTTAGCTTCATAGATTTCGGGCCATTTGGAACCATCACCGTAGACTGCTACAGAATTAGCAATCTTCCAAAGCCAATTACCTGACTTAACCTTCCATTCGTTTACGCCTGGGATGAAAAGAATCCATCCAACGCGTACAACGTTAGGATCGGTAATAATGTCGTTATTGGCTTCATAAATAAGCGGCCACTTGGAGCCGTCATCATAGACATACTCGTCAGCAGCAATCTTATAGAGATAGTCACCAGATTTTACGGTATAGCGACCCCAGTATTTAGGATTCTTCTCAAGTTCAGCAAGCTGAGCTTCAAGTTCTGCAATCTTTGAATCAAGATTACTGATCTCTGATTGAAGTCCTTTTACTTTAGGATCGATATTCCCGATACCTTCTTCTGCGGCAGCTTTGCGAGCATTACAGGCTTCTAGTTTAGCCTCAGCTTCCTTCTTCTTCATTTTTGCGCCATAAGCTACACTTGAGAAAGCAAAAAGAACTGCTAAGACGAGCAGGAAAAACTTTTTCGCCATCATTCCTCCTACTTCACTTGCTCGTGAGCGGGTTTGCCATCACGCGTAGGTTTGGCATTTTCCAGCTCTACGATTTTCTCTTCGAGTTCTGTAATACGTGTCTCTTTGGCAGCTTTTTCCGACTGAAGTGTCTGGAGCTGCGATTCTAGACTAGCTAAACGCGCTTCTGCGTCGTCAGCTGCTTGGCATGCGGCTTCCATTTGAGCAATTAGCTCTTTGGATGCGCCACAGCCTGCAAGAAGGCCTATGCCAACAAAAACCAACAAACCGAGTGCGATGAGTCGCTTGTGCATCTGCACCTCCTTTGATTTAATGGTCATGTGCGTCTATTATAGAGGTAGAGCAAAGTTTGTCAAGTGCTTAGACCTTTATTAGCTAAGGTTTATGCAATTTTCAGCGTGAAGAGTCTGTTTTTGATTTGAAAGTAAATGGAGTTCAGCAAATTTTATATTACATGCAGAAATTGACGCTTAGCTTCAGAAATGACGAAATAAATAAACGCCCTCCATATAAATAAATCTAAACCTAAAGCTCAAAGTTTTCAAAAAATTGCGGTGACTATTCTTGACATAGCCAAATTTTCCGTCTAGACTGAGCTATGAATACATCAGTTAAGATTCTTGCAACAATCGGACTTGCCGTGGCTGCTCTTTTGACCCTTACGGCCAGTCAGATTGGCTTTAAGTACGCCTCAGGCGCGGACGGCTTAAAAAATACTATCCTATGGTTGGTTGGAGCCGGTGTGGCCGGTACGGTTTCAATGCTCCTTTATACCCTTCTTCTTAAGCACATTCCTCTTCATGTTGGCTATGCTATTCTTTACGGACTAGGTTTTGTTTTAATTCAGGTTGTGGCCGCAAAATTCATTCTTAAAGAACCGGTTTCCCTAATGCAGTGGATTGGTGGGGCTGTAATGGTGGCCGGAATTGCAATGGTTGCCTTTGGAGGTAAAACGGGTTTAGACTAAGAATTTCCATTTGACTATCTGTAGGACTTAGAATCTTGAAAATAGCCTGTTACTTCCTGTAGCATTGTTGTAAGTTTGAATTAAATGGATTTGGCTCTTGTCCCGCATAGTCGATTTTAGAATTACAGAACAGTTTTCTAGCTCTATCCTTATCCCTACCTAATATCAGAACAAGCTAGGCAGTACCAAGGGCTTAATGTTCAAAAGGAAAGACAATATCAAAGCTCCCAGCTTGAAGCCTTGGTCTACCCAAAGCTTTCAAAACTAAAGCCGATGTTTGTTCCTCGCTATCAGGTGAATAAAAATCGTGCCATAGTAGTACTAATAAAGCGAAATCTCAATATAACGACCTTGACATTTCTACTTATCGCGTTATCTTCTCTATAACCTTAGGAGGTATAGTTTTGGAAGAAAAGCTTAATTTTACTGGTTTAGATGTTTCATTAACAAAGAAACTTACCAACTATTTAACAGAACTTATAGGCTTGCTTTCAGATGATGGCCTTGAGTCCATAATTGTTTACGGCTCAGCGGCAATTGCTGAATTTGATGCCAAACATTCCAATGTTAATCTTATGGTAGTTGTAAGAGCCTTGGATTTACCGCTTCTACGCAAGGTGCAACCGCTTGTAAGAAAGGGACATCGTAAGGGAATTGTGGCTCCACTGTTTCTTACGCATCGCCACATGGAAACTTCGTCTGACGTATTCCCTATTGAGTTTTTGGACATGAGCGATTTGCATCATCTAATTTACGGACAGAATCCATTTACAAAACTGGAAATTAACACAGAGCATCTTTGTTTGGAATGTGAAGAAAAATTGAAAGGTTCACTTATTACCCTAAGACAGTCTTTTCTTGAGCTTGCTCACAACAGTAGGGACATGATGAATTTAATTGCTTCGTCAATCACTACCCTGAGTTCTGTTTTTCGCGGTCTTATTAGACTTGCAGGTAAAAAGGCGCCTGCCTCAAAACCTGATGTCATTACTGCAATGGCCAAGTTATATCCTGTGGATGCCGATAATTTTCTTAAAGCCTTGGATATAAAGGCCAAAAAGCTTCGCATGAAAAAAGACGAAGTCGATAGTTTCTTTGCGGCCTATCTTGCAGATATTGAAAAACTTGCTCTCCATGTTGACAAAATGGGCGCCAAGATATCTCAGCCTACAGCGACAAAAACAGCTTCTACAAAGTCCCCTATGAAAAAACCTGCGAGCTTAAAAACTAAGACTATAAAAAAGAAAGCGCGTAGGCGCAGCAAATCTATATCCAAATGAAAAAGTTCACCATCGCGTCAATTTTTTTAAGCCTAGCGCTAAGCCTTCCTCTTTTTGCCGATAACTACCCTGCTCCGCCTCCAAGCAATCAATACATAGTCGATTATACAGGACTTATATCGACTTCAGATATAGACCTAATCAACAACTTGTGCAGGGAAGTTGAACGTGTAACCGGCGCTGAAATGGCTGTGCTTGTTATACTAACCACGAGCGGAGAAGCTCACTGGTATTACGCGACAGAGGTGGCGAATAAATGGGGGGTAGGTCAGAAATCTGAAGATAACGGATTGCTTTTGTTGGTGGCTATTAGTGATAGACAGGTATTTACAGCTACCGGTTCGGGAATGGAAACAATTATTCCTGATGCACGTGTTGATCAAGTATACCGGCAAATTCTGAAACCGTATTTCAAGAAGCAAGAATACGGCGAAGGAATATTTAAGGCCCTGCAGGTTTACGCTAAGGATATTCAAAAATTCTACGATGTTGAACTTAATGGAACCAAGGGTGCGCCTAAGATAAAAAATAAAAAACGCAGCGTGTTTTGGAAGATTCTTTTAACGTTTTTTATTTTTTGGTTGTTACCTGGTATTTTCCCGTTCATAGTAAGGGGTAAGGGTAAAGGCGCACGTTACGGTGGATTTTGGTCTGGCGGAAGCAGCTCCTCTTCAAGCTCTTCGTGGTCATCCTCGTCGTCAAGTAGCGGTTTTTCAGGCGGAAGTTTTGGCGGTGGCGGTTTTTCAGGCGGAGGCGGAGGCGGAGGTTGGTGAGTTCGCCTACTCTGAGGTGCAATAGCCAGTATCTTGAGAGTATATTGAAAAGTACTGCGCGGATGCAGAAAGATGCCCTATGCCGGTTGCAATTCACTAATATCAACGGCATCAACTTTTCTATTGTAACTGCACCGCTGTAGGGATAGCAAAACAAAAAATAAGGAGAAGTTATAATGAACGTCCCTGTTAATCCAGAGCTGCAGGTTTCACCGTCTGCTGTTCCTGTCGCAAAGAAGAAGAAAACAATTGTATGGATTATTATAATCGTAATTGTAATTTTTGTGGTTTTGGGAGCTATATCTGCTTATAATAAAATGGTAAGGCTTGAGAAAACCGTTGATGAAAAATGGGCGAATGTGGAAACTCAATTGCAAAGACGCGGTGATCTTATCGGCAATTTGGTCGCGACGGTTAAGCGCTATGCCAAGCATGAAGAAAAGGTATTTATAGAAGTAGCCAAAGCTCGTTCCAGTTTAAATAATGCTGCAACCCCAAAAGAGTATGCGCAGGCCTCGGGAGAAATTTCAAGCGTTTTGAGCAGATTGATGCTTGTGGTGGAAGCATACCCTGAATTAAAAGCCAACGAGAATTTTTTACAACTTCAAGCGCAATTAGAGGGTACGGAAAATAGAATAAATTACGCTCGGCTTCAGTATAATGAAATAGTTAAAGAATATAATACTACTATTAGACAATTTCCCAATGTACTTTTCGCAGGGATGTTCGGGTTTTCTCAGCGTGAATTTTTCAAGGCCGAAGAAGGCGCCCGCAAGGTACCTGATGTTGGCAAGATGCTTGAAGAGTAATTTCAAACTAGCCACAAATCCATAGGCCCCGCTCAAAGCTACGCTTTGCGTTATAGCCGAAGATGCGGAGGCTATACTAATGGAACGGCGCGGCCAGAGATAATTTATTCCAAATAATGCCGTCTTTTAACCTTAGGTAGCCGCTGTGGGAGCAAATATCTAGATTCTTGTCTGCGACTCTTGAGTATTTCTTATATTATGTAAATTACTTACTTTCGGTTATACATAATGTCTTTTTTAAGGATACAATTGATTCTGGTTTCCGGTGTTATATTCCCCTAAGCTGTCAGAGTCGTATTAGTTACGGCATTATTCCAAATCTTTCCATAACTCACGGCGAATTCTGTCGGTAGGTCTTGAAATTACTTTTTCAGCATTCGGTTGACAGTAGCATTCAAATACCTATACTATTGATAGTAAAAATACATGTCTAGGAGGATGTGTGAATACAATTACTCTATTAATCTTTGCATCTTTACAGATGGCGCCTGCGCCGGAGTGTGATGCTATTGCAGAAAGGACGATGCGTTCTGAATTTCAAGATGAAAACGCCGTCCTGCTATCCCACGAACTTTACACAGATGTCCAGGGTGTTCCAAGTGTTCACGGATATGTTTATGAATTATCCAATAGCGCCTGTCTTGACGCTAATCGTGAATACGACGCCAACGATGACGAATGGGGTGTGGACAGATATGTAACGGTTTATGTGAGCGCTGCTTACGATAAACCGCCGGTGATGGAAATTGCGCAATGCTTGCCTGCATGGGTGGTGAATAAACAAAAGGCTGTTCAAAAATCTATGGAATTATGGCCAAGCTTGCATCCTTCGCTTGCAGGCTACATCTACCTTGCTCCTCTTGATGAGTGGTTTCGGTTTTCAACCGATGAAGGCTACAAATACTTGCATTCCCGTGAATTGCGGGAATACGATTTATCGGCCTTGAAGCCTGCTACCTCTTCCGAATTTCTCTCAACTATCAATGATCCCGGATGGCAAGGTGCAGAATCAGGAGCGTATTTAGCTGAAAAGAAGAAAAAGATAGAAGGTGTACCCTTCGCTTTGTGGAGCTATGGATGTTCACCTACAGCTTCTTCCATGATACTCGACTACTGGGATAGGCATGGTTATCCCAAACTGGTGGATTTTTATTTTGACCGCTATGATCAGGTTGAAAAAGAAGACGATCACGATTTAACCAATGTACATCGCGAACTTGCTATAGCTATGCGTACCGATTCAGCTGGAACTGGAGGAACTAGTGCTGGTGCAATTAATGGTGGGAATATACAGGTAACAAACAGCGTCAATTCCTATTCCTTTTCCGGCCGCATGGTTAGCGGAAGTAACGTTACCGTTTACAGTACGGTGATTGATGAAATAGATAACGGCCGGCCGGTTCATTGGTCTGTAGGAGCGTATGAATATAACGGTAAGAAAATTTATCATTCAATTACCGGTGTAGGTTATGAAATTACCTCAAGCAATGATTCTTTTGTCATAATTCACAATACATGGGATAAGGGTGAACATAAGTGGCTCTACCGTACCCCTGGTTCATATTCTGAAGCCTACCCCTTAATTCCCGGAGGCGAGCAGGATGAAAATTTGCGCTTGACCAGCTTCACTAATAAATTCTACACCTCCTATAAAGGATTAACATACGCCCTTTGCTGGGATGCGCAGAACATCTCTAACGTAAAGATATGGAAGATAAAGGGAACAGATAAAAACGATTGGGATTTACTTACAGAGGTATCGGATAAAAACTATTACCCTTTAGTTGCCAATGACAATATAACAGGGGCGAGAATTTGTATTGAAGGTTACAAAGGCGCAAGCTTGGTAGCGGCAGATGGTACCCCTGCAGTAATTGCTCCAAAGGTGTTCCCCGCCAAAGCGCACTTTACTCCTAAAGCGCATCTTCCTGTTCCTTCCTTCTCAGCTAAAAAGGTATTGATTGGTAATAACAAGCTTGGGGCTTTGAAGCTTGGTGGTAGGGGTGGAGTTAAGATTATCGAACTCATTGACGATATGGTGTTCCCTCGTTATTCGGTTTCCCTGCGCAATGTCGATGATATTGCATTGGATGCGAATTGGCTCTATGTGCTTGCTTCCGATACTGTTTCTCTTTTTGATATCTCCTCACCAGATTCTCTCAAGCTTGTTAAGCAAATAGCACTTTCCGGTTCCTATAGCTCTATAGCCGCCTACGGTGGATGTGCTTATGTTGGAAGCGCCGGTTCTCAGCTGACTGTTTTGAAGCAAGATTCTGAAGGTATTTTGAAAGAAGTCTCTTCTCTGCCGGAAAGCTCCGTAAAGGGAATTAAGGCTATTGCCAAAAATCTTTACCTATCTTCTTCTGATAAAACCGTAAAGATATATAGCCTTTCTGACCCTGAGAATCCCCTTTTGATTAAAACAGTTTCCACCAAAGCTGTTCCAAACGATGTTACAGTAAGCGGTTCAACTATTTATGTAGCTGAAGGTTATAGCGGCGTGGAAGTCATAAATCTAAACACTGGTGAAACGCATACTATCAGTGAGGGAAACGCCTTGCAGCTTGAGGCTACAGGTAATCGTCTTTATTGGGTTGGCGGACAATCTGGATTCTTTGTGTATGAGATAGCTAAAACAGGAAACTTAACCAAGCTCGGTAGTCTGCAAATGCCTTACGGTCAGGTTAATGGCCTTGCAATTAGCGGTAACAGGCTTTGCATGGGTTGTGGATTCGACGGCTTTTTCGTATTTGAAAGCGATCTTTCGGGTATCAAAGAGTCCCCTGTACTTGATGACGATTTCTGTATTTCCGAACTTAATATTGCAGAGATTGCGCACTCCGGAGTATCTATGGGCGCGTTTACTGTTTCTAGCGCAGGGGCAGTTGAGACCAGATTGTTTGACGTTACAGGTAGACAGCTTCTTCACATTAGTCAAAAGGTGCAAGCTGGAAAAAACGAACTGCCAGCTGTTCCATCTGAGTTATCCTCTGGAGTTTACTTCGTCAAGATTGCGGCAAACGGAAAAGTCTCAAGTGGTAAAATTTTAGTGGTTAAATAATTAACTAGAAGTTTTTAGGCTGAAGGTGGCTCTGTTGAGTTATCTTCAGCCTTTTTTTGCAATTCCGTATCTGCGGGTTTTGCAAAAAAGAATTCGTAGATAAGCAGTAGAATTACAGAAACCACAATTGCGCTGTCGGCAAGATTGAAGGTGGCAAAGCGCCAGTGTTTGAGTCCTACGCTAATCCAGTCAACAACGTATCCAAGTCTTATGCGGTCGATAAGATTTCCAATTCCGCCGCCCATAATTAATCCTAACAAAAATATAATTGAGGTCTTTTGTTTTTGGAGTAAAAGGAAGGCTACAAATAAAATGGCTATAATAGGGAGAATTACATAAATTATTTGTGGTCCGTAATTCATACTGAACATGCCAGCTTTGTTTTGGGCAAATGTAAGGTAGAGGAAGGGATGAATTATCTTAACCCATAATTGTCCTGAGGTTTTTGCAAAATCGCCAACAAGCCGAGCGTTGGCGGCTTTTACAATCAGAAATTTACTTATTTGGTCAATAACAATTACTACAGCTGCGGGGATGGCGGCCAATAGCCATTGGACAGGCTTGCCCCAAACCCATTTTGAAGACTTAGGCTCTTCTTTATTCATAGCTAATATTCCTCATTAAGCTGAATACTACTCCAAATTTAGCGACACTCAAGTTTTTAGTAATCCTTAAATTCTTACTTAAGGGTTTTTTGAAAATATCGTATATCGCGTTATGAAGTGATACTTTATGAATTTTCTGGATTTAGGGTAAAATGTTCCCGGGATTGTATTGATAGGTTCTCTGCTGTCAATACAAAAACTCCACGTCTCCGTTTTGGGTATCGTAGACCGCCCCGCATATCCGAAATTGTTTTTGGGAGATGAGTTGGGCAAGAACCGGCTTGTGCTTCAGTACTTCCTTACACGCCAGTTCAACGTTGACTTTTATCGCTTTTTCTGTCCAGGTCTGCTTGAGGTTTAGCGATTGATTGGAAGGTCTGGTTGATTTAACAGCAGGCATGATGAGTTTGATTAAAGAGCGTATACTCTGTGATGCGGCTCCGGGTTTTCGAGCTTCCTTGACCGTCAACTGCACTGCAGCGCATTCTTTATGACCTAATACGAGTAACAGAGGTGTCTTCAGTTGGAGGGCGGCGTATTCGATTGAGTCCAGAACAGCGTTGGTTACTAGGTTTCCCGCATTCCGGCACACGAACAAATCGCCCATGCCGGCATCAAAGATGAACTCTGGAGAGACCCGTGAATCGGCGCACGCCAGAATTACTGCATATGGTGTTTGGCCTTGAGCCAGCTCACTGCGACGTGTGGAGTCTATTCCCGAACCAAACTTCCGGTTATCCGAAAGCGATCTAGCCAGTCCCCGCTTCAGTTTCTCTAAGGCCTGTTCAGGCGATATTCTCATTCCTTCACCTTCCTGCTGGAAAACTTGAAGGTGTGCAGAGAAATCCAATAATAAGATTTGTCAAGGAAGGTTATTTGTTAGTTTTGATGTTAGGATTGATTATATAATTCATAGGGTTAACCGGGGTTCCTCCTACTCTGATTTCGTAGTGGAGGTGAGTTCCTGTTGTTCTACCGGTTGCGCCCATTGAACCAATTAGTTGGCCGCGCGTGATTTTTGCGCCTTTTTTTACGTGAATCGCCGAAAGGTGGGCAAAAAACGATTCAACCCCATTTTCATGATCAATTTTGACACATAGACCGTATCCGGCGCGAGCGCCGGTGTACGATACGGTTCCATCAGCAGGAGCCACTATAGGAGTGCCGTGGGCATTGGCGATATCAATACCGTTGTGCATACGTAGTCTACGAGTAAAGGGATCAATTCGTCTGCCAAAACCGCTGCACTGCCAACCATTGCAAGGACGAATAGACGGAGTATGGTCTCGAAGATAGGAATCATTTTCAAGTTTAGTATAAATTTCACGGAAACTATCTTTTTGGAAACGCGCTTGAGTTAGAAGTTTGTCTACTGATTCCGATATGTTCTCTACATTATTATATAGTGGGGAGCGGAGTTTTTTTAGTGATCTAAGGTTTGGATCTGGAAAAGGTGTACCGCCAACGCCTGCTTTTCTCATATCTTCAGGAAGTATTTGCATATTTGCCTGTACTCTTAGTTGAATGTCGTGTCGTGCAAGCGATTTTAACATAGAGCCAGCTGAATCAACCTGTTCGGAAAGCTCAATGTACTTTTTTTGCAAAAGTTTATTTTCTTCACGCAGCTTAACTAAAGACTGCTTATCAACTTGAATTTTAACCCGTGATGCAATAGCGTAGGCCGCTCCTCCTATAATTAGACATAAAACCGGGATTACTATCCATAATATCGCAGTCGATAAAGACAGTCTCGCTACCTTATTATGCGAGCCGTAATCTATAAGCAGGTTGACACGCCTGAACATCAATATCAGTATACAGAAGTGGCGTATTTTGTCAAGAGTTGGCGCTATAGCTGAACGAGGACGCTGGGTTAATGAAAAAGAGGTAAAGAACGCAAAAGAATTATCTGGCGGCAGATTAAAGATATATTTTGAAAGCTGCCTTACAGGCAGCCGAAGGCCTTTCTATGAAAGTGTGCGAAAGTTTTTAGAAAACTCCAGCATCCAGCAAAGGGCGTTTATGTATATTGTGATGCGTTAGGAGGGGGGATTAGGGTAGGGGGTACTGTAGTAATTTTTCCTTGGCGTCTATGAAGTACGGTTCAGGATTAACTGCTTTTCCGCCAATTCTGACTTCGTAGTGTAGATGTGGGCCAACGGTTAGCCCTGAATTTCCAATAGCAGCTATAGTATCATACCTGAGTACTTTTTGTCCAACATGCACATAGGCTTTCGATAGGTGGGCATAAAGCGTAACAATTCCGTAGCCGTGATCTATTTTTACCGCAAGACCGTATCCACCCATACGTTTAACAGAAATCACAACGCCGTCAGCCGGAGCGACAACGGCTGTTCCTATTTTATTACTTATGTCTACTCCGGAATGTTTTTTCATAATTCCAAAAATAGGATGTTTTCTCATACCAAATCTACTACTGAACCTGCCGTGCGTGGGTACAATTGAAGGCATTCTATCGCGTAGTTTGGTATCTTTTTCAAATTTATCGGTAATTTCTGTAAAACTTTCTTTCTGGTAAACAGTTTTACGCAACAATTTGTCTACATGTCCTGATAAAACCTGCAATTTTGTGTAGCGTTTCTTATCTATGACCTTAAGTCTGGCCATTTCAGGGTTGAGTTTTGGAGCGCCACCGATACCCAGTTCCCGTATATCGGCAGGTAAAACAGGCATTTCATCCTGAATTCGAAGTTGAATGTCATGGCGTTCTATTTCCGTGAGCGTGGCGTACAATGAATCGGTTTGCGAACGCAATTCCGATAGTCCGGTAGTTAAATTTCTACTTCGGGCTTTTTCAAGACTTAAGCGGATATACATAAATGCGCTTGAAGCCGCTGAGGGGATAGCTATTCCCATTAGTACGGCGACAAGAAATCCAATGATGACCAGTCCCCATACAGGTATGCGTAAATTGCGAACCTTAGCTTGATTAGTTCCTTCAACTAGTATTGACACCCTACGAGCCAGGAACCCCTGATTAGAACCTCTTAACCACATGGACATACAGTATATAGGAAAATCAGAAGCGTGTCAAGTATTTGCGTCCTAAGACTGCATTCATGGTAGTATGGTTATGCTATTACGAACGCTTAATGTCCGTAGGGTATTCAAGGAAGTAACTTCTATCGTAAGGAAGCCTTTGGTCGTGGCGAAATATCTTTCTAGCAACAGTTAGTTGATTAATTTTCTTTGTGAACTTTGTAGTGCAGTCAACCCTGTGTGGCTGCCTTTCATACCAAAGTGTAACTTTGACTTTAGATTGTCCTGTTTTGTCCTAAATTGTCCCAAGAAACATACCTTGATTGTTAAAGGCGCCATTCAAAGAAGACGTTCTGCAATCTGCACGGCGTTAAGGGCGGCTCCTTTTCTCAAATTATCACAACATAGCCAGAAATGAATAACCCTTGGATCGTGGGGAGCGCTTCTTAATCGGGAAACATATACATTGTCCGTACCTGCAACTTCTCGTGGAGTAATCAGGCTTCCATTAGGCAGAAGTTCTAAGCCTTCATAAGATGCAAGTGAATTGGCAATATCGTCAAAAATTACCTTGTCTTCAAAAATGCAACTTACAGATATTGAATGCCCAACTTCAATAGGCACTCGAACGCATGTGGCGTAGATTGAAAGACTTGTGTCTTCCAGAATCTTTCTGCTTTCTTCCCTTAGCTTACGTTCTTCCGATGTCTCAGCTATATCTGTAAACGCGCCAATTTGTGGTATAAGGTTTGCAGCAATTTGCTGGGGATAAAGTTCGCGTGCGTCTTGAGGAATATCTTCACCAAGGACTAAATATTCTCTCTGCAAACTCAATTCAGCCAAGGCGTCTTTCCCTGCTCCTGATACCGATTGCAAGGCGGTAGCCACTACTTTTTTGGGTTTTTGAATCTTAGCCACTGCGTCAAGCGCCATCACAAATGGTATGGTTGTGCAGTTAGGGTTGGCAATTATCTTTGAGTCGCTTTCGGCAAGCGCGTTCCAATTTACTTCGGGTACTATAAGCGGAACATTTGGCTCCATACGAAATACCTTAGATTTATCGATTACCCAGGCTTCACCGTTATAAGAATCAAGAATCGGATGTGTTTGCGCATCAGATACCGAACAGAAAAATATATCGGCTAAAAGGTCCCAATTGTCTTCCAAGGCAATAACTTCAAAAGTTTCGCCCTTGAATTTCAATTTTTTCCCCACGCTTCTTTCTGAAGCAAACAGCGTTAACTCCGATACAGGAAAGTTCCTTTCCTCAAGAATCCTCAATGTGGTTTTGCCAACAAGGCCTGTTGCACCTATTATTCCAACACGCATATTCTATTCTATCGGACGAAAGGGGGGGCGTCAAGTGAAACTTGTGCTTTTGCAAACGAAAATATTTACAGAACATTATCATTCCTGATAACATAAAGTTTTAATCAAGTGACTAATCGAAAACCTCCTTCTTAGCTGATATTTTAAAAAGCTCAAAGCTGCCCATCAAGGGCTTTGTTCTTAAATTATTCTGTTGCCATATTCAAATAGTGATTAACTTTATGACGAATACAAGTTAAAGCTGACGAATTCTGCGTGCTAAGTCTTATAATGAGCAATAAATGTCTCTAAATTTATGGAGGGCGTTTGTATTCAGTCGCGGATTCCTTGAAATTTATTCCTATTTGCATTGTTAAGCGTAGTAGGATATTATGCTCATTCCGGTATTCATTTGACACACCCTGTCAAACCCATATAATCGTAGCAAATTCAATTCTTACCTTATAATAAGGAGGCCGGATGTTCAAGATAGTTGAACGGGAGCGCGTGAATCCCGTGGTCAACAAGTTTGTAATTGAGGCTCCAATAATCGCTAAAAAGCGTGAGCCCGGACAGTTTGTTATCTTCCGCCTACACGAAAAGGGCGAACGTATCCCCATTACTATTGCCGATTCCAATCCTGATTCCGGAACAATCACTGTCTATGTTCAGGAGCTTGGCAAGACCACTTTTCAAATGGGCAAAATGAATGCAGGCGATGAAATTGCCGACGTTGTAGGTCCTTTGGGTTTACCCACTCCAATCGAAAAGCTGGAAGGCGACGTTTTTGTGGTGGCAGGTGGCGTAGGCTCTGCCGAGGTTCTACCTATTGCCCGTAAGCACAAGGCAGCAGGTAACAAAGTTGTTGCCATCCTGGGTTATCGCTCAAAAGATATAGTTATTCTTGAAGATGAATTCAAGTCGTTCTGCGATGAGGTATATATTACTACAGATGATGGTTCTTACGGTCGTGAAGGTTTTGTAACTACGGAGTTAAAAGATCATTTGGAAAAGGGACGAAAAATTGCCGAGGTAGTAGCGGTTGGCCCGGCCATAATGATGAAAGCGGTGTGCGATTTAACCAGACACTACGAAATTAAAACCATGGTGTCCTTAAACTCCATAATGATAGACGGTACCGGTATGTGCGGTGTGTGTCGTGTAGAAGTTGGTGGTGAAACCCGTTATGCCTGTGTACATGGTCCTGAATTCGACGGTCACAAGGTTAACTTTGACCTTATGCTTAAGCGTCTGGCTTCGTTTAAGGACGAGGAGAAAATATCTCTTGAACGCTGGCAAGCGGCAGTAGGAGGTCAAAATGGCTGATGCAAAGATTCCCCGCCAAGATATTCCAAAGCAAACTCCTGAAGAACGCGCGAAGAACTTTGATGAGGTAGCTCTGGGTTATACCGCTGAGTTAGCTCAACTTGAAGCTCAACGTTGCATTCAGTGCAAGAAACCGCTTTGCGTTGCCGGTTGTCCTGTAGAAATTGATATTCCGGGCTTTATACAACGTATCAAGGAAGGCGACTTCCCTGGAGCGCTTGCAAAAATTCGCGAAACCAATCTTTTGCCAGGTGTTTGCGGTCGAGTGTGTCCTCAAGAAGAACAGTGTGAAATAAAGTGCGTGCTTCAAAAACGTTTTGGCGCGGTGGCTATTGGGCGACTGGAGCGTTTTGCAGCCGATTGGGAGCTTAAGCAAAATAAAATGGAGATACCCGAAGTGGCTTCTCCTACCGGTAAAAAGGTGGCTGTAGTTGGCTCAGGCCCAGGTGGCCTTACGGTGGCTGCCGATTTGGCCAAACTGGGTCATAAAGTAACCTTGTTTGAAGCGCTTCATGCTCCGGGCGGAGTGCTTGTTTACGGTATTCCTGAATTTCGTTTGCCTAAATCTATAGTCGCTCGTGAGTGTGCGCTTTTGGAGAAAATAGGTGTTGAAATAATTAACGATTTCGTAGTTGGTCGCGCTGCTACCGTTGACGAGTTACTTGAGCAAGGCTACGATGTGGTTTATCTTGGTTTAGGTGCAGGTCTGCCTTGGTTTATGAACATACCCGGCGAAAATCTTGCCGGGGTGTACTCCGCTAACGAATATCTAACCCGCATTAACCTAATGAAGGCCTATAAGTTCCCTGAATACGATACCCCAATACGCGTGGGCGATAGGGTTGCCGTAGTTGGTGGCGGAAACGTTGCAATGGATGCGGTGCGTTCCAGTGTACGTCTTGGAGCCAAGGAAGAC
>Ga0256846_1000330_pt1 | contig 19936 bp, 20 predicted proteins | sample TevniametaG_FD_189098 | JGI IMG/M metagenome (GOLD analysis project Ga0256846, IMG submission 189098) | Tube worm associated microbial communities from hydrothermal vent at the East Pacific Rise, Pacific Ocean - Tevnia | ecosystem: Host-associated > Annelida > Integument > Unclassified ...
CAATTCATTATTTGCAAGCATTGCCAATAGAATAAAACCGGCTTGCGCGATGGATGAAAAAGCTAAAAATCGTTTCATGTTCTGTTGGCGAAGTGCGAAAATATTACCCACAAACATGGTCATAATGGAAACACCATACATCACCCAATTCCATTCTTTCTGAAAAGCCGTAAATGTGATAAACAACAAGGTCATCAATACATAAACCGCTCCTCCTTTTGAAATAACCGACAGATAGTTGGAAATAACTGTTGGTGCACCTTCATAAACATCTGCTGCCCAAAAGTGGAAAGGCACCAAAGAAATTTTAAATGCTACTCCGATAAAAATCATAATCAATCCTATGATTTCCAACAGGGGTAATTGTAAAGATTCTTTGATGACATCAAAATATATACTTCCTGCGGTGGCATAAACCAATGAAACACCGAATAGCAAAATTGCCGATGATACGGATGCCAACATAATATATTTGGTTCCGGCTTCAACAGAACGATGGTTATAAAATTCAAAAGCTGTCAGCGCAATAATTGGCATAGTTGACAATTCCAAGCCGAGATAGAACATTAAAAAATCTCCCGCAGAAATCATGAAATTCAACCCCAAAAGAGAAGTAAGAATCAGAATAAAAAATTCTGCTGTAAAATCATAGGGTAATAGTTTTTGCTTAATCCATCCCACAGACTGCAATAGAATCACAAAAACACCAAAAGCCAATATTGCTTTGAACACATGAACCAGCTTATAGGTTTTGAAAGAGCCTCCAAACAATTCTCCTTCGCTACTCGGCAAAAATGCAATGACTGTATATGCAGCAAAAAGTAACAAACTGATGTTTATTAAACTTTTTTTGTTTTTTTGCGGAAATAAGACCTCTGCCAACAGAATGAGCAAAATCACTGCCGTTAGCACCACTTCGTCTCTCATTAACATAAAACTATCTAAATTCATATCATTTATTGTTTAATCATTAAATTGATTACTCTACTAATTTTTTTTATTTATACTATCTCATCAAAGGTTGAATAAAATTGTTTACACTGTCTTGGATAAATTGCAACCACCAAAAAGGCAGGGTTCCAATCAAAGTGATAAATAACACCAAAATGATAATAGCTGTTTTCTCATACCAATATGCCTTAGGAAGTCCTTTATAAGTTTCCATAATAGGTCCAAACAACATTTTCCCTGCTAATCGCAGCATATAGACGGCAGTCACTACAATTGATGAAACGGCAAAAACCGTAAGCACTTGTTTATATAAATCTTGATTTAGAAATCCACCGACAAAAATGTTCATCTCAGCCACAAACCCACTGAATCCGGGTAGTCCGAGATTTGCCAGCGCCGCAATGACATAAGCCACTCCCAAAAATGGTACAATCCGCATTAATCCGCCCATTTCTGTGGTCAAGCGCGTGTGTGTTCTTCCGTATATCATTCCAATCAGGGCAAAGAACAAAGCAGTGATAAATCCATGTGACAGAGATTGCAACATGGCTCCGTTCCATGCAGTTTTATTAATCATCAGTAAGGCAAAAAGTACAAGTCCCAGATGGCTCACAGATGAATAGGCATTGATATATTTCAAATCTGTTTGATAAACGGCAGACAAGGCTCCATAAGTGACCCCTACAACTGCCAATATCAGGAAAAAGTCTTGCCAGAACAAGGCGCCTTCAGGCATTAGATACATGGTAAAACGAAAAATTCCATATCCTCCCAACTTCATCAATACGCCTGCATGCAACATAGAAACTGCTGTCGGTGCAGAGGCATGACCATCGGGTGACCAAGTATGAAAAGGGAACAAAGCCCCAATGGTTCCAAAACCTATGAATGCCAAGGGATAAAATATTTTTTGTGCGGCAAAATCCATTTTACGATTTGCTAATTCCATTAAATCAAAAGTTGGCTGCATTCCATCTACGCCACTATAAAAATAGATGCCCAAAAGTGCCACCAATAATAAGGCAGAAGCTCCCATCAACATTAGGGTTAATTTCATGGCGGCATATTCTCTGGGACCACTACCCCAAATACCTATCAAAAGATACATGGGAATTACGGCAATTTCATAGAATACAAACATGGTGAATAGGTCCAGCGAAATAAAGAACCCGTAAACTCCTGATGCCAAAACAATCAGAGAAACAAAAAATTCTTTAGGCAAATCGTCTATTTTCCAAGAAACGAATGTTCCTGCAATCACGATTAGAGTTGTCAATAGTATCATCAAAACAGAAACTCCATCAACACCAATGTGATAATAGGCATTGAATTCTGAAAACCATGGCACTTTTTTGGTAAACAACATAATTGCATCGTTTCCGGAACTTCTTGCATTCATATATTGAATAATCAAATTGACCGACATTGCCAGCTGCACCAACATTCCCACTAATGTAATCACTCTTGCCTGTTCCAGTTTTTTGACAAACATCAATGCTATTACAATCAGCACCGGAACTACTACAAATAAGGTTAATATATCCATCTTTTTATTATTTAATCGTTGAATCGTTGAATCATTAAATTGATTCCACGATAATATCTAATCTTTTTATCTATAATATACAATCAGTAATACAATTGCCACTACACCTGACACAAAATACATGGCATAGTCTTGCATACGCCCTGATTGAATGTTTTTTGTTTTATCTGATGTTTTTTCAACTGTTACTCCTAATAAATTCATAAAACCGTCAATCACATTTCTATCAAACCAAGCAATTGGTTTTGAGACCCTATCAAAAATAATTTTATGTGTGACAAACAAATACAGTTCATCAAAATAGAATTTATCTTTTGCCCATTTATAGCCTATTCCAAAGGTGCCGGCTACTTTTTCGGGTATTTTGGTTTCTTTATAATACATGATATACGCCAAGAAAATGCCTAAAGCGGCAATCGCAATAGATCCGATGACTAATGGGCTGCCCCAATGAATATGTCCGTGAAAGCCCATTCTGTCTGCAGAAACATATTCTGAAAAAGGAATGAATCCGGCTGTCGCTGCCATAAGAGCAAGAAAAATCAAAGGCAATGCCATCGCAAAAGGAGCTTCATGAGGTGTATGCTCATATGTTGTTTGCTTATTATGAAATATTCTAAAATACAGTCTAAACATATAAAAGGCTGTCATTCCTGCCACTAAAAATCCTACAAACCAAATGACCTTATTATATTCCCAAGCCGCAGTCAATATTTCATCCTTACTGAAAAAACCTGCAAAAGGCGGAATGCCTGAAATTGCTAAGGCTGCAATTAAGAAAGTCCAATTGCTAATGGGTAAATATTTGTGTAAGCCTCCCATTTTTTCCATATAATTACTATGAACGGCATGGATAATCGCACCGGCGGCTAAAAACAACAAGCCTTTGAACATAGCATGTGTGAATAAGTGAAACATTCCCGCCATATATCCCAAGCCTTCGTGTCCGTCATAGCCTGAAACACCAAGCGCCATCATCATATAGCCTATTTGCGACATGGTTGAAAATGCCAATACACGCTTGATATCTTCTTGGGTTAATGCAATGATTGCTGCAAACAAAGCAGAAAACGTTCCGACTGTTGCCACAACGCTTAAAGCAAATCCATCATCAAAACTATGGAATAACGGGAAGAGTCGCGCCACCAAATAGACTCCGGCAACAACCATGGTTGCTGCGTGAATCAAAGCGGAAACGGGTGTTGGTCCTTCCATGGCATCCGGCAACCAAATGTGTAGGGGAAACATTGCAGATTTTCCCATACCTCCGATGTACACCAGAACTAAAGCCCAAGTAAACACAGACAATCCCATGAACACCGGTATTTGATTTGCCATAATGGTTTGTATGGTTTGGCTATTATTCAGGGTTTCAAAATCAAAACTTTGACCGAAATATCCCACCATCAAAATACCAATCAAAAAAAACATATCGGCAAAACGAGTCACAATAAATGCTTTTTTTGATGCTGAAACTGCCGATGGTGTTTCAAAATAATACCCAATCAATAGGAAAGACGATACGCCTACCAACTCCCAAAATATATAAATCAGAAATAGATTAGATGAAAGCACTAAACCCAGCATTGAGAAGGTGAACAAAGACAGATAGGCAAAAAATCTTGTAAATCCCGTGTCTTTATGCATATAGCCTATGGAATAGATATGCACCATGAACGAGATAGTGGAAACCACAATCAGCATCATCACGGAGATTGGATCGACAATAATGCCTATATCAATGGCCAGCTTGTCTGAAAAATTCACCCAGCCTTCTTTGATCATCACTTTAACAGGTTCGTATCCTTCGTGCCCTCCTCCGTGCATAAAGAAATATTTATAAGCTGTATATATGGACAGTGCGAAGACCGTTCCTAAACTTGCCGTTCCAATATAACCGGAGAGGGGTTCTTTCAGTTTTCTGTTAAATAGTCCCAAGAATAGGAATGTAAGAATGGGAATAAGCGGAATGAGATATACGTAATTAAATTCGTTCATTTTTTTAAAATTTTAATGCTTCAAAGTTTTAACTCCTTTGACGTCCACACTATCGGTCAGTCTGTATAGATGTAATATTATTGCCAACGCCAAAGCGGTTTCTGCTGCAGCCAGTGCAATAATGAACAGTGAAAAAATCTGCCCTTGCAAAATGTCAGGGGATAAATATTTGTTGATGGCTACGAAGTTTACGGCTTCTGCATTAATCATCAACTCCAAAGACATCAACATCGAAATCAGATTTGTTCTGGTCAGGAAACCATAAATTCCGACAAAAAACAATATGGTTGTCAATGTCATTATCTCAAATAAAGTTACGCCTTCAATCATAATTTAATTTTTTTCTTGTTTAGCTAATTTTTTTGCTTTGGCAATCACAATAGCACCAATCATTGCTGCTAATAACAGAATGGAGACCACCTCAAAGGGTAATACATATCCTCCGGCTTCATAGCTCAACAGTTTCTCTCCAACTTGTTCAACCGTGGTCACCGTTGCCTCGTTTGACTGATTGATTCCTTGATAGGAATAGATGGCGTAGATCGCCAACATAGCCGTTCCCACAGTGATGATTACAGGCAATATTTTCCAATTTCCGGGAATACTTCTTATCGGTTCTCCTATTTTGTCTGTCAGCATAACGGCATAGATTAACAATACCATAATGCCGCCTGCATAAACAGATAGTTGCACAGCGCCCATGAAGTTATATTCCATCAGAAAATATAAACCTGAAACAGCCAATAACACAAACAACAAATACATTGTTGCTCTATACAATTTATTGGTGGCGACACTCATAATGGCAAAGCCTACAATAATTGCTGATAGTATATAAAATATTATTTTTTCCATAGTCATTTATTCTTCAACTCCCGCCATCAGTTTGGATCCGGGACGATTTAATACTTTGGTTAATTGAGAACGATCATAAGTTGAATTATGAAAATTCGTAGACCACATAATCGCATCGGTCGGACATGCTTGAACGCATAAATTGCACATCGTGCACATGCCTAAATGATAAATATGTTGGTCTATTTGCTTCACTTTTTTTCCGGTTTCTTCATTCAGCACCCTATCCCATACAATCTCTATGGATCCGTTGGGGCAAGCTATTTCACATGCTTGACAACCGGTGCAACGGTGTTCGTTGTCATCGTTATGCCACATCACCACTTCTCCTCTGAATCTATCTGAAACGATTGCCGGTTCTTCAGGATATTGACGGGTGATGGTATATTTTCTTCCTATGATTGACGGGAAAAAATATCCGCCGGTAATTTTCATTCCGGTCATCAGGGTTTTTACACCGTTAAAAATATTTCCTATATAACTCATAAATCTAATCTTTACAATATCACATTATAGTAAACTAAAACTGCCATCAACACTATATTCACCAACCCAATGGGCAACAAATATTTCCATTCCAAGGTCAACAACTGATCAATTCTAAGACGTGGAAATGTCCAACGGAACCACATCAACAGGAATATCATACCTGCAATTTTGACAAAAAACCAGATGAATCCCCAAAGCGGTTGCCAAGGCAAACTGTCCGTGATTCCGAAAGGAGCCAACCATCCGCCAAAAAACAGAGTAACGGCAACAGATGATATGATGAACATATTGATAAATTCTGCCAAGAAAAAATAGGCAAATCCCATTCCTGAATATTCCGAGTGAAAACCGGCGCCTAATTCTGCTTCTCCTTCCGGTAAATCAAAAGGAACGCGGTTGCTTTCTGCCGTTCCGGCAATCACAAAGATAACAAAAGCAATGATGGCAGGAATATGTCCTTTGGCAATAAACCACCAATCTCGTTGTGCATCGATGATTTCACTCATCTGAAGCGATCCTGCCATTAATACAATGGTCAAAACCGCTAATCCTGCAGACAATTCATAACTGATCATTTGCAAACCGCTGCGCATTCCTCCCAACAATGAATATTTGTTATTACTACCCCAACCGCCAAACAAAATACCTAAAACTCCTACGGAAGAAACCGCTGAGATAAAAAACACTCCTATATTGATGTCATAGGCTTGTATGCCATTGGCAAACGGAATAACGGACAATGAAATTAAAGCTGCCGGAATAACCAAATAATAAGCTGTGTGATATAACAATTTATCTTTTTTTTCGGTGCCTGTAATTTCTTTTGCCACCAATTTCAATGCATCGGCAATGGTTTGCAACAAACCCCAAGGTCCTACTCTGTTGGGACCTAAACGCAATTGAAAAAAAGCAGCTATTCTTCGTTCCGCATAGACCAAATATAGTCCTGCCACAGCAAAAAATGCCAGATAGACCGCTGCAATAATCACATAGCCTCCAATTTGACCTGCCCACCCCCACTTATCTGAAAGATAGGTGATAAAATCGGCAAAATAGTTTATTGTATTTATCAGTATCATAATTTACTTACTTCTAATTTCTAAATTCTTATCTGTCAATATCCGGAATTACAAAATCCATTGTAGCCGAAATGGCTATTAAATCTCCTAACAGGTTATTCTTACCCAACTCGATTAAAGTATTCAAATTTGAAAATCCGGGTGAACGAAACTTGAGTCTATATGGATTTTTCTTTCCATCGCTTACGATATATACACCAAAATCGCCTCGAGCGGTTTCAACACGTTGCAAAAATTCTCCTTTTGGCAACTTGATCAAAGCTTTTGTTTTTGCTTGAATGCCGTCATCCGGAATATTATCTATCAGTTGTTCAATAATTTTCAGAGACTCATACATTTCTTTCATCCGCACATTGTATCTTGCCAAATTATCACCTTCGGTATATAGTATTTCTTTAAAATCTACTTTGTCTAATGCGCTATATGGGCTAATCTTTCTTACATCACTGGCAATTCCGGAACCTCTGGCCACGGGGCCGGTTGCGCCAAGGGCTATTGCATCTTCAGGTGATAAAACACCTACATTTTTCATACGTTTGATAAATATGATATTGCCGGTTAATAATTCATCATATTTGGGCAATACGTTTCTCAGGTGCGGAATAAATTCTTTGACACGTTTTATAAAATCCGGATGCAAGTCAAACATCACTCCTCCGGGCGTGCTGTAGTTCATCGTTAGACGGGCTCCGGTTGTATCTTCCATAATATCATTGATCATTTCACGATCTCGGAAAGCATACATGAAGGTTGTCAAAGCACCGACATCCATTCCCATCACGCCCCACCACAATAGGTGCGAGGCAATTCTAGTCAATTCTCCCATAATGGTACGAATCACTTTAACACGTTCGGGCACTTCAATTTCAAGTGCTTGTTCAATGGCCAAAGCAACCGCTTCATTGTTTATATGAGCCGATAGATAGTCCAGTCTGTCTGTCAGATGTATGATTTGTTTATATCCTTCATATTCGCATTGTTTTTCAATGGAACGATGAATAAATCCTAAATCGGGTTCTATATTTTTGACAACTTCTCCATCCATGGTCAAAATCAGTCGCAAAACCCCGTGTGCTGCGGGATGTTGCGGTCCCATATTGATGAAATACTCTTGTGACTTCAGGTCTATTGTTTGTAAATTTTCTTGACTCATAGCTTAGCGAATAATCATTTTTGTTTCATCCATCCAATCCTTACGCATAGGATAGCCTTCCCAATCATCAGGAAGTAATAAACGTTTCATAACAGAATGTCCTTTAAAATTAATTCCGAAAAGGTCAAAGATTTCTCTTTCGTGCAAGTGTGCTGCTTTCCAAATATCTTCTATTGTTTCTACTTCGGCGTGTTCTCTATTCGGGAGCATCACTTTTATGACAATCATTTCACGGGTTTCTGTATTTTCAAGATGACAAGTAATGCCTAAATCATCACCCCAATCCATTCCGGTCATTGAAAACAAATAGTCAAAACCCTCCTCACGTAAAGCGCTCATCACATTATAGTAATCTTTCTGAGGAACATTAATCACCGGAAACTGAACACTTTCTGTTTCAATTGTCAGTTCGGGAAATCGGGTTTGTATTTTATTTAAATCTTTCATTATTTTAGATTTTAGATTTTAGATTCAGTAATTTTTTTATTCTACTAAGCTAAAATCCGGTTTACCGTTTATTTAGTCTCTTATTTATAGTTTTTAATGAACTCGTAAGAATCTTTAATTCATCAATTTCATCCTTTCAATGGCATCTGCCGAGATTCACGCTTTTATTATTTCCCCTCATCAAACCCAAGGATTGGATTTTTACGGGTTTTCATTCCTTCGGTTTTTATTTTCTTTTGTAACAGGAGCATTCCGTCCAGCAATGCTTCCGGGCGCGGCGGACATCCCGGCACATATACATCAACCGGAATTACGTGATCCGCACCTTTCACCACCGAATAGGTATTGTAATAGAACGGTCCTCCTGAAATGGCACAAGCTCCCATTGCTATCACATATTTGGGTTCTGCCATCTGATCGTATAAACGACGTAGCACAGGTGCCATTTTTATGGTGATGGTTCCGGCAATGATAATCACATCTGCCTGACGAGGGCTGGGACGCGCCACTTCAAAACCAAAACGTGACCAATCATGTCTGGCGGCTCCGGTTTGCATCATCTCAATCGCGCAACAACTGGTGCCAAAATATAGGGGCCAAAGCGAATTGGAACGTCCCCAATTAATCACGTCATCTATTTTACTGATGATAATATTTCCTCCGTTTCCTGCGGGAATAATTTGCCCGGGAAAATCATTTACGATTTGATTGTGTGAATAGGGTTGCTGAGGAGAATCTCCTATCCAATTTTTTTTGTGATCTAAACCCATTTTAAAGCTCGTTTTTTCAGTGCATAAACCAATCCTAATCCTAGAATTGCCAAGAAGATAATGATATCAATCAGGGCAACTCCTCCCATTTTTTTAAAAACAACAGACCAAGGCACCAAAAAGATAATCTCCACATCAAAAATCAAGAAAATTAATGCAAAAAGATAATAACCGATTTTGAAACGCACCCAAGTCGGACCAATAGTCTTCACCCCACATTCATAGGGTTCTCTTTTGGCAGGATTGTCTGATTTATGCGAAATTAGATTTGACAAATTATTGGCTATCAGTATTAAAGCTACTCCTGCCAATAAAAAAACTAATATTGCTACTGTTCCCATATACTTTCGTTCTAATAATTCACAAATTTACGGTCTTATTATGTCTTAACTATGATTTATATCATAAAAAATCTACAATTTTAAACAAAAAAAGATAAGCTAAAATATGAATAAGGTTCTAATTTTTTGAGCTGTTTTTTATTAAGTTCTCAACGATTTATTAACAAAACGAAAATGTGTACAAATCTCAAGTATTTATTCAGAATGGATTTAAAAATCTCTTGTAATTTAAAGAAAAAACTCCACCGGTCAAAGGTGAATTTTATTTTAAGCCCGCCCTGCGTAAAAGCGCATCTGTTTTCGGTTCATGTCCTCTGAATTCTTTATATATTTTCATTGGGTGTTTTGTGCCTCCCAAAGACAGCAACCGCCTGAATTTTTTTGCTATTTCTTTATTGAAAATACCCTTTTCTTTAAAGTATGAAAAAGCATCGGCATCGAGCACTTCCGCCCATTTATAGGAATAATATCCGGCGGCGTAGCCTCCCGAAAAAATATGACTGAAAGCCACGCTCATATTATTTTCATTATGAACGGGGAGCAATTTTGTTTTTTCAAAAGATTGTTGCTCAAAATCTCCCACATTATTAATCTTTTCCGGTTGCTCGTGATGGTGCCAGTTCATATCTAAAAATCCGAAGCTCAACTGACGTGTTGTGGCATAAGCTTCCATAAATTGTTTTGATTTTTTAATTTTTTCAATCAATTCTTTCGGAATGCTTTCTTTTGTTTCAAAATGTTTTGCAAATAGGTCTAGGGCTTCTTTTTCATAAGCCCAATTTTCCATGATTTGAGAAGGCAGCTCTACGAAATCCCAATAGACACTTGTTCCGGACAGACTCGGATAGGTGGTGTTTGCCAGCATGCCATGCAAAGCATGTCCGAATTCATGAAATAATGTGGTCACCTCATTGAAACTCAGCAGACTCGGTTTGCTGCTTGTGGGCTTTGTGAAATTGCACACGATTGATATATGCGGGCGTGAATTTTTTCCGTCTTTTTTCCATTGTGATTTATAGGATGTCATCCATGCGCCTTGACGTTTTCCCGCACGCGGAAAAAAGTCGGTATAGAAAATGGCAATCTCATTGTCATCTTCATCGGTCACCTTATAGGTTTGCACATCTCGATGATATGTATCGATATTATGTATTCGCTCAAAATGCAGTCCATAGAGTTCGTGGGCTACATCAAATGCACCGGCTACTACATTTTCCAACCTAAAATAGGGTTTGAGTGCTTCTTCATCTAAATCTAATTCTTGTTTTTTAAGTTTTTCGATATAGAAAGGCACATCCCATTTTTCCAACTGCTCTATACCATCTCTTTGTGCCAAAGATTTTAGTCTGTTAAATTCTTTCTTTGCTGCGGGATAGGCATATTGATAAATCTCATCTAAAAAATTCAAAACTGTTTCAGGGGTTTTTGCCATGCGTTCTTCCAAAACAAATTCGGCATGAGTTTTATAGCCCAGCAGTTTTGCTCTCTGCTTGCGCAGCTCGACAATTTTTAAAACATTATCACTGTTGTTAAAGTTATTATTTTTATAGGCTCTGGAGCCATATGCCAGTGCCATTCTTTTTCTCAGTATCCTATTTTCAGCACACTTCATAAACGGCACATAAGACGGATAGTGCAGATTGAAAATCCAACCGTTCTTTTTTTGGCTTTTTGCCAATTCTGATGCCGCCTGAACAAGATTCTCCGGCAATCCTGCCAAATCTTTCTTATCTGTGAGATGCAACTGAAAAGCATTGGTTTCTTCTAATATATTTTTGCTGAAATTCAACTTTAACACCGTCAGTTTTTGATCTATTTCTCGCAGTTTTTCTTTATCATCTTTACTGAGATTTGCTCCATTTCTCGTAAAACTCTTATATGTTTTTTCCAGTAACATTTTTTGCTCATCATTCAGCTCAAAATTCGATTGATTTTCAAAAATATTTTTTACTTTTTCAAAGAGTTTTTCATTGAGTTTTATATCATTTCCAAACTCGGTCAACATTGGCATGATTTCATCGGCTGCAGTCTGAATTTTCTTGTTGGTTTCCGCAGTATTCAAATTGGATAAAATGCTTGTAACCCTATCCAATTGCATGCTTGAAAATTCCAAAGCTTCTACGATATTCTGAAAAGTCGGAGTTTCTATGTTACTCGTGATTTTATCAATCTCTTTCCTTGCCTTTTCCATGTGTTTTTCAACCGCAGATTTGAAATGTTCAGGATTAATTTTTTGGAAAGGAGCCGTTTGAAAAGGCGTTGGAAAAACATCTGATAATAAAGGGTTTTTTTTATTCATTTTTATGAGTTTAAGACAAGAAAAGTAATAATGGAAAATCAATTGATTTTCCGTTACAAAAGTAATAATATTTTATTTGAAATATTTATTCTGTTTCCTGACTTTTCAAATAGTTTTGAATCACATCGCTTATATTTTCTCCTGCCACTCTTTGAAAAGGAATCTTGCCGTCGATCAAATCTTGTCTCATATATTTTCCTACGGCACGAACCAAAAGCATATCTATGTCTTTCAATGTTTCGACCACTTCGTCATGGCTGTGATGCCCGTGTTCATGGTGATGTTCATGATGGCGTCGCCCATGCCCGTGTCCATCTCCTCTGCCATGTCTTCCTTCATGAGGTTGATGTTCATCGTCGTCATGGTGATGATGCGCATGTTTATTCTCTCTATACTCAATTCGATTTATTTGATTATTGTCAATATGATAAATTGCGAATTCAGAAGCCCTACCTGTTCTTTTTGCTATGGTTTTCCTGTTGTTTGTTGCTACAGCTATTTTCATGTGTTTATGTTTTTATATTTTATTGCAAATCAGTTTATTAATGTCTTATATGCCTCTTCTTTATAATTCCACAAATTTATCCGGAATAATTATAAAATCTCGTAATCAAAGTTACAAACGACATGTGTCTTAAAAAAGTCGTTTATAAATGAAATTGAAGTGTTTGTAAATTTGTTACTACACTTTATACTTTTTTTTCAAACCACTTTTAAAACACTTGTATCTTTGTGTTGCTTTTAGGTTTTAAAATATAAAAAATCATGAAAAATATTGTTTTTTTATCCGGTTTGTTGATGCTGTTTATCTCTTTTTCCTCATGCGGAAAAAAGAAAGAAAAAACAGACCCGCCGGAAACTGCTTCAAATTCAGAATTATTGACCGCCCACGATTGGAAAGGTGTTGAAGTGATCCGGTTTGTTAATGGAAATGAAACAACTCATACATCCATTACAAACTGCAAATTTGTTTTCAACACGGATAATCATTATAAAAAATATGATAACGGAACAGTGAAACAAGACGGCACATGGGAGCTTTTTGATCATACATCAATAATCATGCTTAGATTAAGATATTATTCTTCTTCGGTGAACCATAATGTTTTAGACGATTTGACCATCTCCGAACTGTCAGGAAGCAAATTGGAGTTTTCCATGCCGGTAATCGACGGATCAAATGATATACTTAGAGACGACTACTTTTATCAGAAATAATTTTCTCATCAGCAATTTTGTAAATCATCAGTTTTTTGTTATTTCACCCGAGCCATTGAAATGCCGTCTCTAACCGGAAGAATAATCACCTCAATGCTCGGGTGATTTTTTAATATCTCGTTGTATGTCTGAATGGCTCGGGTTTCTTTGTCTTTCTCATTTTCATTCAACACTTTTCCGTACCAAAGCACATTGTCAGACAAAATTAGTCCTCCCTTTTTCATTTTAGGAAAGATTATATCAAAATATTTCGGATAGTTTTTTTTATCGGCATCGATAAAAACCAAATCAAACTCTTTGTTTATCCGAGGAACGATTTCCATTGCATCGCCTAAGTATTGCTTAATTTGTTCGCCATATCCGGAGACTTTAAAATATTTATTTTGTATGGCTTGGTGTTCGTCATTTTTGTCAATGGTATGAATAGTTCCTCCCACTGCAAGTCCTTCTGCCAAGCACAAAGTAGCATAGCCCGTGAAAGTGCCTATTTCCAAAATTTGTTCAGGTTGTTTGAGTTTTGAAATCATACTCAACAAACGTCCTTGATAATTGCCGCTAATCATTTGCGGAAAAACCGCTTTTTGAAAAGTTTCCTTTTCCAATTTACGCAACAAATCCGATTGTTGCGCAGAAAATTGTTCTATATATTCTTGTATTTGCTCAGATGTAAACATAAAAAAAAGCCTCAAAATAAATTTGAGGCAATTTATTAATTTTATATGAATCTATTATCCTTCGACCAATTTGCTAATCTTTTCTCTTTCTTCTTTTGCCAATTCCTCGTCAACCAAAATTCTACCACTGTGTTCATCGACAATGATTCTATTTCTCATTCTTATTTCCATCTGACGTTGCGGTGGAATGGTGAAATAAGAACCTCCGGATGCCCCTCTTTCAATGGAAACAACGGCCAAACCGTTTTTAAAATTTTTTCTCAATCGATCATAGGCATTCAATAATCTTTCCTCTATATCTTTTCTGATTTTATCACCTCTTTTTTGCAACAAGGTTTCCTCTTTCTCTGTTTCTTGCATCAAAACAGCCAATTCTTCTCTTTTGTGTGCAAGATTTTCTTCTCTATCTTTAATCAAAGCATCAATGCCCATTTGATCTTTTTCTCCTTCTTCCTCTGCTTTCACTCCATCAATCATTCCTGTTAATTTTTCAATCTCAAACTTGGCTTCTTTGATTTTCTTTTCTGCCAATTGGATTTCCAACTCCTTATATTCGATTTCTTTAGCTAAGGCTTCGAATTCTCTGTTATTCCTCACATCTTTTTGTTGCTCGGTATATCTTTCAATCAGTTTGTTGGAATCCTCGATTGATATCTCTCTTTTTTTAATCTCTTCTTCCGCTTCACTTATTTTTTCCAGAATTTTTTCTTTTCGAGTTTGCAGTCCTGCAATTTCATCTTCCATATCTTCAATTTCTAACGGAAGCTCTCCTCTGGTACTTTTGATTTGATCAATTCTTGAATCGATTAATTGCAAATCATATATTAATCTTAGTTTCTCTTCTACTGTAAGTTCTGTTGTTTTGCTCATTTCTTATAAGTAATTGATAGGATTTGTTTTGGTTGCCGATAAAGCAACTGCAAAATTACTAAATTTTTTTGTAAGAAAATCAAATAAAAACGATTTTGTGAACTGTTCGCTTTCAAAATGACCGACATCTGCAATTATCATCTGATTTTCACCTTGATAGAACTCGTGATATTTCACATCTGCCGTAATATAAATATCTGCACCCGCACGTCTTGCTTTTTCAATGGCAAAAGCCCCGGTCCCTCCCAATACGGCTATTTTTTTAATAGGCTTTCCTATGAGCTTTGAATGACGGATACACCCCAAGTTCAAATCTTTTTTAAGTTGCTTTAAAAATTTCAACTCTTCCACGGGCTCAGGCAAACTGCCTATGATGCCCAAACCTATCTCTTGGTTATCATTTAAAATCTCAAAAATTTCATATGCCACTTCTTCATACGGATGCGCATCAAATAATGCGTCCAATATTTCAGATTGTAAGTGCTTTTGAAAAATCACACTAATGCGCTCTTCGGATTCTCGATGGTGCTTGCCAACTCTTCCGATATAAGGATTTGCTCCTTCAGTCGGTTTGTAGCTCCCTGTTCCTTGCATGTTAAAACTACAAGCTTCATATTTGCCAATTTTTCCGGCTCCCGCATCAAAAAGACTATGTCGCAACTTTTCTGCATCTGCAATCGGAACATAAGTGACCAATTGTCTTAAAGTTTTTTGTTGTGGCAATAAAACTCGTCGGTTTTGCAAGCCTAATTTCTTTGCCAAAATGCCACTCACACCAAAATATTGGTTGTCCAGAGCTGTATGTATGGCATAAATGGCAATATTGTTTTTAATGGCTTTCATCACCACACGTTCTACATAGTTTTTCCCATTAAGTTTTTTCAGTCCTTTAAAAATAATCGGATGGAAACTCACAATCAGATTAGCGTTTTTCTCAATGGCTTCATCAATCACATTTTCCAAAACATCATGAGCAATAAGCACTCCTTTTGCCTCATCATCTGAATTGCCCACCAACAAACCGACATTATCAAAATCTTCGGCATATGCAAGCGGTGCAATTTTTTCTATTTCTTGTATGACTTGTTTGATTTTCATTTCTTAAAATTTTTGACTGTTAGCAAATATACAATTAAACCGCCAAATAGTCACAGGATTAAACAATAATTACTACCTTTGCCATATGGGAAAAATTTTGGGCATCGACTATGGAAAAAAACGCACCGGAATTGCAGAAACGGATGATTTACAGATTGTTGCAAGCGGACTGACTACAGTCAGTACAGGTGAACTATTTGATTTTTTAGGAAAATATCTAAGCAAAAATAATGTGGAAAAAATTGTTGTCGGGGAGAGTTTAGATTTGGAAGGTAATCCAAATCCAATCGAAAAAAACATCAAGAAGTTTATTGAGGATTTTCACAAACAATATCCCGATATTGAAATGGTCCGGGAAGATGAGAGATATACATCAAAGATGGCTTTTGAATCCATGATTCAAGGCGGATTAAAAAGAAAAAAAAGACGCAATAAAGCCTTGATTGATCAAGTGAGTGCGGCATTGATTTTGCAGTCATATCTTTATAAATAAAAACAAACAACAAGAAAATGATATTACCTATAATGGCTTATGGAGAGCCCGTTTTGAGAAAAATTGCAAAAGACATTGACAAGAATTATCCGAATCTGGATAAATTGATTGAGGATATGTTTGAAACCATGTATGCCACAAACGGGGTTGGACTGGCAGCACCACAGATTAACAAATCTATCCGATTGATTGTTCTTGACCCTACACCCTTTGCAGAATTAGACGGACTTTCCGATGAAGAAAAAAAGAACATGCCGGGCAAAAAAGTTTTAATCAATGCCAGAATGCTTGACGAATTCGGAGACGAGTGGGCTTTTACGGAAGGTTGTTTAAGCATTCCGAATATCAATGAAGACGTCAGAAGACATGACACGATTGAGATTGAATATTATGACGAAAATTTCAAAAAACACACCGAAGAAATCAGTGGTATTTTGGCACGTGTGATTCAACATGAATATGATCATTTAGAAGGCATTATGTTCACTGACCATCTCAGCCCAATCAAAAAAAGATTGCTTAAAAGAAAATTAGAAAATATCAGCAAAGGAAAAATTGATGTGGACTATCGGATGAAATTTCCAAAGAAAAAATAGGCATGAAACATATATTTTTTTTGTTATTCTTAAGCATCATCTCGTGCAAACAAACGCACCAAAAAAATATTACGAACAAACACGCAAACAAGTATGCCACTCACTTTCAGATAGATGATCACTCCGGATACAAAATCTTGCGGGTTATCAATGCCTGGCAAGGCGGTGAAAGCTTTCAGTATGTCTTGCGAAGAAAAAATGAAAAGATTCCGGACTCTCTCTCCAACTATCCCGTTATTGACATTCCAATCCAAAACATTGTGGTTACCTCAACGACGCATTTGCCTGCACTGGAAATGCTTGGTGAAGTTGATAAACTCATTGCTTTTCCCAATACCAAATATATCTCATCAGAAATTTTTCGTAAAAGAATAGACGAAAAAAAGATTAAAGAAATCGGGAATGGTATGCAAGTCAACATCGAGCAGATACTTTTGCTAAAACCCGAACTTCTTATGGTTTTTTCTACAGGAAATGATCAAAAATATTTTAATATTTTTCAAAAAAACAATATTCCCGTTTTGTTTAATGCCGATTGGACGGAAACAACTCCGCTAGGCAGAGCAGAGTGGATTAAAGTATTTGGCATTCTGTTTTCAAAAGAACAACAAGCCGATTCTATTTTTGATCGGATTGAACAAAAATATATTCATATTAAAAACAAGTTAACCCAACAAAAAGTTAAAGTGTTTCAGGGCGGGCATTTTGGTGACAAATGGTTTGTCCCCGGAGGAAAAAGTTATGCAGCCCGACTCATTTCCGATGCCGGAGGAAAATATCTTTGGCAAAAAGATTCCCATACGGGAAGTATCAATCTGAATTTTGAAAATGTATTACTCAAATTGCCACAAGCAGACGTATGGCTTAATCCGGGAATGACAGAAAGCATGTCAAAATTATCTAAAGAAATTCCACAGGTTAAAGGTTTTAAATCTTTTATCAAAAATCGGATTTTTACATATAATCTCAAAAAAGGAAAAACCGGCGGTGTGATTTATTTTGAACAATCTGCCGCTCATCCCGACCAAGTCTTGGAAGATTTATATCATATTTTCTATCCTTCAGACGATGCTTATCAATTTCATTTTTATTCTAAACTTGAATAATTATTTGATTTATCTTGACTAAAAAAATAATCAAAAACAAATACAAGTTCGTCCTTGACCTTCGGCGTTAAACCTCGGATTTACGATACTGTTATAAATAGATCCGAAAGAATAACTCAATCCAATACTGAAATAATAATTATATCCCGATTGCAATTGTTTTTGTGTCAGCAGTATTTCTTCCAAAGATAAGTTTCCTGCGGCAATATTGATTTGGTCATGGTTGATGGAATAATATCCGTTCATATTGAAATTCAAGCCTTTAACAATACGGATATTTGCACCTGCACCAAAACCAAAGGAATTCAAATGAATATCGTGTAAATAAGTTCTATAGTCAAAACTTGCATAGAGACTTCCCCATTTTTGTACAAGATTTCCATTGATAAAAAACTTGGCGCGCCACAATTGTTCTTTTGTTTTATTATAGACTGTTTTTTCGAAATATTTATTGTAGCGTGTGCCGAGTTTGGTCGTGAAAACCAAACTTCTTTTTGAAGACTCTTTATAAGGAAAAATGCTATATTCCAAACCACCAAAGAGTTCTCCCGACAATGAATAGTTACTGTATTTGGACCGGTCAAATCTGCTGAAAAAACCATATGACCAATGCTGATTGATGCTCAACACTTCAGAAATATCTGCACGATAGCTCTCTCTTTCCGATTTGATTTCTTTGTTGTTATACTTATATGTCTGTTGATTTAAATAATATCTGAATTTAAAGAAAAATTTATACTTTTCCTTGACTTGTTTTGCCGTGACAAATCCGTTGATACTGGAGTTTTTGCTATTGCTGTCTCCATTAAACCAACCATTTGCTCCTATTTTAAAAATCCAGTTGTTCCACGGATCAATTTCTGTCTTTTTGACTTGATCTTTATTAATCCGTACAGACAGGCGCTCTGACAAACCGTTTTTCATCCAAAACCTGAACAAACCGATTTTAAGAAATTTGAGCATTTTTTCTCTAATCTGATCTTGTGTCATATCCTTATTTGTCGGAAAATCATATTTCTCTTGCACATCTTTGAAATTGTTCTGTCCCATAAAATTCAAATGAAAAGTTTCCCCTCCGCTTGCATTTGTTTCAGATGTGATTTGAATATGCACATCGGCAAAATTTCGATCTCTGACAAACTCCACTGCCGGCAGATTTTGTTTCATATAGGTTTCATGACAATTGGTTTGGCAGTCATAAAAAATTTTCAGCTTTTCTTGTCCGGTTTGAGCAAATAACTGTGTTGATAATAACAAAGAAAATAATACAATAAGTTTTTTCATGATAATATTTTTGGTTCAACCCAAGGATGAAAAACAAAATGAATTGTTACAGTTCTCCCTTAGGTTTCTTTTGATTCACAAGATAAAATAACTTTGAATAAAGTTTAGTATTTTTACCAAATCTTTAACTTTTAACCTAATGAGCCAAAGCAAAAAATTCAGCGTTTTATTTTTATTGTTCCTTGTTGCCGTCGTGCTAAATATAACTTTAGGTTCTGTGATTCTGCCAAAAAAAATATTGCTGGATTTATTAGATTTTAATTTAAATCAGGATTCTCCCTATCATCAAATTATTTTTGATTTCAGAATGCCAAAAATGTTTGCTGCCATACTGAGTGGAATCGGACTTGGGCTCAGCGGTTTATTTATGCAAAGCATCTTCAGGAATCCTATTGTCGGTCCCTATGTATTGGGTTTGAGTTCCGGCGCAGGATTGGGAGTTGCCTTGCTGATTTTAGGCGGATCTCTTATTGGAATTAACTTATATTCAGGAGTGTCTGTGGTCTTAGCCGCCGCATTAGGAAGCACACTCACATTACTTCTGCTTATCAGTTTCTACTATAAGCTGAAAAACACTGTCGGTTTGCTGATTGTAGGATTGATGATTGGCATTTTTTCCGGTGCCGTAATCAATATTTTGAGTTATTTCACTCAAGCGCAAAAACTGCA
>Ga0256846_1000331_pt1 | contig 19901 bp, 14 predicted proteins | sample TevniametaG_FD_189098 | JGI IMG/M metagenome (GOLD analysis project Ga0256846, IMG submission 189098) | Tube worm associated microbial communities from hydrothermal vent at the East Pacific Rise, Pacific Ocean - Tevnia | ecosystem: Host-associated > Annelida > Integument > Unclassified ...
ATCATTTATAATAAACATGCATGCTTTAACCACATCATTGATCCTGCCCACTCTTCCGGCAGGGATGTGATCGATTACTGCACTTTTTTCTCTGTCTGTCAACACTTGCTCCCATCCCCGTGTGCCTGGCCCATGCCTTGTTTCAAACACCCCAAGCATTATTTCATTTACCCTTACAGTGGGGGCCCCCATGCGTGCCCAGGTTTCTGTCAATGATGAAACCCCCCGCACAGCAGCTGCATATCCATCATTAAAAAGCAGTGCTGCCGGGCCTGATCTGCCGGTAATGGCGGCAATGGAGGAAAAATTTATTACACATGCGTGTTCACTCTTCTTTAAAAGAGGAAAGGCTTCATTAAATACCCACCTTTTTGCAGTAAGAGTGGTATCTATTTCAAGATCCCACTGTTCCCGGGTATATTCGCCATGAACAACAGGCCATCCGCCCCGCTCAATATTATTGATCAGAATATCAATTTTTCCATATTCAGCATCAACTTTCTGCATTACTTTTTTAATGCTGTCAATATCTCTCAGATCAAGTGTTACAATCATATGGCCGGCACCAGCCGCCTTGAAATCATCCTCCATGGCCTTAAAACTATCCTGCCAGTCATATCTTGTTAAGACAAGTTGAAAGCCCTCCTCTGCAAGGGCAAGTCCAATGCCTTTTCCGATTCCTTTAACAGCACCCAGCACAAGTGCAATCTTATTGCCCGGTCTTAACATCACAGCCCATCTACCATCTTAAAACTCCATATTAAATTCAATCCAGCCGGCATCTTTGCTAATCAAATTTTATATCCCTTGCAAAAAGAGAGTATTGTATCCATTTAAATCCAAAATCAAGCAATGCAGCATCATCTTTTACAATTGTATCCAGAATATCTCCCGGAATATTAAGATCCCTGAGCAGTCCTTCATTGATAATCCTGTCCCTGAACCCATCCAGGTCATAACATGCAAGATAAAAATTATCTTCCTGTATACCTTCAAGCTTACCCGGTATGATTCTTTTTTTTAAGCTTATGATATCCATAAGCTTATCATTCATTTCATTATAAATCTGGACTTCCTGGGTTTTAATCCACTCTTTTACGCTCTGGGTCCTGTCTGATTTAAATCCTTGACAATGGGGCTCCTCTATCACTGCAAAAAATTGCTTTATCTCTCCTTTACCCCTTACTCTCACAGCAGCCCTTGCAAGGGGGTATAGTCTGCATGAAGCTGGCCTTGATTCATATACTGAGCAGCCTTGCTCCGTCACAAACGGGCATGCATGGCCGGAATCAGGATCAGGCTTAAAACTTATAACCGGAAGGCCCGTGTCAGGGCCTTTATGCATTGAAGTATACTTTCTTAAAAACTCACTGGATTTTATTTTAAGAAAATTTTTTAACCGCAGGATATCATAGGGTGTCAGGGCCTGGTTTAAATCTCTGCAGCACTCATTAAAACAGGATTTTGAAGGGGAGCATTCAAAGGAAAAATTACTGTCAAACTGGATGGGGATCATATCTTCGTTCATTTATTTAATACCTGAAATTGTTTAAAAAAATTTAAAATTGAATCTATCAACTATTTAACTTAAAATCCAGATTCTTTTATTAGTTTATCAAAATTTGTTAATGGTTGTCCATGCACTATATATTGTTAATATTTTTAAATATTTTATACATATTGTAAATGAATTTGGTTTAATAAATATTTAAAATATATTATAAACCTTTTCCTGAAATGACTTGACAAAAATATCAACCCAATGATATTTCTGAAACGTTTATAAAATGCTTGTATTGAATTATGGTATAAAATTAAGTTATCTGATTTAAAGTTGCAGGCATTAATGGAAAAGATAACTTAAAACATTTAAACCGGATAGAGTTTGTTCGGTTTAGTTATAAATGAGGAAAAAAATTAGAGTAGCACAATGGATTTGTGCGATATTTTGTTAACTTAATTTAAGGAGGTATTTAAATGCCATCTTTTGTAATTGCAGAAAAATGTGACGGCTGCAAAGGTGGGGACAAAACAGCATGTATGTATATTTGCCCCAATGACCTGATGGTTCTAGAACCAAACGAAATGAAAGCATATAACCAGGAACCAGATCAATGCTGGGAATGTTTTTCATGTGTAAAAATCTGTCCTTCCCAGGCAATCGAGTGCAGAGGATACTCTGACTTTGTTCCAATGGGCGGTGGTGTTGTCCCGATGCTTGGTACAGAAGACATCATGTGGACATGTAAGTTTAGAAACGGTGTGGTTAAGCGTTTTAAATTCCCCATCAGAACTACTGCCGAAGGCCAGGCCAATGCATATGCCGACCTTAAAGGTAAAGACCTTGACAGCGGGCTTCTTTCTACTCAGGAAGCTGATGGTTATGAGCTCAAAGCTCCGACAGAGCTTGCTTAGATTGAACTTTTATCCATTTAATTTAATACTTTATTATTAATTTTGGAGGTATATATATGGCATTACCTAATAAACCTACTGGAGAACTTAAAGCAGTAAGAGATCCAGAAGTTGAAAAAAGAGATGTTGATATTCTGATCGTTGGTGGTGGAATGGCTGCCTGCGGAACAGCATTTGAGATAAAAAAATGGGCAAGTGATGATACAAAGATCCTTCTTTGTGATAAAGCTGCATTGGAAAGAAGTGGAGCAGTAGCCCAGGGCCTTTCAGCAATAAACACTTATATTGGTGAGAACAAACCTGAAGATTATGTACGCATGGTTAGAAATGACCTCATGGGTATTGTACGTGAAGACCTTATCTTTGATCTTGGACGTCATGTTGATGACTCTGTTCACCTTTTTGAAGAATGGGGTCTCCCTGTCTGGAAAAAAAGTGATGAAGGGAAAACCCTTGACGGACACAAAGGTAAAAAAATGGGTACCTTAAAAGAAGGCGCAACTCCTGTCCGTACTGGTAAATGGCAGATCATGATCAATGGTGAGTCCTACAAAAGAATCGTTGCTGAAGCCGGCAAACTTGCCCTTGGCGAAGAAAACATTATTGAAAGATGCTTTATTGTTGAACTTCTCAACGACAAAGATGATCCTAAAAAAATTGCCGGAGCAGTTGGTTTCTCAGTAAGGGAAAACAAAGTGTACATCATCAGTGCAAAAGTTATGATGGTTGCATGCGGTGGTGCAGTTAATATTTACCAGCCACGTTCAGTTGGTGAAGGTAAAGGCCGTGCATGGTATCCAGTATGGAATGCCGGTTCCACTTACACAATGGCCCTCAGGGCAGGTGCAGAGCTTTCCATGATGGAAAACCGTTTCACCCCGGCCCGCTTTAAAGATGGTTATGGCCCTGTTGGTGCATGGTTCCTGCTTTTCAAAGCCATTACAGTAAACGGCCTTGGCGAAAACTATGCTGCTTCTGATGAAGCAAAAGCAGAACTTGAAAAATATGCTCCCTATGGAACTGCTGCTGTAACTCCAACATGTCTGAGAAACCATCTCATGATGAAAGAGTACAAAGAAGGCCGTGGTCCAATCATCATGAAGACAACCGATGCCCTTGCAAAACTTGGTGAAACAATGAGCAAAAAAGAGCTCAAACATCTTGAGTCAGAAGCATGGGAAGACTTCCTTGATATGACATGCGGTCAGGCTGGTCTATGGTGCGCAACCAATACAGAGCCTGAGAAAAAAGACTCTGAAATCATGCCCACAGAACCTTATCTCCTGGGCTCACACTCAGGCTGCTGCGGTATCTGGTGCTCCGGCCCGGAAGAAGACTGGGTTCCAGCTGATTACAAATGGGGTTATAACAGAATGACTACTGTCAAAGGCCTTTTTACTGCTGGTGACGGTGTTGGATGTTCTGGTCATAAATTCTCTTCAGGTTCCCATGCTGAAGGTCGTATTGTTGCAAAGGCCATGGTGAAATACTTAAGGGATAATCCAGATGCAACAAGTTTTAAAGAGACAGATGAAGAACTTGTTGACATGGTTTACAAACCAGTCAGGACCTATCTTGACAATTGTGATTATACTACTGATGAAACTGTTAACCCTAAATACTGCAAACCATCTGGTATGGCCATGCGTCTTATGAAAATGACCAATGAGTATGGCGGTGGAACAGCAACTTATTACATGACTTCCGGTAAATCCCTTGAAATTCTTATGGAAAACTTTGAAATGTTCCGTGAAGACCTTGAGAACATTGCAGCCGGTGATCTGCATGAACTGTTGAGAGCATGGGAAATTACCCATCGTCTATATACTGTTCAGGCCCATACACGCCATATCCAGTTCCGTGAAGAATCAAGATTCCCTGGTTTCTATTACAGAGGAGACTTCATGGGCCAGAATGATGATGAATGGTTCTGCTTTGTTAACTCAACATATAACAAAGAGACAAATGAGTGGAGTTTGAAAAAAGTACCTTATGTTAAGATCATTTCCGACTAGATTTTTAAAATCGATCTTTAAGGTAATTTGCTGAATACTAACCTCCAGGTTTGATTTCAAACCTGGAGGTTTTTCAGATTTAAGTATTGTTCAATAAAAGAGAGACTTTTAGATTTCCTGTCTCCTTTTTTGTATTTTTATAATTATTTATAAAGTTACAAAACAGGAGAGAGGATTCTGTTTAAAACAAAAACACTTAAATTCAAATGCACGGAGGGACAGCATGACAACAGATAATTCAGCCCCTGTAAGCGGCAGCATTATGGTAGCTGGCGGCGGCATCAGCGGTCTTACCACAGCGCTGGAAGCTGCTGAAGTGGGATATGAAGTTTTCCTCATTGAAAAGGAAACTTCCCTTGGCGGAAGGGTATCCCAGCTTAAACACTACTTCCCCAAACTCTGCCCGCCCACTTGCGGGCTTGAGATCAATTTCAGAAGATTGAAAGATAATCCCAGAATCAAAATCTACACAATGTCAGAAGTGGAAAGTGTTGAAGGTTCTCCAGGTGATTACACTGTTAAAGTAAAAACATATCCAAGATATGTTAATGAAAACTGCACCTGCTGCGGTGAATGCGCAGATGTATGTGAAACTGAAGTTGCAAACAGCTTTAACTTTGACATGGATAAGAGAAAAGCTGCATATATACAATCCAACATGGCATTTCCCCAGCGTTATGTCATGGACCCGGCCATCAGCGCATCTGACAAAGAAAAGGTAAAAAAAGCCTGTAAGTACAATGCAATAGACTTTGATATGGAAGAGAAAAACTTTGATCTTAAAGTCGGTGCCATTGTATGGGCAACTGGCTGGAAACCCTATGATGCTGCTAAAATTGACAATCTCGGATTTTCCAAACATGATAACATTATTACCAATATGATGCTTGAAAGACTTGCATCCACTAACGGTCCCACAGGTGGTAAAATTGTAAGGCCTTCCGATGGCAAAGAGATCAAAACCATTGCTTTTGCCCAATGTGCCGGATCAAGGGATGAAAACCATCTGCCATACTGCTCATATATCTGCTGCATGGCATCTTTAAAACATGCAACCTATATAAGAGAACAATACCCGGAGGCTAAGATATATATTTACTATATTGACCTTAGAGCCCCTGGATTAAAATACGAAAGATTCTATAAAAAACTCAAACAAGATGAAAATGTCTTTTTTGTCAAAGGCAAGGTTGCTGAAGTTGGAGAAGTTGGTGGTGGTAATATTGAGCTTTGTGCTGAAGACACAATTGCAGGTGAAAAAATCAAACAGACGGTTGATATGCTCGTTCTTGCCACAGGCATGCAGCCCAATGCTGCAATTGAAAATATAGCTTCAGACCTTCAGACCAACCCTGACGGTTTTATGATCAATGATTTTGAAAAGGGCGGACAATTTGCAGCAGGTTGCGCCAGCAAACCGGCAGATGTTGTAACATCCAATCAAAATGCAACCGGTATGGCACTGAAAGCCATCCAGACTCTGGGAAGGAGGTAGAAATAGCCATGGATAAATTACAAGTATTTGTTTGCACAGGTTGCTCAATTGGTGATGTCCTTGACATGGAAGAGCTTGCAGAAATTCCCGATGAAGAGGGATATAAATTTCAAACCCATCCCTGCCTGTGCGGACAGGAGGGAATTGATCTTCTTAAAAAGACCATAGATGAAAACAGCCTTGAAGGCGTGGTCATAGGAGCATGCTCAAGGCGTGTAAATTTTGACGTATTCAGATTTGATAACTGCATGGTTGAAAGGGTCAACCTGAGGGAAGGTGTGGTATGGCCCCACCCAAGGGATAAATACCCGGCATTGACCGAAGAGCAGAAAGATGATGAAGAACATTTTGATCAAATTCAGATGAAGGCTAATGATTATCTGCAGATGGGTATGAAAAGACTTGAGACAGTTAAAATGCCTGAGCCTTTTAAAACAGAAACGTTTTCAAAAAAAATCCTGGTTATGGGCGGCGGAGTTACAGGAATGTCTGCGGCTCTTGATGCTGCAAAGGCAGGTTTTGAAGTCACCATTGTTGAAAAACAGGATAAACTTGGCGGCTATGTTGCAAATATGCGTAACCAGATGCCTGTAAAGGAACCTTTTGAAACCCTTATACCGCCTGTTACTGAAAAACTTATCAAGGAAGTTGAAGGTTTTTCAAATATTGAAGTAAAAACCTCTACAAAAGTTGCACGTATTGCAGGGCAGCCTGGAGAATTTACTATTACTTTTAAAAAACCTGGAGAAAATATAGAGTGGGATGTTCCCTTCCCCCTGCCCGAAGAGATGAAGTTTGATGAAAATGGAAAGGAACTTGATGTTGAAGCCCAGCATGAAAAATACCTGGAGTTTAATAAAGGTAAAAATGATATTCTGAGCCTTGACCCTGCAGGTGAGCTTTATGGTGCAGTGATTCTTGCAGCAGGCTGGCGCCCTGCCACACTGGAAGGCGAGGAGTATGACCACCTTAAACTCGATCTGCCCGATGTTGTTACAAATGATGAATTTGAAAAGATTGCTGCCAAGGGTAAGATCGTCAGGCCATCCGATGGCAAAGAAGCAAAATCGGTTGTGTTTATTCAGTCTCCCGGAAAAGATGAAGATGACTCAGACTTTGAATACTGCGGATCTGTAACCAGCCAGGTTGCTCTGAAACAGGCACAATATGTCCGGGATGATTATGAAGATGGTAAAGCATATATTGTTTATCAGCATATGAGAACCCCTGGGCTCCAGGAATATTATTACAAAAGCATGCAGCAGAATGACGGAATTTTTCTTACAAAGGGTTCTGTTACTGAAGTAACCCAGGGCAATGGCGCTCTGGTTGTTAATGCCAAAAATACACTTCTAGGTGACAACTTAAGCCTTAAGGCTGACATGGTTGTTGTTGCAGCAGGAATGACCCCTGTCACATTTGATGATCCGGTTGTAAACCTTGCCTACAGACAGGGACCGGGATTCCGTGACAATGGAATCTATAATGAATATGCAGACTCCAATTATATCTGTTTCCCCTATGAGACACAGAGGACAGGTATATATGCAGCAGGTGCCATCAGGAGAAGTATGACCGTGGAAGAATCCATGGAAGATGCATCAGGTGCTGCACTCAAAGCTATTCAATGTATTGAGTCTGCCAACAGAGGTGTTGCAGTCCATCCAAGATCAGGTGACATGACATTCCCTGATTTCTTTTTCCAGAGGTGTACACAGTGTAAGAGATGTACAGTTGAATGCCCCTTTGGTGCACTGGATGATGATGCCAAGGGTACACCAATGGTTAATCCTACCAGGTGCAGAAGATGCGGAACATGTATGGGTGCCTGTCCTGAAAGGATAATCAGCTTTGCAGATTACAGTATTGAGTCCATTGGTGCACAAATTAAAGGCCTTGAGATTCCATCTGAAGATGATTATGAAGAACCTCCGTTAAGGATACTCGCATTAATATGCGAAAATGATGCATACCCTGCCCTTGACATGGTCGGCCTGAACAGAATCGATTATTCACCAATATATAGATTCATACCTGTCAGATGTCTTGGTTCGGTTAATACCATCTGGATAAAAGATGCTCTGGCAGGAGGTATGGACGGTGCTATCCTGCTTGGATGCAAGAAAGGTGATGACTATCAATGCCATTTTGTCAAAGGAAGTGAGCTTGCAGAAGTTAGAGTATCAAAAATCAGTGACGCCCTTGCCAGTCTGGCTCTTGAAACAGAGCGTGTAAGATATGAGGAGATTGCCATTGATGAATACGATAAACTGCCTGAAATCTTAAACGCTTTTGCCGAAGAGATTGAAGAGATGGGACCAAATCCATTCAAAGGCTTCTAAATTAATATATTGAGAAATATAGGAGGTATCATAATATGGCTGAACAATATCTTGCCCAACCTGATCTTGGTTTTATAAAAGAAGTCAGAACACTGGGTGGAGAATCTCTGAATAAATGTTTTCAATGTGCAACCTGCACCATTGCATGTCCCATTGCACCTGAAGACAGCCCATTCCCCAGAAAGGAAATGATTGCAGCCTCATGGGGACTTAAAGATAAACTTATTACCAGCGGTGACATCTGGCTGTGCCATGAATGCGGGGACTGCTCTGATCTCTGTCCCAGAGATGCAAAACCCGGTGATGTTCTTTCTGCTGTCAGGGCAGCTGCAATAACAGAATATGCAAAGCCGAAATTTCTTGCAAAAGCTGTTAATGACCCTAAAGCTCTTCCCTTTCTCATTGGAATTCCTGCAATATGGTTTGCACTTCTGGCCATCATTACCATGACAGCAGGTGATACAATGAGCAATATTTTCCATTCTGTATTTGGAGATATGCTGGGAGGACGTTTTCACTGGGCCCATGCCCATGAACCCGGAGTGATTTCCCATGCTGATTTTTTCTCAACATGGTTTGTTGACCTTACATTTTTACCAGCTGCCGGATTTGCTGCCATTGTTTTTGTGCTTGGCTTGAAAAATTTTATTTCAAACATCCATGAGAATGCTCTGCTGGAAGGTAAAACCTATAAAAAAACAATTGAAGCTCCGGAATTTATAAAAGCCATGGGTAAAGTCATAGTTACTGTGCTCACCCATAAAAAGTTCTCTGAATGTGAAGCAAATAATGATCGGTCCACACCCCATATGATGGTGCTTTTCTCATTTATCGGACTTTTCATAGTAACTAATATCTTTTTTATAGCACTATATCTTTTAAAAAGCCCCGGGCCTTATACCCAGCTCAATCCAGTAAAATGGCTTGCAAACATCAGCGCTGTTGCTTTAATAATCGGAGTAAGTTTAATGATTAAAAACAGGCTTGCGAAAAAAGATACACAACCGACATTTTATAAAGACTGGTATATACTATGGCTTATTTTCACACTTGCAGTATCCGGGCTTTTTGCAGAACTTGTGAGGCTTGCAGGCATCGCATCGGTTTCCTATTTCTTTTACTATGTTCATCTTATTGCTATTTTTAACCTCTTTTTATTCCTGCCCTTTTCAAAAATGGCGCACCTTGTTTACAGACTGGTAGCAATGACCTATGCAGAGTATAGTGGCAGAAAATACTAAACCATAGCATGAGCTTGGTTTCACTTTATCAATACAATGGGGTTATATTTTTCAATATAACCCCATTTTCTTCTTGCAATTTTCTAAAATCCCAATTATAAGGATTTTATAGACTCTGGAGTAAGAGAGATTTATGCTCTGTACAAAACAATTTAGTTTGCAGGGTTTTGGTTTTTTAATAGTAAATTTAAGGGGGAATTGTGGCGGTACAAGGAACTGTAAAATGGTTTAATGCAAAAAAAGGTTTTGGATTTATTGAGCAGGAAGAAGGAGAAGATGTCTTTGTACATTACTCTGCAATTGAGACTCCTGGTTTTAAGACACTGGAAGAAGGAGAAAAAGTTACCTTTGAAGTAGAAGAAAATGATAAAGGGCTTTCAGCAAAAAACGTTATTAAAGCCTGAATACGCTACACATTGATAACATGAATATAATATGAAGTTAATAAAGGATTAAGGGGCAGCCATAATACTGCCCCTTTTTATCTTTTAACACCCTGCCTTGCCGCAACTCTGTATTCAGGTAGTAGTGCAGAACTTCATTCATGTCTGTTCCGGGATCAGCCTGCTTCAGTATGGCATTGGATGCATTCTGTTCTGTCAGTATGATCTCAACACGGGATAGCTTTGATTTAATCACTTCCATGACTTCCTGTTCTGCGAGAAGTCCGAACCATACAGCAGCACATACTCCATCCAACACTACTATTTTATAACAATTCCCATGAAAAATTTCCTCTGCCTGTTCCTGTGTAGATAAACCATAAAATCCTGATGCGATTATCTGCCTTAAAGTTTATTATAATTAAAGTTAATTTAGCTTTGCTTAATTTTTAATTTTATATTATGATATTTTCTTAACAAAAATTATATCTGTTAATTATAGGAGATTATTTTGAAAAAAAAGATTGCCCTGCTTCCAGGGGATGGAATAGGCCCTGAAGTTATGAAAGAAGCTGTAAAAATTCTCAATGCTGTTTCTGAAAAATTTGATGTTGAATTTAACTTTGAACATGCAGATGTGGGTGGCGCAGCAATAGATAATCATGGGACAGCTCTGCCTGATAACACATTGCAGATTTGTAAAAATAGTGATGCCATCCTTTTCGGATCTGTGGGAGGTCCGAAATGGGACAGCCTGCCTCCTGAACAACAGCCTGAAAGGGGCGCTTTACTGCCCTTAAGAAAACATTTCAACCTGTACTGTAATCTCAGGCCTGCAAGGGTCTTTAAAGAGCTCTCCTCTGCCTCCCCCCTGAAGCCTGAAATTGTTAAATCCGGGTTTGACATACTCTGTGTACGGGAATTGACAGGCGGCATCTATTTTGGAGAGCCCAAGGGGATTGAGGGAAAAGGGCAGGCAGAAAAAGGGTTTGATACCATGGTGTATACACGCATGGAGATCGAACGTATTGCAAATCTTGCCTTTGAAGCTGCCCGGAAACGCAACAGGCGCGTCACAAGTGTGGACAAGGCAAATGTTTTAAATTCCATGGTGTTGTGGCGCAGGGTAGTATCAGATGTGGGAAGAGACTATCCCGATGTTCAGCTCAACCATATGTATGTTGATAATACAACCATGCAGCTTATTAAAGATCCCCATCAGTTTGATGTCCTTTTATGCGGTAACATGTTTGGTGATATAATTTCCGATGAATGTGCCATGATCACAGGTTCAATGGGCCTGCTTGCATCAGCAAGCATTAATGAAAAAAAATTCGGTTTATATGAACCTGCAGGAGGCTCTGCTCCTGATATTGCAGGCCAGGGAACTGCCAACCCAATTGCACAAATACTTTCTGCTGCAATGATGCTTAAATATACCTTTAATATGATCAAAGCTTCCAATGCCATAGAAGAAGCTGTATCAAAAGTATTTAAAAAGGGTATATATACAAAAGATCTTACCAGGGACAATTCTTTTGTAAGCACAGAACAGATGGGAGATGCAATTCTGGAAGAGCTTAATTTATAAAATAAAAAGGGATAAAAATTTTCATTTTATCCCTTTTAGTATTTTGTGGCGGGAGTGACGAGACTCGAACTCGCGACCTCCTGCGTGACAGGCAGGCGTTCTAAACCGACTGAACTACACCCCCGCAAAACTTTTAAAACTATTTTAAAACCTTTTAATGCATTTTAAAGGTGGTGGGCGAAACAGGGCTTGAACCTGTGACTTCAACCTTGTAAGGGTTGCACTCTCCCAACTGAGTTATTCGCCCCACTCTTTAAAACAGAAAATTTATATCAAAAACAAGACAGGCTGTCAATACAAAACTTGTAAAGATCATTATTATTCCGCATTAACTGAATACATGCTGAATAACTTCATCCATGCTCTCAACAAAAATGATTTCAAGCTGCCTCTTTATTGATAAAGGTACATCCTCTTTAATATCCTTCTCGTTTTCCCTGGACATAATCACTTTTTTAATACCATTTGCATGGGCTGCAAGAAACTTTTCCTTGATTCCACCAACGGGAAGAACCCTGCCCCGTAAAGTAATCTCACCGGTCATTGCAATTGTCCGGTCTATTTTTTTACCCGTCAAAACAGAAACAAGGGCAGTGCATATTGTAATACCGGCCGAAGGACCGTCTTTAGGGATTGCCCCTTCAGGGACATGTATATGTATATCCATCTTTTTATAAAAATTATCATCAATGCCAAGTTCTTTGCTGCGTGACCTGACATAGCTCACTGCTGCCTGGGCTGACTCTTTCATTACATCCCCAAGCTTACCTGTAACAGATACATTGCCCTTGCCCGGCATGGTCACAGCTTCAATGGTTAAAAGCACGCCTCCAACCTGGGTCCAGGCAAGGCCGTTTAAAACCCCAACCTGATCCTTTGTTTCCAGCTGATTGTCCCTGAATCTCTTCTGGCCTAAATATTTCTGAACAGACATTGAAGTTATCCGGTTCAGTTTTCTTTGATTTGTCTCAACTATTTTCTTTGCTATCTTCCTTAAAAGCGAGGATATCTCACGCTCAAGATTCCTGACACCAGCCTCCCGGGTATAGTACCTGATAATGGATAAAATTGCATTTTTTGAGAATGTAACATCGGAAGGTTCCAGGCCATTTTCCTTTAACTGTTTTGGAACAAGGAAAATATGGGCTATCTTCTCCTTTTCATATTCTGTATAACCAGGTATGCGTATAATCTCCATCCTGTCCTGGAGAGGGCCTGGAATGTTGTGCAGGGTGTTTGCAGTTGTAATAAAGAGGATATCAGAAAGGTCATAATCCAATTCAAGATAATGGTCATTAAAACTCTTATTTTGTTCAGGATCTAGAACTTCAAGCAGTGCAGAGGATGGATCACCCCTGAAGTCAGCACTCATTTTATCCACTTCGTCAAGGCAGAATACCGGGTTATTATATCCGGTTTTCCTCAAGGTCTGAATAATTTTTCCAGGCATGGCACCAATATAAGTTCTTCTATGCCCTCTTATTTCAGCTTCATCCCTGACCCCGCCCAGTGAAATTCTTGCAAAGGCTCTTCCTGTTGCCCGGGCAACTGACTTTGACAATGACGTTTTCCCCACGCCAGGAGGCCCCACAAGGCAAAGGATCGGGCCTTTAATCTTATTTACCAGGGTCTGCACAGCAAGGTATTCCAGAATGCGCTCCTTGGGCTTTACAAGGCCATAATGGTCTTCATCAAGTATTCTGTTTGCCTCATCAATCTGTTTTTTAACCTTTCTCTTTCTATACCAGGGCAGATCAAGAATCCAGTCAATATAGTTCCTCACAACAGTTGCTTCCGAAGACATGGGAGACATCATCTTAAGTTTATCAGCTTCTCTGCGCACCATTGCAGCAGCACTTCTAGGCAGCCTTTTTTTCTTTATTCTCTTATCGAGCTCTTCTAATTCCTGGCTTGGCCCATCCTCCCCCATCTCTTTTTTAATGGCGCGTATCTGCTCATTTAAGTAATGTTTTTTCTGGATCTGCTCCATCTGACTTTTAACCCTGTCTTTTATTTTCAAGGACATTGAAAAGACATCGGTCTCTTTTTTAATGAGCTGTAAAATAAAAAACAATCTCTCTTCAACATCAATAATGTCAAGAATTTTTTGCTTATCTTCTATTTTAAAAGGCATCTTGACCGATAACAGATCAGCATATTTTGATGGATCAGAGCTTTCCTGCCTGATACTGTAAATGATCTCCCTTGAAAACAGTCCTGAGATTTCCGCATACTTTTCAAATGCCTCTGAAACTGTTCTGACCGCAGCTTCAGATCTATTTTCATCCATTGGTATATCAACAACACTTATAACTTCAGCCACAAGAAAGTCATCTTTCTCTTCCAGGGCAGCCAGGCAGCCCCGGGCAAGCCCCTTAACAAGAATTTTTATTGTTCCGTCGGGCAGGCGCAAAAGCTGAAGAATTTTTGCTTCAGTACCAGTCTTGTGGAGATCTTTTTCCCTGGGTCTCTTTACATCAGGCAGGTTCTGGGTCGCAAAAAAAATGATCTTATCTGTCTCCATTGCATAGGAGAGAGCTTTAATGGATTTTTCACGTCCTATAAAAAGGGAAGTTGTCATGCGTGGAAAAAGCACAACATCTTTTAAAGGGACCATGGGAAGCTCTTTTCTCTCAGCTTCAGCCCCATCCTGATTGAAAAACTTTGATATATTTATCATAAAACCATATAAAATTTAGGCCTGTTTTTTACTCTGCTCAAAAAGAAGTATTGGCTGCTCCTTGTCCAGAATAACCTCTTCTCCGATTACACACTCTTTTACATCATTTTTGGACGGCAGCTCAAACATGATTTCAAGCATGGCTTCTTCCAGAATTGCCCTGAGTCCCCTGGCACCGGATTTACGCTTTACAGCTTCCTTTGCAATGACAGTAAGTGCTTCATCGGTAAACAAAAGCTTAATGCCTTCCATCCTGAAAAGTTCCTTATACTGTTTAATGAGTGCATTTTTAGGCTCTGTAAGAATCTTTACAAGAGAGTCTTCGTTAAGCTCGCCAATGGATGTAATGACCGGAAGTCTGCCAAGGAATTCAGGAATAAGCCCGAATTTTATCAAATCCTCAGGCAGAAGCTTTTCCAGAAGTTCGCCAATGTTTTTCTTCCTTTTCACCTGGATATCTGCACCAAATCCCATGCTCTTACTATGCAGCCTTCTTTCCACAATCTTTTCAAGGCCTGTAAACGTACCGCCGCAGATAAAAAGGATATTGGAGGTATCAATTTTCACATAATCCTGCTGGGGATGTTTTCTGCCTCCTTTGGGGGGTATGCTTGCAATTGTACCTTCAATAATTTTCAATAATGCCTGCTGAACCCCTTCACCTGACACATCACGGGTTATGGAAGGGTTATCACCTCTCTGGGATATTTTATCTATCTCATCTATGTAGATGATACCCTTTTGCGCCTTTTCAATATCATAATCAGCATTTTGAACAAGTGACAGAATTATATTCTCAACATCCTCACCCACATAACCTGCCTCGGTGAGTGTAGTTGCATCGGCCAGAGCAAATGGCACATCCAGAAATCTTGCCAGGGTCTGGGCAAGTAAAGTTTTACCACACCCGGTCGGGCCTATGAGAAGAATATTGCTCTTCTCTATTTCAACATCTTCTGTGCTATTCTTAAAAACTGAATTGAGTCTTTTATAATGGTTATACACTGCAACAGACAGGACCTTTTTTGCTCTGTCCTGTTCAATAACATAACTGTCAAGTTTATCCTTGATCTCTTCGGGAATTAAAAAATCAGCAGGTTTTGCAGCATCACCACTCTTTTTCTCCTTTTCTTCATCCTCAATTATTTCACCGCAGAGTTTGACACACTCATTACAGATATACACACTTGGGCCTGCAATCAGTTTCATGACTTCCTTTTGATTCTTGCCGCAGAACGAACAAAAATACTTATCAGGCCCTTTATCCTTCCTATCCATTATATGTTACTCCTTTGAAGAATCACTATTTTCTTCCAGCTCTTTTCTGTTGACAACCACACGATCCACCAGTCCATAATCCTTTGCTTCTCCTGCTGTCATAAAAAAGTCCCTGTCTGTATCTGCTGCAATCTTTTCAATATTCTGACCTGTATGGGCTGATAAAATTCTGTTTAAAGATTTTTTGACCCTTAATATCTCATTGGCCTGGATTTCTATATCAGATGCCTGGCCCTGGGCGCCGCCCAGGGGTTGATGCATCATAATCCTGGAATTTGACAGGGAGTACCGCTTCCCTTCTGCACCTGCTGCAAGGAGGACAGCACCCATGCTTGCTGCCTGGCCTATACATACCGTTGCAACATCAGGTTTGATATACTGCATGGTATCATAGATTGCCAGACCTGCAGCAACTTCACCGCCTGGTGAATTTATATAAAAATTAATATCCTTATCAGGGTCCTCTGATTCCAGAAAAAGTAACTGGGCTACTATCAGATTTGCAATCTCGCTGTTAATGGCAGATCCCAGAAAAAGTATTCTATCCTTTAAAAGTCTTGAGAATATGTCGTATGAACGTTCACCTCTGTTGGTCTGTTCAACGACCATTGGAATTAACGGCAATGTATGACTCCTTAATTTAAATTAATATTATTTATCTGATTTTTCAGCCTTTTCAGCTTTTTTTTCAATAATATTGCTCTTCTCAACGATAAGCTCCACAGCCTTTTTTTCAAGCTGGGTGTGTTTAAAATTTTCCAGCTGGTTTTTATCCATATTAAAATAATTCTTTATGGCATCCACAGAAGCATTCATCCCCCTTGCCATTTCTTCAAAGCTCAGGTTCAGCTCTTCATCACTCATTTCAAGATTTTCCTGGTCTATGATTTTATCCAGCAGAAGATGCCGTCTTGCCTGTTTTTCAGCAACATCCCTGTATTTCTTTCTCAGGGATTCCCTGCTCATGCCCGCCTCTTCAAGGCTCGTATTGTTCTGCATATATGCCTGTTCTGCCTCTGCAATTATACCATTCAGCTCTGCTTCAACAAGGCTTTCAGGAACCTCAAATTTATATTTTCCAATGAGATTCTGAAAAATCTGCTCACTTAATTCGTGCTGTACTCTTTGTTTATAGCCCTGGGTGAGATTTGCCCTTATATCATCCTTTATCTGATCAATGCTCTCGTATTTACCAATATCTTTAATCAATTGTTCATCGTCCGGCATAATCTCTTCATGTATCTCTTTTACCTTGACCTTATACTCTATTGTTTTGCCGGCAAGTTCTTTTTCCACACCATCTTCAGGGTAGGCAACTTTAATCTCAAGATCCTGTTCCGGTATTACTCCAATCATCTTTTCTGTAAATTCACCGGGCATGGTGTCAGTACCAACGGCCATGACAAAATTTTCAATCAGGGGAGTTGCTTCAAAGGGTTTATCATCTAAAAAACCCTGGTAATCAATTAAAACAAAGTCATCTTTTCTGACAGCTCTTTCCTCTTTAACAGGCTGTTTAGATGCCATTGTCTTTCTGATCATCTGAATCTGTGCTTCGATTTCATCATCGGAAACTTCATAAAGGGTTTTGTTTAACTCCATGCCCTCTATCTCAAGGTCTTCTATTTCAGGCTTTACTTCAACAGTTATATCAAATGAGTATGCAGATTCGGGGTCAAGTTCAGGAGGGTCCATTTGAGGACTTGCAATGATCTTTAAATCATAATCATCAATGGCTTTTTTAAATATCTTCTGGATGAGTTTTGGAACAACATCTCCATGCACATCTTTTGAAAATCTGTTTTCAAGTACTTTGCGGGGAACTTTACCACGCCTGAAACCTTTAACCTCAGCCTTTTTCTTAAGTTCTCTATAGGCGTTATCCAGCTCTTCTGCAACCATCTCCTTTGGAATTTCGCAATTGATAACTTTTTTTACCGAACTTTTATCCACAACATTAATCTGCATTTTCCCATCCTGTTTAAAAAAACCTAATAAAGTTAATAATAAAATCTTTTATTTAAAAATAATAAAATAGCATGTAATATACAATCAGTATTAAATTAAATTTAATTAAATATCACAGTCACAATTGTATAAAATAAACGTTAAACATACTGGTGTCAAGATCATTGAATAAAGAAATCATTTCAGCAAGTTGTATATTACTGATTATTATACTCTGCCAGACCTTCCATATACATGTCTGCAAGGCAGAATCAATCATTAATACAAACCTGAAAACAATTGTAATTGATCCGGGCCATGGCGGAGAGGATACAGGAATAACAACCCTGCCCGGCCTCTCTGAAAAGCAATGCACATTAAAGCTTGCAAAAATCATAGCTGTTCTTTTAAGGAACAGGTACACTGTGCTTTTAACACGGGACAGAGATCTTAATTTATCCTGCCTGAAAAGAACATCCTTTGCAAATATAAACAACGCAGATATTTTTATAAGCCTTCACACAAAAAAAAGAGAAACTGATCCTGGTTCTCTTATTGTCTGTGCACCCATGGAAGCCTTGAAACATTCCAGGCAGATCAGCCCTGCGCCATGGGAAGCTGAACAGATTAAACAGATTAAAAAGAGTATGGACTTTGCAAAAATCTTTGCAGGTGAATTTTCCCGCAGATTCTCCACTGATTTCATTGTCACACAGGCACCAGTGGTTGTCCTCCAGGGAGCACAAATGCCTGCCCTTTTAATGGAAACTTTTTCCATGGATGAACTCCTGGGCGGGACAGACCAGGAGATAATCCTCCAGAACCATGCAGAAATAATTGCCAGGGTTCTGGAAAATATTCTTAAATAAAACAGATTAATCCTTTGACAATACTGTGAATTTTCTTGTGATAAACTCTCCTGTTTCATCAACAAGGGTAAGGATATGGGCACCTGGTCCGGGTGCAAGCTCCATCTGATGGATCTCCCTTGTCATACCCACATACTCTTGATCAAGATGCCAGTAAATTCCAATGCTGGTCTGCCTGTGGGCTGCCTCAAAAACTATTTTTCCCCTTTTCCCCCCAAGGGTGGTTGGGATATATATCATGCCATTTCTGTCAGGGTATATTATTGACATGACAGGTGAGTCTGCCATGGTATCTGCACCCTGGCAATCAGATCTAAAGGGGGGCAGGGGCTGATAATCAGCATGCCTGCGTTTATAGAAGTATTCTGCCACAGGCGGCAGCACAAACCAGTTAACGGTTTTTATATCAGCAACCCTTTCACATCTGCTTTCAACCTGGAAAGAGTGTGTGGAATCGCAATGGATGGCCCTGCAATAGGGGCATGGCCTGGACCCTGTTCCTTTGAATGTAATATACTCCTGACGAGTCTCTTTGCAGTCAGGGCCTGCACGGAACCCGCTCCTGGCACAGGTTGTAACTTTGATAAGACGGGATTCGGGTCTGTCAAACCATTCACCCGTATCAAGGAGGCCGAAAAGATCAAACATTACAGGTGCAGCACTTGAAGCTCCTGTGAGCCCGGCCCGGCCTTCACCGTCTGCATTGCCCACCCAGACCCCGACAACGTACTCCGGGGTGACCCCCACGGCCCAACCATCCCTGTATCCGTAGCTTGTACCTGTTTTCCAGGCAATCTTTTTTGAAGAGGTGAAATTACGCCAGAAACCCTCATTCCCGGGGCGGACCACTTCCAGCATTGCCTGGAACGTAAGATAACATGCACCCGGACCCAGGGGGAAATTATATTGTCCTTCCTTGTGCATCTTTTCTGAATCCCGGAACAGATAATGGGGTCTGATCAATGCCAGATCCTGACTGCTCCTTCTGTTTTCAAGGCTGTCCTCATTTTCAAAAAACCGGTTAAGGCTGCCTGCCATGGCTGCATAGGCTCCTGTAATATCCCACAGGGTACCTTCTGCCCCTCCCAGGATAAGGGTGAGGCCATACCCATTGGCAGGCCGGTGCAGAGTTGTTATCCCAATTTGTTTTAAAAATGTATAGAACCTGTCCACACCATGGGATTGAAGCATACGCACGGCAGGTATGTTCAATGAACGTGCCAGTGCCATGTATGCCGGCACAGCACCCTGAAAGGTCTTTGAATAATTTTCCGGAGCAAATCCACCTATCTTTACAGGGGTATCTGCAACCAGTTGAGAAGGCAGAATTTCGCCTGCCTGGAGCATGGCAGCATAGAGAAATGGTTTCAAAATACTGCCAGTGCTCCTGGGGGAAGTTATTATATCCACATGGGTACCATTGTCAGACCGGGATGAATCAATGACGTTTCCAACATATACAAGGATATTTCCCGTTGCGACCTCAATTATCAGTGCAGCACTGTTTTCTATTCCATTGGCTGACAACTCTCTGTGGTGGCGATTAATAATATTGACAGCCCTTCTCTGCAATGTTCTGTCAATGGTAGTCCTTATACGGAAGTTCGGCGTTTCCTTCAATTTTCTTACACCCCGGCCCTTCCTG